>JAABUN010000242.1_pt1 | contig 145099 bp, 156 predicted proteins | sample 5559311 | NCBI WGS metagenome assembly JAABUN01 (sample SAMN10711877, study PRJNA513370) | rock metagenome | isolation source: Antarctica rocks | place: Antarctica: Victoria Land, Siegfried Peak sud
ACGTTTCAATGCCCGTTTAACAGCAATCTTTACCGCAGATTTCGGGGTGAATTAAACTGGACGCTCGCCGTCTACGGTGTCGCCGCGTCTCCAATCAACCTGACGGGATTGTCTGAGTCGACCGATTACGAATTCATTCTCCGCAACGCCGACGACGACCCATACAGCGGCTCGAATATCGTGCGAGCGCGCACCAAACAACAGAGCGAAGCGGCGCCGACGCGCCCCGCGCCGACATCGCTTTCGGGTTCGCCGGACGGGACCAGCCCGACGACGCAAATCAATACGTCGTGGGTGAGAAACGCGCCGGATAATTTGAATGTCGAAATCTGGAAAAACGGCGCGCTTGTCGATACCGTCGCCGCGACGCAGACGTATTACAATTTCACCGGCTTGACCGCCGGAACAGGCTACACATTCAAAGTGCGAAACAAATGGGGAACATCGGACTATTCGCAGTTCTCGAACGAAATCACGGTTTCGACTCAGGCAACCGCATCGGGCGCACCGGCAGCCGCGCCGCCTGAAATCATTTCCGCTTCGTATGACACGACGGCGGCAACGGCGACCGCCAGTTTTACCGCGCACGGCGGGACGGGAACATACCAGACCGAATATCAAATAAACGGCGGCGCGTGGACAATTATCAACACGGCTTTAAGCGCGTCGGCGACGCAGTTCAGCGTCGGCGTGGCGCAAAGCTCGACTGCCGAGAAGATTATCAATCTGCGGATAAAACGGAACGACGTTACCGGTTACTCGAACGAATTCGCCGTAACCGTGCCGATTCTCCAGTCGAGCAGCAGCGGCGGCGGCGGCGGCGGCTGCTTTACCGGCTCGACAGAGTTTAATTTAACGAGCGACCGCGTTATTTCCTTTAAGGAACTATACGTGCGGCGGACGGAGTTTATCGGCGCGGAAGTCTTATCATTTGACGCGCAAAATCATTACACGTTGCGCAAACTGTTAGACGTTTTCCGCGTCAAATCAAACAAATTCGTCGTGGCGAAATTCAAAAACGGCTTGACGCGCAAAGTTACCCCAATGCACAGGTTTTGGACGGAAAATAAGGAATTCGTTTCAATTTGCCAGCTCAAAGCAGGCGATAAGGTTTTCGATAAAAATTGGAATCTAATTGAAATTGAATCAGTGAACCTGAAAACCGTAAAGCGGGCGCAATGGTTCTACAACGCGACGATTGATGTGGACCACGCATATTTCGTGGAATTCGCCGTCTCGAACGCTAAGCCGTCATCTTTTTGATACTCCGCCACCAAACCAAAGACTTCCACGCATACTTCGTCAAAAACGGCACTCTCGCGCGCGCAAAAGCCGTGTCGAACTCAAAACCTGTATCGCAAACCGAAATCAACCAATTCTAACGCTGATTTTTGATAAAAAAACGAGTGTCATCTGAGTGCCGTTCAATGTTCCGCGTTATTACCAAATACTACCGTTTGAGAAAACTCTTAAAAGTCATTACAACCCTGTAAATACCGTGAAAAACGCGATAAATACAGGGTTGTAATAAATGGCGTATGGTGCTTAGGGCGGGAATCGAACCCGCACGCCCTTACGGACACAGGATTTTCTTACCAGCTACGGCTTTCGCCGCCTGTAAAAAATTACAGTTTGTGGTCTGGACTTTATCTTCACCTTTTACTATTTTCATAGCATTCAGGCGGAAACCGTAAAGTCTCTACACTTTTTTGAACTTTTATGAGATTAAGAAAATATACTGAAACACAGTTGAAAACTGCGGTCAAAGAATCATTCTCTTTCGCTCAAACATTGAAATCACTCAATGTCGTTCCTTTTGGTGGGAATTATCCTGTCTTAAAAAAAGCAATTTCTCACTTTAATTTAGATACTTCCCATTTCACCTTTCAACTTTGGAACAAAGGCAAAACGATTGGAGCAAGAGTGCCGATTGAAAAATACTTTAAAAACGAAACGTGTATTTCTTCAAACAAATTAAAAAAACGATTAATCAAAGAAAACATATTATTTCCGAGATGTTCAAGTTGTAATCTTGCTGAATGGCTTGAAAAGCCGATTCCGCTTGAACTTGACCATATCGACGGAAATTCTTTAGACAATCGCTTAGAAATTCTGCGGCTGCTCTGTCCGAATTGTCACGCTTTTACGCCGACATATCGGGAGGAACAAAAATTCAAACTTAGCTCGGTATTGCCAGATTAAAGGTTTCACCGAATTTGATTTCATTCAGACAAAAAATTTCTCTTTTGCTGCTCAAATAACTAAGTCCTGTGCGTCTACCAATTCCGCCACCCAAGCACGGAAAAAAGATTATCACGAGTGGGCTTCGAGTTCAAAGTTGGCGCGGCGTCAAAATTTTATTTTTAATGACAAGCGACGATAAAATTGACATACTTAATGCAAATCATTTTTTGTTTTTTTTCGACTCGTTCGAGATAGAAATATGGAAGAATTCGCGTGGATTTTGTGGACTGTGCTGGGCGTGGTGTTGATTGTCGCAGAGGTTTTCACGCTCGGTTTCGTGCTGCTCTGGTTCGGCATCGGCGCGCTGGCGGCGGCGCTCCTCGCTTGGCTCGGTTTTGGTTTCGGCTGGCAGTTTTTGATTTTCGCTCTTATTTCCGCTCTTTTGACGGCTTTGTCGCGGACGATTTTTGCAAATTTGTTTGAACGCAAAAACGAGAATCAACTGAAGATGGGTATGGACAGTTTGCCCGGACAAGTCGGAACGGTAACGGCGGCGAGTCGCGGCGCGCTCGGCGAAGCGGCGGTCAGAGTTTTCGGCTCGACGTGGACGGCATTTCCCGTTGACGGCAAACTGCTTGAAGAAGGTGAAAAGGTCGAAGTTATCGAGATAAAAGGCTCATCGATTTATGTGCGGCGCGTCGGCGAACTTCCCGAATGGCGGGAAATAAGTGATAAGTAATAGCTGACAAGTAAAAGCAAGATTTCTTACTTATCACCTATTACTTATCACTTCTTATCTAAACAATTTCCGCCGTCGTCTGGTCTGCTGTGTCGTGAATGTTGGCGAAATCTAGAATTTGCAAATCGATTGCTTCCCCTTCGGTCGGCGCAGGCAAATCTTCGCCGGTCAAGCGGGCTAAAATCAATGTGATGTTGTCTTCGCCGCCGCGTTCGTTGGCGAGTTTGACCATTTCGGCGGACGCTAAATGCAGAGCGTCGATATTTTTGACGATAATTCGCTTCATATCATTGCTGCCGATTTTGTTTGACAAGCCGTCGCTGCACAGCAGCAGAACGTCGCCGCGCCTTGCAGCGAGCCGCGCCGGAACGGGGAAAATTTCGTTTTGCGCGCCGAGCGCTTGCAGAATTACGTTTTTGAGCGAGTGCGTTTCGGCTTCTTCGGCGGTAATTTGTTTGGCGTCGATTAGTTGTTGAACGAGCGATTGGTCTTTTGTGATTTGATGAATTTCACCCATTCGGACAAGATAGGCGCGGCTGTCGCCGACTTGGACGAAATCTACCGCCGCCGCGCCGCCGCCGATGCTCAAGCCGGTAAAAGTCGCGCCCATTCCGCTGTATTGCGGGTCGGAGCGTCCTTGCCGGTGAATCAAATAATTTGCGTAGACGGTCGCGTCATAAAATTTTTCGACTAAAGAATTCTCGGAATTTTCCGCTGCCGCTCCGCTTCCGGCGCGGCTCGACTTTTCGCTCAAAAATTGCCCGCCGACGGTTTCGACCGCCATTTTGCTGGCGACTTCTCCGGCAAGCGCGCCGCCCATTCCGTCGGACACGGCGAGAACGACGCCTTTATCTTGGACTTCAAATTTCTGCGATTCGACGATAAAATCGTCCGGCTCCTGCGAACTCGTCCAAGTCTTTGCGTTCGCCACGTCGAGCAGCAGATAATTATCCTCGTTGCCTTTACGAACGCGCCCGATGTGCGATGTAGCGTGTGTTTCAACAAACATAAATTAATGGTAAATGGTAAATGGTAAATGGTAAATTTTGCTTTGTATTTAGCATTTACCATTTACCATTTACCATTATTGAAGCGCTTGGTCTAAGTCAGCGATGATGTCTTCGATGTCTTCGATGCCGACTGAAATGCGGATTAAGCCGTCGGTGATGCGGAGCGCGTTTCGTCTTTCGACGGGAACGGCGGCGTGCGTCATCGTTGCCGGATGCGAAATCAGGGTTTCGACGCCGCCCAGACTTTCAGCCAGCGTGCAAAGTTTAACGCTTTCAAGAACTTTTTTTGCCGCTTCGAGCGAGCCGGTTTCAAAGGCGACCATTCCGCCGAAACCTTTTTGCTGGCGGCTGGCGATGTCAAATTGCGCGTGCGACTGCAAGCCCGGATAATAAACCCGTTCGACCTTCGGATGCTCGTCTAAAAACGCGGCGACGGCGCGCCCGTTTTTGTCGTGCGCTTCCATTCTGACGGCAAGAGTTTTCGTGCCGCGCAAGACCAGAAACGAATCGAAGGGCGACAAAATCGCGCCGACGCTATTTTGGATAAATTTTATCCATTCGGCGTCCGTTTCGTTGTTCAGGGCGAGAAATCCGCCGATGCTGTCCGAATGTCCGTTTAAATATTTCGTCGTCGAATGAACGACAATATCGACGCCGAAATCCATCGGGCGCTGCAAATACGGCGACATAAACGTGTTGTCGCAAACCACGCGCGCGCCGTGCGCGTGAGACAATTCGGAAACTGCCTGCAAATCCGTAACCGACATTACGGGATTTGTCGGCGTTTCGACAAAAACCATTTTTGTGTTTGGTTTGAATGCTTGCTCGATATTCGTCGCGTTTGTCGTATCGACTAAATCGAATTCGACGCCGTAATTCGATAAAACGCGGCTGAACAGACGATAAGTTCCGCCGTATGTGTTGTCGCCTAAAATAACGTGGTCGCCCGCTTTGACCAATTTCAAGCAAGCGTCAGTCGCCGACATTCCCGAAGCGAAAGCGAAACCGTATTTCGCGCCTTCAAGGGCGGCGATGTTTTTTTCGAGCGCGAGGCGCGTCGGGTTCTGCGTGCGCGCGTATTCAAAGCCTTTGTGCTTGCCTAAGCCTTCCTGCGCGTATGTCGAAGTCTGGTAAATCGGAACTGTTACCGCGCCGGTTGCCGCGTCCGGTTCGTTGCCCGCGTGAATTGCCGTCGTTGAAAAACCCATAAAAAAGTATTGCCGAAAATGAATGAAAAATCAGGCTGCGTCAAACTTGATTTTAGTGTATTGTCTCAATAAAATCGTCGTTTTAATTGGATTTTATGGTAACTTGGCAATTGCAAAATTGCAACAGGCAAGCCTTGAAATAAAAATTTGTCGAACTCCTTTTTGAAAAATTGAAAAATGATTTTTCTAATCGTTTGAAAAAGGTTAGTATGTTTGAGAAGTTTTAGGCAAATCCAAAAAAAGAGGGTTTAATCAATGACTCCAAAAGAACCGGATGAGGCGCTTTCGGCGTCGGATAGGCGGCGTTCAGACCGTAAAAAATTAATCGTCAACGTCGAATACGAAGGCGGCGACGGAACGGGAATCGCCAACACGCGCGACTTCGGCGTCGGCGGTTTGTATATGCTGACCAGCGCGCAGCTCGAAATCGGCGAGCCGCTTTTTATGCGAATGGTCATCGGCGGCGAAGATGTCGGCATCGACGGCGTGGTAACTTACGTTGACCCCGGACACGGCGTCGGCGTCCGCTTCCAAGCGATGTCGGAGAAAAACGAAGAAATTCTCAAACGCGAATTACACGTAGAATAATGGAAAATGGAAAACGGAAAATGGAAAATGGAAGACAAGGTTCTTTAATCTGCCATTTACGATTGACAGTTTTCTTTATTTTCCATTTTCCGTTTTCCGTTTTCCATTTTCAAAAATATGTTTGAACAATTTACGCTCGGAATTGAAGAAGAATTTCAGATTGTTGACCCGCAGACGCGCGAGTTGAAATCGCACGTGGCGGAGATTTTGGACGAAGGCAAGCTGCTGCTCGGCGAGAAGATAAAGCCGGAGATGATTCAATCGATGATTGAGGTCGGCACGGGCGTGTGCGCCAACATCCAGGAAGCGCGCGAAGATATTACCAAATTGCGGTGCATTATTTCGTGGCTCGCGCGAAAGAAGGGAATGGAAATCGTCGCCGCGTCCACGCATCCGTTTTCGCACTGGGGCGACCAGAAAATCTTCGACGACGTGCGTTATGATTACATCGTCGAAGAACTGCAAATCGTCGCGCGCTCGCTTCTGATTTTCGGTCTGCACGTTCACGTCGGCATCGAAAACCCAGAACGCCGCATTCAAATCTCGAACGCCGCGCGCTATTTTCTGCCGCACGTGCTTGCCTTGACAACTTCAAGCCCTTTTTGGCTCGGACACAACACGGGTTTGAAATCCTATCGTTCGGAAGTTTTCAAAAAATTTCCGCGCACCGACATTCCAGACCATTTTCATTCTTACGCCGAATACGAACGCTACGTCGATTTGCTGATTAGTATGAACTGCATCGACAACGCGAAAAAGATTTACTGGGATTTGCGCCCGCATCCGTTTTTCCCGACTCTGGAGTTTCGCGTCTGCGACATTCCGACGCGCGTTGACGACACGATTGCCGTCGCCGCTCTGCTTCAGGCAATCGTCGCTAAACTTCACAAATTGATTGACCAGAACTTGGGTTTCCGCGAATATCACCGGCGCTTGATTCAGGAAAACAAATGGCGCGCCGTGCGCTGGGGCTTGCAGGGAAAACTTCTCGATTTGGGCAAGCAGAAGGAAGTTCCGGCAGTTGATTTAATCCGCGAACTGCTCGATTTTGTCGACGACGTTCTCGACGACTTAAATTCGCGCAAAGAAGTCGAACACATTCACACGATTTTACAGCGCGGCACTTCCGCCGACGAACAGCTTCAGGTTTATACCGAAAACAACAACGATTTTAAGCCGGTTGTCGACCGCTTGATTATAAACACGATGGAAAGCGTGCCGCAAAGCTGCTTTGATTAAACGACTTTTTTATTGAAGAAAAATCTGAAAGATTGTTCGCCCGCGAACAATCTTTTTTTGCGAACTTACTGTTAAACAATATAAAACAATTATTGACTTTGTTTTATCAAACTGATATAAAACTAAAGGTGTTGAAGCGGCAAAACGGGCGGCAAGCCGAATTTTCCAGTTGATTTTGGTGAAAATAATACAAATGAAAAAGAGAGATTATGTTTCTCAGAATGGATATTCGTTAATCGAGATGTTGATTGTTTTGACAATCACGACGATTTTGGTTTCGTTCGCCGTCGGTCGTTTCGGAAGCGCCGAAACCAGTTTTAAAAGACAAAACATTTCGCGCGAGCTAAAAGTTAATCTCGAACGCGCCCGCTCCGATTCGGTCAAACGGCGCGCCGACGTAACAACGGCGACGGGTGGAGTTACGACCGATACAAGAGCGGAAGTGAAACTTTTAAGCGCAACTTCGTTCACGGTTAAAACCGATGTCAATCAAAACGGCAGGATAGACGCATCGGATGCTAAAACAATAGATTTCAACGGGCAAAGCAATACGAAAATCACTGATAAGGACGGCAAATCGCTGGTCGGGTTTCCGATAACCATAAAATTTGACCGCTACGGGCGCATCGAAGCCAAGGACAGCGCGAATAACGATATAACGCCGCTCTTTACCGTTATCAACGGCAGCGCGGGCGCAACCGCCGCAAACGCCGACGTGATTTACGTTTCGCCGTCGGGAACGGTCGCGATGCTCAAGGGCGGCGAAGGCAAGCCGAAATTTGACCCGCCGGGCGTTTCGGTCGTCCCTTCCAACACGACTGTCAACGACGACCTTCGTCTAAATTCATCTTATTCTTCATATTAAATTTTCCGAACGTCAATCGTTTGAGGCGAATTGCCGGACAAAATTTTTCTTTCGCGCAAAAGGTTTTATGAACAAAGTAAAAGCGGATTTCCGTGATTCGGACGGCGACGGGTTCGAGCAAAAAGGCTTTACGCTGGTCGAAGTAACTATCGCGATGGTTATTTTCCTGATTGTGCTGCTCGGCGTTTTCGTTACTTTTACCTACGCCGTCAATTACAACGCCGGAAACAACTCGCGCGCGCAAGCGCTTGCGATTCTCCAGCGCGAAGTCGAGCTTTTTCGGAGCGCGAAATTTACGCCGAACACGACCGACAGCGTTACTTCGACCAGCCCGGACGACGGCAGGCGGGATTTGACCGGTGGCGTTAAGCCGACCAGAGTCATTACGGCGGCTGACGGAAACAGATTTCGCGTCTCGGTGGTAGTTGACGACGACCCGTTCACGCCGAATGCTCCGAGCAGTCCTCAAATCGACGCGACTAATAAGAGTGTAACGATGAAGGAAATAAACATTTCGGTAACGCTCGACAGCCCGACGCCCGGCTGGCAGACATCCGTTCCGGCGACGGTCGTGCTGCGCCGCGTCCGCGCCAATTAGAGGAAAACCGCCAATGAAAACGATAAAAAACAACAGCAGCGCCGGTTTTTCGCTTGCCGAACTGCTGATTGCGATGACGATTACGCTCTTGCTTCTCGCCCTGGTTTCCGGTCTTTTCGCGCGCGCGCTCGGCACACGCGCGCGCGAAAGCCGCCGCACCGACGCGCTGACTTCGGCGCAGGCAGCGCTTAATGTAATGTCGCACGAAATTTCAAACGCCGGTTACGGCATTTATTATTTGGACAACGGAACGAGATTTCCGAGTAACGGAATCGTTACGACAACCGTCGACGATTCAAACAACAAGCGCATACATTTTCGCGCGAATATAGAAAACACCGACGGGACGACAAACGGCGCGGGCGAAGACGTTACATATTTTTTCGACACCGCCACGCAGTCAATCGTGCGCTACGACCCGAACAGCGTCGATAAAACTTCGGTCGTCGTCAACAAAATCAGCGACGTTACCTTCGCCTATTTCAATTACGACGGAACGACGCAGCCGCCGAAAGACGGCACGACAACGCCGTCCGAAAAAACCGGGCGCGTCCGAATAACCATCACGGTCAAACTCGACCGCGTTCAGGGACAGCCCGACAATCAAGTTGTTACCTTCACGTCGGACGTAACCTTGAGAAATTCAAATTATATGCTTAATCAATACTAGAAACTATTTCAAGTATACTCTTCCTTTGCCGCTTTGTGCCTTTGCGGGAAACCGGAAAATGTCCCGCAAAGGCGCAAAGTTCGCAAAGAAAAAACGCGGCTTTTGCCGAATCATTATTTTTTCAGACGGCTTGTAGAGATTTTCAAACGGGCGGCAGACGGGAGTTTTTTATGGAAGAAAACAGAGCGCGAAAAACGAAAGACAGAAAAGGCGAAAAGGGCGCGGCGATGGTGATGGTTCTGCTCATCTCGTTTCTGCTGCTGATTGCGAGCGCGGGAATTTTGCTGGAAACGACGATGAACACGGCGAACGTTTCGGACGCGACCGCCGACCAGCAAGCCTACAATGCGGCGGAGAGCGGCATTCAATCGGCGCTCAACGTCCTGCGCGGCAACGTCGCGCCGAAACCTCCATTCAATTCGACGCCGAGCGACCCCGCGAACCGGATAGATTACATCAAGGCGCTGAATTTGAGTTCTTCAAATTTGTCAACCGATGCAAGCACCGATGCACGCCTGTCGCGCTGGGGAATGAACTACGCCACGAATAACCGCGTCAGCATCGGAAACGACGCGGCAAAAGGATATGCTTACAAAATATCTCTGATTGACCCGGAAAATAACGGCACAATCACCTTTAACACGTCCTCCGACACTTCGGGAGCTTACGATTCGACCGCCAAGAAATTTCACCCGTCCGTCGATTTGGGAAACGGAGTTTTATTCAGCTACACGGCGGTTTCGCCCGCGCCTCTGGATGTTAGTAAGGACGCGAAAATCACCGACATCGGGAGTTTTGCGATTACCGTTCCGGCAGGCAGGGAAGCGACGATTCCCGATACGCGCTTTCGCATCGTCGTCAATCTGACCGCGCCGTATCAGTCAACGAGCGTCGTTCGCGGCTACATTCAGGCGACGACGATAAACGACACAAATACGGTTACGCTAAAATTCGACTCGCCGAATTTTAATTTGATGGGAACGCCCGCCGCTCTGACCACAATTAACCAGACCGATTTTACTTTACCGCTCACGCCCAACGCGAGCGCCAAAAAAATAGACTGCTCGATGACGCGGCTCGAACCGCTCAAGCTATTGATTCGCTCGACGGGCTACGGTCCGCGCGGCGCGGTCAAACAGCTTGAAGCAACCGTTCAAAGAAACTATTTCGACGGCTTGAGCGCGCCCGCCGCGCTGACTCTGGTCGGTTCAAGCAGCGGATTTACATTTGCGGGCGGCGACTCGGCGGGCGTGGTTTATTCGGGCATCGATTTAGCTGCCATTCCGTCGAAAGTAAATCTGCCGTCCATCGGAGTATCCAATTCCGCGAATCTGGATTATGTTCTCAGCAACATCACGAAATCGGCTCTTGTTCCGGCGCCGGCGGACATTACGCTCGACACGCCCGAATGGTTGAGCAATACTTTGAATTTGGACGACGCCATTCAATTGTTGAAAAAACGCGCCCAAACCTCGAATAGTTATTACGCGAGCGGCGTCGCTCCGGCAAATTTCGGAAACAGCAACGGAACGGGGATTACATTCTGCGACGGAGACTGCACTTTTAACGGCAATTCATACGGCGCCGGCGGCGGAATCCTTGTCGTTACCGGACAACTTATATTTAAGGGCGACATAAATTTCAACGGCTTGATAATCGTTACCGGCGCGGGCGGACTCGACCGCAGCGGCGGCGGCGGCGGAACTTTGCAGGGCAACACCGTCATTGCGCCTTACGACAAAACTCAATTGAATAATTACAGAACGCAGCTTGCCGCTTACAACGCCAGCCCAATCGGTAAAACGATGCCGACGATGCCCGATTTTCTCGCCCCGAAATACGACATTTCGGGCGGCGGCAGCTCGACGCTGCGCTACAATTCGAGCAGCGTCGATAACGGTTTGAACGCCGTCAGCAACTTGGTTTTAGGCGTGGTCGAGAAATAGTTTTCGGGAAAATTTTAGGAAAATGAAATTCATTGTTTGCCTTTCGTCGATAATTTTTGTTTTCTTCTTCGCTGCGGCGTGTTCAAAGAACAATAACGCCAAAAGCGAGGAAGTTTTTATCGACGACGGTTTCAAAACGGTTGTTAAAGATGAAATCGTAATTGAAGATTCACCTTTTGAAAACGCGGCAGGTTCGGCAACTTCCCGGTCGCTCTCCGGCTCGCGGGAGATAACCATAATCGCGCCGGACGGCTCGCAGCTAACGACGATGTATGACGCTTTCGGCAACAAAACCGAAAAGCGCGTTTTCGACGGCGATACGCTTTTGCAGCTCGTTGCCGTTCGCACTTCAGTCAAAGGAGACAAACAAATTTCCGTCTACGCGCAAAACGGCGCGGTCAAACAATTGCCGCCCGATATGCTCGAAAAAGTTTTAACCGCGACGGCAGACGAGCTGGCGACAGCGGCTGGCATTTACGAAGGACGCAGAAAAGAAACCGCGCAGCCGATGATTGTCCAAACCAATCAGCCGCGTTTACAGCCGATGCCGAGTTATCGATTCCCCATCCAACAACCACAAGTTGAATCCGCTCCGGTGCAGCCGACCGAACCGGAGACAAACGAACCCGCCGAAACGACGAAACCCGAAGGCAAAACTTCGACCGCGCCGAAATCGAACGGCGAAAATACAGCGCCGAAAACTCCGTCCGGCGAACAAAAATAAAAACGGGATTTAGATTTATGATTTTCCCAATCATCATAAATCCAAATCCCGAATTTTAAATTCGCACCGAACCGATTTAATTGCTTTTCCGTTCCGCGCGATGTTCGAGCGCGAGTTTCAGAAAATTCTCGAACAAAATGCGCCCGTCGCGCGACTCGTTCAAATGTTCCCAGCGCGTCGGATTTTTCGACCAGTCTTCAAACGATTTTTCAAGGTGAAACTGAACGGTGTAAATAAGCTGTCCTTCGGAACGCTTGACCATCATTTGATTTTTGCAAAGATACGCCGTCGCCAGTTTTTTGAAGCCTTTCGGAAAACCGTCAACTTGAAGACCGTGATTTTGCCAGACGCGCAGAATGTCGTCTTCCAATGTGTAATCCTGCCAGACGCGGCTTTCTTTACTTTCGTCGTCCGCCGCGACGCCCGCGAAAATCGGGTCGTTTTCGTCCGTAATTTTGACGAAACGATATTGATATTCGACCGTTCTGTTTTGACGTTTCGCCGACGGTTCGAGATTATCCAAAGTCGAAAGTTTCGCGCCGAAACTCATTCCGATAAGCTGGTGCGCTCCGCAAATCCCAAGCACGGGAATTTTCGTCTTTTTGATAAAGGAAGCAAACTTTTCAAGGTGCGCCGGATTGTAATAATCGAAATCGGAAAGCGTTCCGCTCATCACAATCGCGTCCGGCTCGAAACTTTTCGCCGCTTCGCCGACTTCCGACAGATGCACCGTGAGAGTTTTCGGATTTTTCACAAGCCGCAAAACATTTTTAGCGATGTTGTCGCACGCCATCCCAGAAATTTTGCGCTCGAAACGCAGCTTGCTTTCTTTGCTGCCGTTCCACTCGGCGCGCGCCAAATCCGACAAATCTTCTTCGTAGCGCAGCAAATCATTGACGATTAAAACTTTCGCGTGCGTGATTTTCTTTTCAATCGGTTCATAACGGCAAAACGGGCGATTGTTATATGGAAACGGCAATTCGCGCGTTTCCAAATCTTCCTTTACTGAAATTGTTGTTGCGTCTAACATATTTTTATAATTTTTCGGACAAACGAGTCGAAACTTAGATAATAAATCATTCGGGCAAGATGCTCAAAATAAGTGATAAGTGATAAGTGATAGGTGATAAGTAAAAGCATAATTCCTGACTTATCACTTATCACCTATCACTTATCACTTAACTCTCTGTTTCGTGCTTTGCCTGAATTCGGGCATTAATGAACCTGCGCCGATTTCCTCTATTTCTTCGCGCATCTGTTTTATCAAATTTGAACGCATTCGCCCGCGAACCGACGATGTTTTTTCTTTTGCCGCTTCGTCGAGAAACAAAAGACTTTTTTGCCAGACCGATTCTAGTTCGTCGGCAAGAGTTGAAATTTTCGTGATGTCGTAGGGAACGGCGACTTCCGTGCAGCCGAGGCGTGCGAAAACCTGCAAATATCGGGCGGTCGATAAATCGGGACAGGAAAAACGCTGGTTGCCGACTTTCAATTCGACGCCGAGCAGCGTGTGCTGAACGATTGCGCGGTTTTCTCGTTTCGGAATTTCAAGCCGGAACGAGCGCGTTCGCTGCGAGCGAACTTTTGAGCGATAAATTTCCGGCAGCCATTCTTCCGCGCTCAACTTTTCTTTTATTTCCGCAGCAACGTCCATTTTGTAAAGCGTAAATAGTAAATCGTCAATTGTAAATAGAGGATGGACAAAACTATTGACGATTGACGATTGACGATTGACGAATTTATTTTTCCGCTTTTACAATCGCCGTCTGCGGCGACTGCGAAAATCTTTCGATAATCGGGTCGCTGAAAATTCCGAAGTAGAAAACGCCTAAAATCGTGATAATCAAAGCCGCCGCGAGCGGCATCGAGATGCGCGGTGCAAGCCAATCGGTCGAACGGTCGCGGAAAAACATCACGACGATGAGGCGCAAATAATAATATGCGGAAATCGCCGTGTTGACGACGGCGACGACGACGAGAATTGTCAGCAGCGTGTTTCCCGCTTCGAGCGCCGGACGGAAAACTAAAACTTTGCCCATAAAGCCCGCCGTCAAAGGCAAGCCGACGAGCGAGAGCATAAAGAGCGACAAAGCGAACGACAAAACCGGCGATCGAAAACCGATACCGTTATAGTCTTCAAACTCTGTGCGGCGGTCGTTCTTTTGCGCGAGCAAGGTAACAATCGCAAACGCGCCAAGATTTGTAACCGCGTAAGTGAGCATATAAAACGCGACTGACGCAATCGCCGAATCGCGTTTCGCAGCATTTAACGCTACGCCCGCGCCGATAAAGCCGACGAGCGCGTAACCGGCGTGCGCGATTGACGAATAAGCGAGCATTCTTTTGACGTTATTTTGGACAATCGCCGCGAAATTTCCGACCGTCATCGTCAGCATCGCCATAATCGTCAATGCCGTAATCCACGTTTCGTGCAAGGCTTCGGAAGCCGCCGCGCCCGCAATCAAAGGGAAGCCGAGAACGAACATTCGCATAAACGCCGCGAGCGCCGACGCTTTCGGACCAGCCGCCATAAATCCGGTAATTGGCGTCGGCGCGCCTTCATAAACGTCCGGCGTCCAAACGTGAAACGGAACAATCGCCGCTTTGAATCCGAAACCGATAATCAGCATCGCCGCGCCGATTAAAAGAAGCGCAGGGAAATTCGGGTTCGCAACGGCGGCAGCGATTTCCGTAATATTTGTCGTTCCTGTCGCGCCGTAAATCAGCGCCATTCCGTAAAGCAAAAATCCGGTGGAAAACGCGCCCAATATGAAATACTTCATCGCCGATTCGTTCGAGCGCAAATCGCCCTTGCGAAGTCCAGCCATCACATAAGTCGCAATCGAAAGCGTTTCGAGTCCGAGAAACAAAATCACCAAATCGTTGCCCGAAGCCATAAACAGCATCCCGACCGTGCCGAACATCAGAAGCGAATGATACTCGCCAATCGGAACATCTTCGCGTTCCGTCCAAACCGTCGAAATAAGAATCGTCAGCGCCGTAACGAAAATCGCCACAAACGAAAAACTCAAACGTAAATTGTCGTTGGCAATCATTCCGCCCCAAGCGTTTGCGGGAACATCCGCGCCGTTTCCCCACAGCGTATAAAGCACAAACGCCGAAATCGCCAAGCCGACAAGCGAAATCGCGCCCGTAACGTAACGCTGTTTCGGCACGAAACTGTCGTAAAGCATCACGAGCGTTCCCGTGATTGCGACAATCATTTCCGGCAAAACCGCCGTCAAATTCGTGTTCGGATTAACAAAACCTTCGAGTAAAATCGTATTCATTTTTTGTGTGAAACAACTGTGAAAAAAAATTACTTGTGTTCGTCGGCGATTATTTGCGGCTTCAGATTCGTTGCCGCTTTTTCGACCGTTCCGCCCGCTTCGTGTTTGGTCAACCTTTCTTCAATCGCAACAACCGATTCGCGCGAGCGGTTCAAAAATGGCGACGGATAAACGCCCATAAAAACCATCAAAAAAACAAGCGGCGCAATCAAGCCGATTTCGCGCCAGCTTAAATCGGTCAGGCGTTTATTGTTCGGATTCGTAACTTTGCCGAAGAAAACTCTTTGAACCATCCACAACAGATAAACCGCCGCGAAAATAACGCCCGTTCCGGCGAACATCGTCGCCACGTAATTCCAATTGACGCCGTTATAAATAGGAAGCGCGGTCGAAGTCCACATTCCAATCATCGTCAGAAACTCGCCGACGAAACCGTTCAAAAACGGCAAACCGATTGAAGCCATCGTCGTGATAACAAAAATCGTCGCGTAAATCGGCATTACATTGGCAAGCCCGCCGAAATCGGAAATCGCGCGCGTGTGTCGTCGTTCATAAATAAATCCGACGAGCAAAAAGAGCGCGCCCGTCGCAATGCCGTGATTGAGCATTTGGTAAAGCGCGCCCTGCATTCCCATTTCGGTGAACGAAAACATTCCTAAAATCACGAAACCCATATGCGCGACCGACGAATAAGCGACCAGTCTTTTCACGTCCGGCTGAACCATTGCGACCAGCGCGCCGTAGATGATTCCGATGATTGCAAGGACGATAAAAATCGCGGCAAACTCGCGCGATTGGTCGGGAAATAAACCGAAATTAAAACGCATCAAACCGTAAGTTCCCATTTTCAACATCACGGCGGCGAGGATTACAGAACCGGCAGTCGGCGCTTCGGTGTGCGCGTCCGGCAGCCACGTATGAAACGGGAAAACCGGAACTTTTATCATAAACGCCAGCGCAAATGCCCAGAAAAGCAGCGTTCCGGTGTTCGCCGGCAAAACGAGCGCGCCGGTTTTCATCGAATTCAAAAGCGTAACGTAATCGAAGCTCCCGACGCCCGCCGCCGCCGCGTGCAGATAATACAAACCGATTATCGCAACCAGCATCAAAAGACTTCCCAACGCCGTATAAACAAAAAACTTAACCGCCGCGTAAATGCGATTCTGCCCGCCCCAAATGCCGATGAGAAAAAACATCGGAACTAAGGATGCTTCAAAAAACAAATAGAAAACCAGCAAATCTAAGGAAACGAAAACGCCGAGCATCGCGCTTTCTAAAAGCAGCAGAAAGATATAAAAAGCCGTCGCGCGTTTTTCAACCGCGTGCCACGTCGAAACAACGGCAATTGGCATTATAAATGTGGTTAAGACCACAAGCCACACGCTCAAACCGTCAACGCCGACGTGATAATTGGTGTTTATCGCCCGAATCCAGGACACGTTTTTCTCGAAGAAAAAACCGTTTGCCGAACTCGCGCCGCGCTCAAAAAGCAAAACGAGCGACAGCAGAAAATTAAGCAGCGTAAAACCGAGCGCGACCCATTTTAAACCGCTTTCCTGTTTCCAAAACATCGCGTGTCCGAGCGCGGCAAGCGCGCCGAAAACGGGCAGCAAAATTAAAACAGTTAAAAGATTTTCTGTTATAAAATCCATAAACTCCTAAACTAACCTATCAACCTAAATCCGTAATAAATAAAATATCCAATCACAACGAGCGCACCGAACAGCATAAACGCCGCATAGCTTCGGACAAACCCGACTTGAATGCCGCGCGCCACGCCGCCGAGCGCGGCGACGAAATGTCCGATTCCGTTGACAATTCCGTCAACGACGCCGACGTCGAAGCCTTTCCACAAACCTTCGCGCGAAAGATTTGTCAGCGGATTGACGATTGAGCCGTTGTAAAGCTCGTCCACGCGCCATTTGTCTTCCAAAATCTTCGGCATACGCTTGAGCGGATTTCGTCTGAAATACAGAAAACCGCCGATTAAACCCAAAGCCGCCACGATAACCGAGAAACCGGCGAGCAATCTTTCGGTCAAAAGTTCTTCAGCCGAATGTTCGGCGTGCTTTGTGGCGTGTCCGGTCGCGGCGTGCGGTTCGGGCTGCGCGGTTTGAACCGGTGCGCCGTGTTCGTTTGTAGAATGTTCGGTTGTCGTGTATTCGCCGACTGCGCCCTGTTCGGTCGCAACGGTTTTGTGATTTTTCGCGGTTTCGGTTTTCGGCTCTATTCGTTCGACGACAGGCTCAAGCATTCGCTCGAAATAATTGGTAATCGCGCCGCCGCTCAACGCATACGGAACGCCGACGAGTCCGCCGACGGTTGAAAGAATTGCAAGAACAATCAGCGGAATGGTCATCGTCCAAGGCGATTCGTGCGGTTTGAAATCGGGCGCGAGCGCGTGATGTTCTTCGTCATCGTCATCATCGTGCAAATCGTCAGCACCGTGCGCGCCGTGTCCGTGTAAATCGTCGTGCGAAGTTTTCGCATCGTGCGCGTCGCCCGCCGCAAATGCGTTTTCTTCGGCGCGCGCCGCGTCGTGCGGATGATTGCCGTCGGGCAATGCAAGGTGAAATCTTTCGTCGCCCCAAAATGTCATCACCATCATTCGGGTCATATAAACGGCGGTCAAAACTGCCGTAATAATTCCCACTATCCACAAAATAAAATTCCACGACGGCGGCAAATTCGGCGCTGTATAAGTTTTATAAAGAATTTCGTCTTTCGAGAAAAATCCGGCGAAAATCGGTATGCCGGAAATCGCCAGCCAGCCCGTCAGCATCGTGATAAAGGTAATCGGCATATACTTTTTCAAGTTGCCCATTCGCCGCATATCCTGTTCGTGGTGCATTCCGTGAATGACCGAACCCGAACCGAGAAATAAAAGCGCTTTGAAAAATGCGTGCGTCATTACGTGAAAAATCGCCGCGCCGAACGCGCCGACGCCGCACGCTAAAAACATATAACCGAGTTGAGAAACGGTCGAATAAGCGAGAACTTTTTTAATATCGTTTTGCGCCAAGCCGATTGTCGCCGCAAAAATCGCCGTCGCCGCGCCGATTATCGCCACGATAAACATCGCCGTCGGCGCGTTCTGATAAATCGCGTTGCAGCGCACGACCATATAAACGCCCGCCGTAACCATCGTCGCTGCGTGAATCAATGCCGAAACCGGCGTCGGACCAGCCATCGCATCGGGCAACCAAGTGAACAAAGGAATTTGCGCGCTTTTTCCGGTTGCGCCAATAAACAATAAAACAGCAATCGAAGTAATTCCGCCCGCGAAAATCGCGCCCGCCGCGAACGGTTCTTGCGCCATTTGTCCGAGCAAAGTCAGCGAACTGTTCACCGTCTCGCCGCCGACAACTTTGTCGTAAAACGAAATCGAGCCGGTCATCGTGTAAATGAGAAACATCGCCATCAACACGCCCCAATCGCCGATGCGATTCATCACAAACGCCTTTTTCGCCGCGCGTCGCGCTTCGTCGCGCTTGATGTAATAGCCGATGAGCAGATAAGAACACAGCCCGACGCCTTCCCAGCCGACAAACATCAGCAGAAAATTATCCGCCAAAATCAGCGTCAGCATCGAGAACATAAACAAATTCAAATACGCGAAAAAGCGATAAAAACCTTTATCGCCGTGCATATAACCGGTCGCAAAAACGTGAATCAGAAGACCGACAAACGTAATAAAACAAACGTAAATTCCCGAAAGATGGTCAATGCCCAAACCGAAATCCGCGCGGAAATTCCCGACCTGAATCCAAGTCCAAAGCTGGTCGAGAACCGGCTTATCCGCAAACAGCGCGCCTTGCTCGCTCGTGCCGATGCCGAACGAAACCATAAACGCGATGACGCACGAAACGCCAACCGCCGTGCAAGCGACAACGCCGCTGAACAATTCGCTTTTCGCCTTCTTGCCGACAAGCCAATTGACGATTGCACCGAGAAGCGGCGCGAAAATTATTAGACTTAAAAAATTGTTTTCAGTCATTTTGCTGTAATTTAATAACTATGTCGTTAATTTTATTTTGCAACTCATCTAATTCTTTTGGCGCGCCGTAAAAATTAAAAACGCTTTTTTTCTTGTCTCCGAGCGTCAAAGTTATCGTTGTTTTTACTGCGTGGCTGATTCTTTCCGATACGCCGTTAGCCAATTTTCTCTCTGTGTAATTATTGTCCAGTGAAAAGAAGTTGATTTTCCGAAAATCTTTAATCAAGTCTTTAACTTGTTCGACCGGAAGTGAAAATATGTAATTGCCTTTTAATTTCACGCCGGAATAATCTTCGTAATTAACGATTCCGTTTCCGTCAATCGACACTAAATAGTCTGTCGAGCAACTGAAACATCCAATCGAAGAGCCGTCGCGCTTCATTTCAATTTTGACTTCAGCCAAATTGATTTCTTCATCGGCGGGAATTGCTTGAGCGAAATTGTCCTGAACGATTCCGAATATGCACGATACAAAAATTAACAAGAAAAGCTTTTTCATCGGCAAATTACCAACCCTTAATTCTTCAAAATATTCGCGTCGTCAACGTCAATCGAAATGCGATTGCGGAAAAATGCGATGAAAATTCCTAAGCCGACAGCCGCTTCCGCCGCCGCGACTGACATAATCATAAAGACGAAAAGCTGTCCGGTAACGTCGGCGTAATAGCGCGAAAAGGCGACGAAGGTTAAGTTGACGGCGTTGAGCATCAGCTCGATGCAGAGAAACATTCCGATGGCGTTGCGCTTGAAAATCACGCCCGTCGCGCCGATTGTGAAAAGTATTCCTGAAAGTGCTAAATATGTCGCTAAGCTCGGTTCCATTTTCTTTAGTTCTAAGTCCAAAAATCAAAGTTCAAAGTCGGAAAACTGAGAACAAATGACGATGGACGGAAATTTATAATCTGATTCTGAATTCGTCTTTTATTTCGCCTTCGTTGCGTCGTTCTAGTTCATTGTTGACGACTAATTCGAGTTGCGGCTGTTCTAATCTTCGCGCCAGAATTACTGAGCCGACGGTTGCCATTAACAATAAAATACCGACGATTTCGACAGGCAGAAGATATTCGGTGAACATTCCCGCGCCGATGCTCATTGTTTTTCCAACCGTTTCGTCAACATTAACGGCTTGTTTCGGCGCACGATTGACGGCGTAGAAAATGAAAAACGTCTGCGCCAGTAAAACAAGACCCATAATTCCGCCGACGGCGTATAAATGCTTGAGGCGATTGAGCGGTTTATCGTCATCTAAATTGAGCAGCATTATGACGAAGACGACGAGAACCATTATCGCGCCCGCGTAAATAAGAATCTGCACGGCGGCGATAAACGGCGCGGCGAGCGTTACATAAATACACGCGAGCGAAATCAGCACGCCGACAAGCGAAATCGCGCTGTAAAGTGGATTTTTGTGATAAACCAGCGAAATCGCGCACGCGATTGCGAGTCCGGCGAAAAGGAAAAACAGGGCAGTCGTAACCATTTTTTTAGTGGTTAGTGGTTAGTGGTTAGTGGTTAGTTAATGAATTTGTTTTTCACTAACCGTTCACCACTAACCACTAACCACTATTTTTACCGATTCAAAAAATAAACAAGCACAATCGTGAAAATCACGTTTGCCAGCGCGACGGGCAAAAGGAATTTCCAGCCGAAATTCATCAGCTGGTCGAAGCGAAAGCGCGGCAGCGTTCCGCGTATCCAGATATACAAAAACAGAAACGCGCTGATTTTAACTAAAAGCCCGAGAACGCTCAAAAGCGCGTAGGGAATCGAGCCGACGGCGACGATGTGCGACAAGCCGGGAACATACCAGCCGCCTAAAAAGAGCGTTGCGCACATCACCGAGACGGTGAACATATTGACGTATTCGCCCATAAAAAACAGGGCGAATTTCAGAGCCGAATATTCGGTGTGAAAACCGGCGACAAGCTCGGTTTCGGCTTCGGGTAAATCGAACGGAACGCGGTTTGTTTCGGCGAATGCGGCGATTAAAAATACGAGAAATCCGATGAATTGCGGAATGATAAACCAGCGAAACGGCGAACTGATTTGCGCGAAAATTATGCCGTTCAAATCGAGCGTTCCGGCGAGCATTACGACGCCGATGACCGACGCGCCCATCGCCAGTTCATACGAAATAAGCTGCGCCGACGCGCGCAGTCCGCCCATCAGCGCGTATTTTGAATTCGACGACCAACCGGCGAGCGCGATGCCGTAGATGCCGACCGACGTAATTCCCAAAACGAATAAAACGCCGACATCAATCTGCGCGACCGTCAAAGGAATTGACTTGATGCCGTCGCCCAAATTATACGGCAGAAAACTCAAATCTATATTTGTTATCGCCGGACCGAACGGATAAACGACCATCGGCATCAGCGCGCAGGTTACGGCGACAATCGGCGCGAGAAAATATACGAATTTCGTTGATTTGTCGGGAACAATGTCTTCTTTGAAAATAAATTTCAAAAGGTCTGCGAACGGCTGCATCATTCCCCAAGGTCCGACGCGGTTTGGTCCGATGCGCCCTTGAATCCAGCCCAAAACTTTGCGCTCCGCCAGCACCGTGTAAGCGACGACCATCATCACGACGCCGAACGCGACCGTTGCCGCGCCGAACAAAACGACAATCGGGAAAAGTTGTTTTATGACAGCTTCCATTTCTTTTTAATTATTTAACAATCACTTTGTGTCCGACGTTTTCCTTGTCGTCAATTCTATCTCTGATGCCGACCGTCATTGCTTCGGCGCGTTCTTCCGTGCGCGGCGTGCCGTCCAGATTAAACTGCACGAGCGGCGAGACGAGCAGATTTTCCGGCTTCGGATTGCCGTGCGCGAGCAGATGAAACTGCGCGGTTTTCCCCGTCATCGTCGTAACGCGGTGCAGTTTATGTCCGACTTTCGGCTTTTCGGTATTCTTTCCGCTTTCGTCCGGCATCGATTCGACTTTTTGCCTTAAAGCGTTTAATTCATTCGATAAATCTTTTTTGCCCGCGATTTCGTGTTTGACTTGAACGGGACGCGATTCGTCTTTTAATTGCGGGTAACGCAAGCCCGCGTAAGCCGGAACAGCATCGGCTAGAGCTTTAAAAACGGCGGTCGCGGCGAGATTGTAGCCGAAATCAATGCCCAACTCTTTTGCAATCATCGAAGTAATCGCCCAATCAGCTTTCGCCTGATGAATCGGCGTAATAGCCTGTCGGACTCTTTGCACAAAGCCCGTGTTGTTCGTGTATGTTCCGTCAACTTCCGCGAAACTCGCTGCCGGTAAAACGACATCGGCGTGTTTGGTCGTCTCGGTTTCAAACATCTCCTGCACGACGACGAAATCTTTATTCGCAAGAAGTTTCGTGTCTTCTTCGTTCTGAAGACTGCCGCCGATTAAAAGCGATTTTGAATTTTTTAGAACTTCGGCAAGCGATTTTCTGCCGGGCATCATATCGTTTGCGCCGACCGAATTGTTGTAAAGCGGTAGCGGATGCAGCAAAATGCGTCGTGTGTCCGAGCCGAAATTTCCCGCCGCGTTTGCAATTAACGCTTGCGCTTCGGGCGACAAATCTCTACCGAACATTATGACGAAATCGCCTTCCGCTTCGCCGATTGTTTTCAAAAGCTCGTCAAATTCCGCTTGCGCCGCGCCGATTTTTTTCAAAATCGTGGCGTCCATTTTATCCGCAAACGCGAGCGCAAAGGCGTCGAGCGAATTTTCGTTGACGTGAATAAACTGCGCTGCCTGCTCGGTCATCCGAATCGGCTTGTCGTGAACGACGATGAGTTTCGCGCCGTCGTTTCTGACCGCTTGGCGAATTTGTTTGGCGGTAAAAGTCTGTTCTTCTTCCGGCTCACCGCCGATAAGAAGAATAGTTTTCGCATATCGGATTTCCTTGTGCGTCGCCAAAGGAACACTCAAATTATCGAAAAACGGGGCTAAATCTTCGGCGTCTGAAATGGCGTAATTGTCGGAATTCGCCGCTTCATTGGCAAATCTTTTCAGCGTGAAAATCGCTTCGTTAGTCAAACGCGCCGAAGCGACGACGCCGATGTTGTTCGATTCGTTAAATTTATTTGCAACAAAATGAATTGCGTCGTCCCAAGTCGCGGGAATCAATTTTCCGCCTTTCGTATAACGAATGAGCGGCGTTTTTATACGGTCGGTGTGATTGATAAATTCGTGCGCGAAACGTGCTTTAACGTCGAGAAATTCGCCGTTCAAGCCGTCAACGTATCTGTCTCTCGCAACAATTCTGTGAACAAGTCCGCCGCGCGCGCCGATGCTCAATTGCATTCCGTCCGAAGAATATGTGTCGGTCGAAACGGTCTGGTCTAATTCCCAAGGTCTGGTTTCGTGGCGATAAACTCCGTCTAATAAAGTTCCCGTCGGGCAAACTTCGATGCAGTTTCCGCACTGCGAACAGCCGAGCCAGCCGCCGTATGTTCCGATAACCGTGTTGACGCCGCGATTTCCCGCTTCGATGGCTTCTTCGCCCATCCATTCATCGCAAACTCGCGTGCAGCGTTTGCACAAAATACAACGCTGCGGGTCGTTGGCGACAATCGGCGAGAGAAATTTTTCCGGCTGCGCGTTTTTCCGCTCGACAAAGCGCTCTTCCAAATCGCCCCAATCGAAAATCATCTCTTGAAGCTCGCACTCGCCGCCGCGGTCGCAAACTGGACAATCGAGCGGATGATTTGCCAGCAAAAATTCCGACATCGCGCGCTGTGCCTTTTCAATTTCCTCGCTCTGCGTCGTAACAATCATCCCGTCCGTGCAGGTTATCGTGCAGGAAGTCTGAAGTTTCGGCATCTTTTCAATGCGAACCAGACACATCCGGCAAGACGCCTGAAGCGCGAGGTCTTCGTAATAACAAAACGACGGAATGTTAAAAGCGTTGGTGCGGCAAACGTCAATCAGCCGCGCGCCTTTTTCGGTTTCAAATTCCTGCCCGTTAATCGTAACTTTGATAAGTTCTGACATTTTTAACTTTGGTAACGCTCGTAAAAATTAAAATCTACTCTTTTGTGTCGGCTTTCGTTTCAGCTTTCGCCGCCGTATTTTTCTTCTTTCCCTGCGGGCGAGTTTTGCCGAAACTGCCTGCAAAAATCTTCCCGCGTCTGGTTCTTTTATCGCCTCTGCCCATAATTTTATACCTCTTTATTTTATTCTTAAAATTTCTGCGCTTCAGCTTCCGCCGGTGCGTAATCCTGTCGCAGAAGATGTTTTTTGAAATCTTCGGGAAATCGTTTTACCGCGCTTTGAATAGGCCACGCTGCGGCGTCGCCGAGCGGACAAAACGATTTACCTTCGATGTTGTCGCAAATATCCAGCAATAATTGCGCGTCTTCCGGTCGTCCGCCGCCGGTTGCGACACGATTGAAGATTTTCAAAAGCCAGTCCGTTCCTTCGCGGCACGGCGTACACCAACCGCACGATTCGTGTTTGTAAAATTCGGTTAAGTTTTTGGTTGATTCCATAATATCAACCGTTTCGTCCATCACGATAAAACCGCCCGAACCGACCATCGAGCCGCCGATAACTAAGCCTTCGTAGTCCAATAAAACTTTTTTGCCGATGATTTGTTCGGCGTTCATAATGTATACGGACGAGCCGCCGGGAATTACCGCTTTGAGTTTTTTGTCGTCGCGCAGCATTCCGCCGCAGTCTTCCAATATGAATTTCTCCATATCGGTGTAACCCATCGGAAGCTCATAAACGCCGGGCTTTTTGACGTGTCCTGACACAGACCACAATTTCGTGCCGCCCGATTTTTCCGTTCCGAGATTGCGCCAATTTTCGCCGCCCATTTCGATAATTTGCGGAACTGCCGTCAAAGTTTCGACATTGTTTACAACTGTTGGCGAAGCGTAAAGACCTTCGATTGCCGGAAATGGCGGCTTCATCCGCGGGTGTCCGCGATAGCCTTCCAAAGAACTAAGCAACGCAGTTTCTTCGCCGCAAATATACGCGCCCGCGCCCGTGTGCGTATAAACTTCGCACGATAAATCAGAGCCTAAAATGTTTTTGCCGACGAGATTTGCGGCGCGCGCTTCCTCGATGGCTTTGTCCATTATGTCGATTAAATAATTGTATTCGCCGCGAAAATAAACGTAGCAAGCCGAAGCGCCGAGCGCGAAAGCGCCGATGAGCATTCCTTCGATAAGCGCGTGCGGGTCGCGTTCTAATAAATAGCGGTCTTTAAAAGTTCCCGGCTCGCTTTCGTCGGCGTTGCAGACGATATATTTCTGCTTCGGCGAATCTTTCGGCACGAACGACCATTTCATTCCCGTCGGAAAACCCGCGCCGCCGCGCCCGCGCAGAGCCGACGCTTTGACTTCGTTAATAATCTCGTCCCGCGTCATCCCTAACGCTTTTCTCAAACTCGCATAACCGCCGGTTTCCTGATAAACCTTGAGCGTATGCCCGTCTTTCGTGTGCATTCGCTTGAGCTGTAACGGTTCGCAGCCGATTGCTTTGATTTCCATAAACTACATTACCAACGCTTTCCGTTGGCGTAATCTTCCTTGCGAACGATGTTGCTTACAACACCCGAAGCGTCGCTTCTTTTTACGGTCTTATATTTCCAAAACCTGCTGTCGAAACTACCTCGACGATTGTCGCCCAATACAAAATACTCGCCTTTCGGAACAACAATAGCCGCAAAATTATTAGTTGATTCGACTTTCTCGAAAGGTTCGTCCAATAATTGGTCGTTGATAAAAACCTTGCCTTTTTTCAATTCAACCTTTTCACCTTCAAAACCAATTACGCGAAAAACATACTGCGAATCTTCAGTGATAATTTTTTCGCTGTTTGCGTAAACTTTGAAAACAATGATGTCGAACCTTTCCAGCAACTCAGTGTCCGTTGTTTTAATTCCGCTGTAAACGAAATGGTCGCCCATTTTTATTGTCGGCGACATCGAATCGCCTGCCGCTACACCGTGACCGATTGAAATAAAATTTTGAAGACCGCAACCGATTGCCAAACAACAAAAAACCAAAATTGTGCAAACAGTAAAGGCTCGCATTTCATTTTAACGAATCCAACAATTTATCAACTTTCTCCACCGTCAAATCTTCGTGATAATCAAACCCAATCTGCATCATCGGCGCGGTTCCGCAGCTTCCCAAACATTCGACTAAGGAAACGGTAAATTCTCCGTCCGGCGTTGTTTCGCCCGCGTGAATACCCAAACTATTGCAGATGTGTTCGGTGATTTGCGGCTCGCCCATAATTTTGCACGACAGCGTTTTGCAAATCTGCAAATGATGCCGCCCGACGGGACGCATATTGAACATCGAATAAAACGTCGCCGTTTCCCAGATGTCGGTTACTTCGGTTTCGAGCAGTTGCGCTAGGAAATTTACGCCCGCGTTATCCACGTAGCCGCGCTCGCGCTGGATGACGAGCAGCAGAATCGGAATCAGCGCCGAACGCTTTCGCTCGGGCGGATATTTCGCGATGTGCGCGTCGATTTCCGCAAGAACTTCGGGCGAAAAACTCGCCGTTTCGTCTGTATATTTAACTCGATTTGTGTAGTCTGTCGGGACTGCCGCTGTTGACATAAATTAAGTCGCTAATTTTTCTTCTAATCTTTCGACTCTCAAAGTCAAATCGTCCAATTTGGTTTTCGTTTCGATATAATCGACGCTCAGGCGCGAAACTTTTTTATCTGTGTTTTCAACCCGATTTCGGTAACTTGCGCCGAAAGCGTATCAAATTTTTTCTCAAATGCGTCAAATTTGTTTTCAAGCGTGTCGAATCGCTTATCGTGCGCGTCAACTTTGAGCATCAGGGCATTGAGAAGCCGCATCACTTCGCTTTTGAATCTATCTTCGGATATGTTTTCTTCAGCCATAAATTACCTATCTATTTCGCCGAGAACAATATCGAGCGAGCCGATAACGGCAACAACATCGGCGACCATTTCGCCTTCGCTCATTACGGGCAGCGCCGACAGATTGACGAAACTCGGACCGCGAAAGTGAACGCGGTTCGGTTTCGGTCCGCCGTCCGATTTCATATAAACACCGAGTTCGCCTTTTGAGGCTTCGATTGGAAAATAAACTTCGCCTTCGGGAATGTTGAAGCCTTCGGCGACGATTAAAAAATGGTGAATCAGCGCATCCATATGCTGCCGCATATCGTCGCGGTCGGGCAGAACGACTTTCGGCGCGTCGGCTTTTATCGCACCCGGTTTCAAGCGCGCAACGGCTTGACGGACGATTTTATAAGATTCCGTAAGCTCGCGCATACGCACCATAAAACGCGCCCAAACGTCGCCGTCGCGCTCGACCGGAACTTCAAAATCGTATGTTTCATAACCCGAATACGGATTGTCGCGCCGCAAATCAAGGTCAACGCCGCTGCCGCGCAAACACGGTCCGGTCAAACCCCAATCAATCGCTTCCGCGCCCGTGATAACGCCGATGCCTTTGGTGCGGCTTTGCCAAATCGTATTTCCCGTAACGAGCGTGTCGAACAACTCAAGCGCGGCGGGAAAATCTTCAAGAAATTGGTTGACGCGGCGCTCGAAACCGGCGGGTAAATCCATCATCAAACCGCCGATGCGAAAATAACTCGGCGTCATTCGTCCGCCGCTCGCCGCTTCAATCAAATTCAAAATCTTCTCGCGCTGGCGGAAAGCGTAAAAAAACGGACTCATCGCGCCGATGTCGAGCGCGTGCGTGCCGAGCCAAACCATATGCGACGCGATACGCTGCAATTCGCAAAACATCACACGAATAACCTGTGCGCGTTCTGGAATTTCGAGGTCGAGAAGTTTTTCCGCCGCCATCACATAAGCCAGATTATTTCCGAGCGGATTCAAATAATCCATTCGGTCTGTGATGACGATGCCTTGCTGGTATTTTTTATACTCGAACAGCTTTTCCATTCCCGTGTGCAGATAGCCGATGTCGGGAACGGCGCGGACAACCATTTCGCCGTCCAATTGCAATTCGAGCCGCAGAACGCCGTGCGTCGAAGGATGCTGCGGTCCCATCGAAAGCGTCATCTGCGATTCAAGCGGCTGGTCAAGAATTTCAAAAGGCGAATTTGTATCAATCGTTGGAGTCATACTCAAAAAATATATTTAATTTTTACGCTCGGTAATAATTGCTCCGCGACACGGGTCTAGCTCACCACTTTCTTTTTCGTTTGTAATTGAATGAATTATTTTGACTGCATCAAAACAGCCGCCGTTGGTTGTATAACGACTTTCAATATATTCATTTTCTGCCGCAGAACCTTTAAAGAAACCATCTACGGTAGTGCCGACAATAACAATTTTGTTTCCAAATGAAATGTAACGATAATCAATTGTTACGATTTGATTTCCGTTAAAACCAATTAAGGACTTCTTGTCGGGTTCAAATTTACTTGACGCTTTTTTGTTAGCAAACTCAACCTCTTTCCAACTATAAGTTTGAGACTCTTTTGGATATAAAGTTTTCAAAAGAGTTTTTATTGCACTGGGCATTAAAATCTGTTTATCAAATTTATTTTCGGGTGCAATCACAAAAACGCTGTAACCAAACTCTAAATTTTGAGCTAAAAAGATGTCGGTAGAGTCGTTACCACTTAACAAGATTTTATATTCTTTCGGACACGGAAAAGAAAGTTTGTTTGATTTGCACCGAACGACTTTTACGGCAATTTTATTTTTAGTTTTGCTCCTCTTAGTTTTATCTTGAGCCTTTCCGCTAACTACAAAACACAATACAAAAAGAAAGGTTAAAAAAATTAGTTTGTGCATATCGCTAAACTTCCGACTGCAATTTAAGTCAAAGAATAAGGCTCGTAACCGCGTAACGGATAATCTTTTCTCAGCGCATGTCCGTCAAAATCAGACGGAAGAAGAATTCTTCGCAAATCGGGATGTCCGTCGAAAATTATGCCGAACATATCGAAAGTTTCGCGCTCGTGCCAGTTCGCCGTTTTCCAAACTGTCGTAACGGTTTGAACATTCGGCGCGTCTTCGCTGAGTAAAACTTTCAAACGTAGACGACTAAAATGTTTGGTCGAAAATAAATGATAATTAACTTCAAAACGCGGGTCTTCTTCGGGACCACGGTCTGCGCCGCACAAATCGGCGAGCATATCAAAGCCGTGTTTCATTTTCAAAAACAGGCAAACTTCATTAATTGACGCGCGCGGAACATAGACGGTAATCTCTCCGCGCGCGTCTTTCAAATCGGCAACCCAAGCCGGATTTTCCGTTTTTAATTGTTCGACAAATTCGAGTAATCTTTCAGACATAAAATTTGCGGTTAATTTGTTTTATAACCATTAACCGCTAAGCAATTTTCAATTTACGAAGATTTTCTCCGCTCGTGCCGCGAAGCAATCGAATATGGGCGCGACGTAACATTTTTTGCCGCCGTTTCCGATTCGCTGCCCATCGTAACCGGCAAAGTTCCGGGAACGATTGAGACGCGCGATTCCGGCTCGAAAGTGTCGCGGCGGTCTTTCACCGATTCGTTCATCACCTTTTCCTGCAGCATCATAATCGCGTGAATCAGCATTTCCGGTCGCGGAGGACAGCCCGGCACATAAACGTCAACCGGCACAATTTTATCGACGCCCTGCACAATCGCGTAATTGTCGAAAACACCGCCCGAAGTCGCGCACGCGCCCATCGAAATTACCCATTTCGGCTCGGGCATCTGGTCGTAAATGCGGCGCAAAACGGGCGCCATTTTTCTGGACACACGCCCCGAAACAATCATTACATCGGCTTGTCTGGGACTTGCACGAAAAGTTTCCGCGCCGAAACGCGACAAGTCGTTGCGCGACGAAACCGTGTTCATCATCTCAATCGCGCAGCAAGCCAACCCGAACGTGGCAGGCCACAATGATGATTTTCTCGCCCAATTAACCACTGCGTCGAGTCTGACCGTGATAACGTCCGGCAATGATTCAAAAAGCGTATTTTCTAAACCCATATTTTTATACTTAGATGGAAATCGTTATGCGGCGCGTTTTAGTTCGGCAATCCGCTGCTGTTTTCTGATGGTTAATTCGTGCGCTTCGGCGCGAGCTTCGACGCGCGCCTGCACGCCCCAATCGAATATGCCTTTTCTCCAAACGTAAATGTAGGCGACAATCAAGGTTGCGATAAAAACCGCGATTTCGACAAACGCGATTGTGCCGTAGCCGATGCCGAGACGATTTTCTTCGCCTAATAAATATTTAAAGGCGACGGCAAACGGAATCATAAACAAAACTTCGATGTCAAACAGCAAAAAGATGACGGCGACCGTGTAAAATTTTATCGAAAAACGGTCGCGCGCCGAGCCGACCGGGTCTTTGCCGCATTCATACGGCATCAGCTTTGTCGCCGTTCGCTTGCGCGGTCCGATAAGCTGCGTTACAAGCACCTGACTTGCCGCAAAACCCATTGCCACGATGAACATTACACCAATCGGCGCGTAATCGAAAAGATTGAATTCGGACATAAATTTCCTTGCGCTCGCCAGCCTTTTCATTTCGTCTCAAACAAACGGTATAAACCAGCAAAATCCGTTGTTTGAGATTGAGAATTATGGCACAAACTCAATCGTAAGTTAAGCCCGTATGAGTGTCAAGGAAACGAGTTTGGAGAGTTTATCGAGTTTATAGAATTTATAAAGTTCAACGCGCTTATCGAGTAAAAATTCTTTTGACTCTCCAACATTATGTGAACTCTATCAACTTTTTTATTCGTTGACCGCTTGCGAACGCCTGTGATAATTTCATAAATGGCAATTTAATGCCCGCGACTTCCGCCGTTTTTTCTCGCCCAGTTTATATACTAAATTTGTGATTACCGGATACAACACTGACATCGAATACAAAGGCGTAACTTATCACGTCCAGACCGAAGACAAAGGCGTCTCGACGCCGCTGATTTTGTCTCTGGTCTACGACCGAGGCACTATTTTGGCGAGCAAGCGCTCTCCCTACGACGATTTACTCCTTCCCGCGTTCGACGAAAAGGCTTTGTCCGAACGCCTGCAAAAACAGCATAAATTGATTTGCGCGGCGGTGCGCGCGGGCAGAATCGAAGAATTGAAGCGAATGACGACCAGAGAAGCGGCGCTGAAACGAATCGAATCAGCCGCCGCCAAAGAAGCAAAATCGCCGCCCGAAAAAAAGCAAGTTACGCCGCCGTTGATAGATGACGAACCGATTATCGAAGCTGTTGCGATTATCGAAGACGAGCCGATTTTGCTTTCAGCCGAAGCCGTTGAAATTATCGAAGATGTCGCGGAAACTTCGACCGCAAAATTAAAAATAGAATTGCCCCGCGACGTAACTTTCAAAGGCGGCGAAAGAAAAATATTAAATATCAATATCCGGCGCGGCGGTGCGAAAGGCGGTGTCGGCGGCGCGCGCGTGATGATAAAAGTCGCCGGCACGATGTTTCGCCCCTTAATTTTTCACGCCCAAACCGACGCGAGCGGCACAGCGACCGTCGAACTGCAAATACCCAACTTCAAGGGCGGGCGCGCCGCGCTTTTAATCCGCGCGATGAGCGGCGGCGAAGAAACCGAAATGCGCCGCGTCATCCAGCCAAGCTGAAAATCGGACGACGAGCGAAATAAAAATTTGAAACAATCGATTAACAAAATGAAAATTTCTATCAACGGCGAGACCAGAGAAATTATTGACCAAATAAATTTGAGCCAACTGCTCGAAAATCTTTCGCTTCCTTCGACGCGGATTGCCGTCGAGCTAAACAAACAAGTCGTGCGCCGCGCCGATTGGGAAACAATAAAAATCGGCGAAGCGGACAAAATCGAGATTATTCACTTTGTCGGCGGCGGTTGAAACGAATGAGTGAATTTCAAATTACGAATTACGAATATGCGGATTGAAAACATTTTTCAGTCCGCATTTCTTTTGCGAGATTTTTTGTTAAAATTTAATCGAATCAAAAAACGCGTGCACCTTTGCCGAAAATAATTTTTACGAAAGCGTCGGAAATATAAATAACGAATTTACCGACTTTGAACATTGAACCTTAAACTTTGAACTTTTTTATGACTGACCAATTCAAACTCGCCGGAAAAACCTTCACGTCTCGTTTAATAATCGGCACGGGGAAATATCGCTCGCACGCCGAAATGCAGGCGGCGCATAAATCTTCGGGCGCGGAAATGGTAACGGTTGCCGTCAACCGCGTGCCGCTCGACGGCAAAAGCGAATCTTTTCTCGATTTTCTCGCGCCGGAGATGCAGATTCTGCCGAACACGGCGGGCTGTTACGACGCGGAACACGCAATCCGAACCGCGAGATTAGCGCGTGAGGCGCTCGAAACCGATTGGATAAAGCTCGAAGTCATCGGCGACAAAATCACGCTTCTGCCCGACAACGAACAAACTCTGGAAGCCGCGCGCGTTCTGGTCAAAGAAGGTTTTATCGTGCTGCCGTATTTCTCGGACGATTTGATTATGGCGAAAAAATTATTAGACATCGGCTGTCCAGCCGTGATGCCGCTCGCCGCGCCGATTGGTTCGGGAATGGGCGTGCAAAATCCGTCGAATTTAAGAATTATGCGCGAGCAGTTGCCCGACGCGACGATAATCGTTGACGCGGGCGTCGGCGTCCCGTCGGACGCGGCAATCGCAATGGAACTCGGCGCGGACGCGATTTTAATGAACACCGCAATCGCCGAAGCGCGCGACGCCGCGCAAATGGCAACGGCAATGAAACTCGCCGTCCAAGCCGGAAGACTGGCATATCTTTCAGGCAGAATGCCGAAACGTCTTTACGCGAGCGCGTCAAGCCCGATTGCGGGCGCGATTAAATGAAATCTTTGAAGATTAGTTTAATTTTTAGTTGTGTTATTTGCGGAGTTTTCGCCTGTTCAAACGACAACGCCGCGCGCCGCGAATTTAAAATCGCCGACAGCAAATCTTACGAAGCCTCAATCTTTCGCCAAAATTGCGCCATTTGTCACGGCAGCGAAGCAAACGGCAAGGAAGTTGACGGCAAATTGATTCCGTCGCTGCGCTACGGCGACGCGGCGAACAAAACCGAAGAAGAAATCTACAACCAAATAAAAGAAGGCAAACTGCCAATGCCCGCGTTCAAAAATCAATTGAGCGAAAAAGAAATTCGCCAAATGGTTTTATTCGTCAGGCGCGATTTGCAGGGAAAACAGGAAACGGAAAAGTGAAATGGAAAGCGAAAAATATCCGTATCAGAATGAATGGGAAGAATACAAAAGAAGGCAGAAAACTTTTTGGCTCGTCTTTTTAGGATTCATTCCTTTTATACTTTTGATTAACGGAGTATCAAATGAATTATTCGGCAAATTTCCTTCTGGCTATGAAATTGGGCTTGTCGGTTTTGTAATAGCTTGGTCAATTTGCAGCATAAGATTTCAGTATTGGAAATGTCCGAATTGCGGAAAGTCGTTTCATAGAAAATGGTGGTGGACAAACATATTTTCAAGCAAATGTTTGCATTGTAAATTGCCTAAATATGAAGGTTCAACTTTTTACAACAACCGTCTTTGGAATGCAAACAGGTAAATAAATCTATATTTACAAAACGATATGAAAATTTTAATTTCCGGCGCGAGCGGTCTTGTCGGCACGAATTTGATTCCGACTTTGAGCGCGCACGAAGTTTATAAACTGGTTCGGAGAGCGCCGAAAGCAACGGATGAAATTCAATGGGACGCCGAAAAGGGTTTTGGCGAAAGCGAAAAGTCGAAGTTAGAAAATTTCGATGCGGTCGTTCATCTGGCGGGCGATAACGTCGCATCGGAAAGTTGGTCGGCGGAGAAAAAGCGCAAAATAAAAGAAAGCCGAACCGTCGGAACGAGAGTTCTTGTTGACGCGCTCAAGCAATTGAAAAACCCGCCGAAGCATTTTATTAGCGCATCAGCAGTCGGTTTTTACGGCGACGGAAAAGATGAAATTCTCGACGAAAGAAGCGCGAAAGGCGCGGGATTTTTACCCGAAGTTTGCGACCAATGGGAAATTGAAGCGAAGAAAGCCGAAAGTTTCGGCGCGCGCGTCGTTTGTATGCGAATCGGCGTCGTGCTTGCAAAAGACGGCGGCGCGCTTGAAAAAATGCTGACGCCGTTTCGGTTCGGCGTCGGCGGCACAATCGGAAGCGGCAAACAATGGATGAGCTGGATTGCGATAGACGATATTATTTCAATCGTTCATTTTTTTCTGGACAATAAAAATCTGCACGGTGCGTTTAATCTGACCGCGCCGAATCCGGCGACGAACGCGAAATTTACAAAAACGCTCGGCACAATCTTAAATCGTCCGACGGTTTTGCCGCTTCCCGCCTTTGCGGTAAAGCTGATGTTCGGCGAAATGGGCGAAACGCTGCTTTTGCAAGGCGCGCGCATTTTGCCGAAAAGATTGCTGGACGCCGGTTACAAATTTCAATTCACCGATTTGAAAAGCGCGATGAAACACGTTATTTAACGGTGAACGGATAACGGTGAACGGTTAGTGTAGGAACTTTTTTTCACTAACCGTTCACCGTTATCCGTTCACCACTATTATGAAGATTTGGCTCTCGAAAAACTCTGAAATTCCTGTGCGCGAACAGCTTGTCGCGCAGATTTCGCTCGGCGTCGTGAGCGGCGATTTGCCCGCCGGAGAAAGACTTCCAAGCACGCGCGAGCTTGCCAGACGTTTTCGGGTTCACGCCAACACGGTCAGCTCGGCGTATCAAAAACTTGTCGAGCAAAATCTAATCGAATTCAGACGCGGAAGCGGTTTTTACGTTTTCGACGCCCGGGAAGAAAGCGCGAACGCGAAACCGAATATCGACGCGCTCGCCGCAGAATTTTTCCGCGCCGCGCAGTCGCTCGGTTTCTCGCGCGATGAAATTTTTGAAACTTTGCGAAAGCAACTTGAAAATCAATCGCCCGAACGAATTTTAATCGTCGAGGCGGACGAAAATTTGCGCCGGATTTTGATTGAAGAAATCGAAGCCGCGACAAACTGTAACGTTTCCGGCGCGAGTTATGAAGAATTTCAAAACAATTCGCGCGCGGCGGAAAACGTAGTAATTGCGGCGATGGCGGACGAGAAACCGAAAATCGAATCGGTTAAAATTTCCGCCGTGCCGCGCGTTTATTTGACGGCGCGCTCGGTTTCCGGCTCGATGCACGGCGAAACGCGCCCGCAAAAAGACGATTTAATCGCCGTCGTGTCGGGTTGGGAAAACTTTCTGCTGCTGGCGAAAACCGTTCTCGTCGCGGCGGACATCGACCCTGATTCGATTCTCACACGCTCGACTAAAAAAACCGATTGGCGGAAAGGTCTGGAAAACGCTTCGCTCGTAATTTGCGACGCGCTGACGGCGAAAAAATTCGGCAACGCCGACAAAAGAGTTCGCCCGTTTCGGCTTATTGCCGACGGCTCGCTCGCCGAACTTATAAAAGTGATAAATGATAAGTGATAAGTAAAAGCAAAAATCATCACTTATCACCTGTCTCATTGCCTTGTTTTGATACAAATTTTTTTGTTTATAACGAAAACACTTTTTATAAAAATCCGGTAAGCCTTTTTGTTTGCCACGCTTTGATTCGTATTCAAAACGCAGGCACGGCTTTTGCTCGAAATGCCGTTAAAATCTTTAACAAAAAAGGAGAACTAAAAAAATGCAGGACGTTCAAAATATTCCAAACCCGGACGTAAATATAATCGAAGACGACGGTGATTTCGGCAGCCACTCGGACAGAGACGCGCCGAACACCGATGTCGAACAGCCGAAAAAAGACGCGCCGTCCGACCGCGACGCGCCGAACGCGCCGATTGAAGAACCGCCGAGCGAAGACGGCGACGCAGGCGAGCGAGAAATAATTGCTTAAAGCAAATGGAAAACGGAAAGTGGAAAATGGAAAATGTATGAACTTGTTTAACATTTTCCATTTTCCACTTTCCGTTTTCCATTAAACACATTTATGACGGAAATAATCGGTTGGGTCAGTTCTTTAATTTTAATCGTAACTATCGGCAATCAGGTTTATAAACAGTGGAAGGAAGGCAAAAGCAGCGGCGTTTCGATTTGGCTTTTCGTCGGTCAGATTGCTGCCTCTCTAGGCTTTGCGATTTACAGTTACTTAGTCGGGAATTGGGTTTTTATTTTTACAAATTCGATAATGGTTCTCAACGGCATCGCCGGATTTCTAATCAATTTACATTTGAAAAAACGGGAGAATAACAGTGAACGGTAAATGGTAAGTGAAAGAGAAAAAACTTACCGTTCACTATTCACCGTCAAGTTGACAAAGATTTTATTTGTAACTAGACTTGTTACAGTTATGGCGACAAACAGTCGGTTTTCCATTGCGGTTCACGTTTTGACAATGCTTGCGCAAAGCGGCGACGAGCGTTTGAATTCGGATTATATTGCAAAAAGCGTTAATACGAATCCAGTCGTCATTCGCCGTCTTTTGTGTGGCTTGCAAACGGCAAATCTGGTCGCCTCGCAGGTCGGCGCGGCGGGCGGAACTTCTCTTGCGCGAGAGCCGAAAAACATTCGACTCTCGGAGATTTACGACGCCGTTGCGCAGGGCGACGTTTTTTCGCTTCATCCGAACAAGCCGAATCAGGATTGTCCGGTCGGGAAAAATATCGAAGCGATTTTGTGCGCTCTTCAAAAAGAGATTGACCGCTCGATTGAAGAAAAGCTGGCGCAGTATACTTTGCGCGACGTGATTGAAAAAATCGAAAGCGCGTAAAAATTTTTGCGCCGATTTGTATCAAAAGCGGTTACAAAAAAATAAAAAAAGTAAGAGGAACATTGGAAATGGCAGACAGTATAATTTCAGGAAACGAAAAAATTTCAAACCAGACGGTTTTAGAACAATTGAATTGGCGCTACGCGGTGAAAAAATTCGACGCGAGCCGAAAAATTTCCGACGAAGATTGGAACACTTTAGAAAATTCTTTGATTCTCGCGCCGTCGAGTTACGGGCTGCAGCCGTATAAATTTATTGTCGTAACGGACGAGAATTTGAAAGCGGAACTAACGCCCGCCGCATACGGGCAGACGCAGATTGCCGACTGCTCGCACCTGGTCGTCGTCGCATATAAAAAAGTTTTGACCGACGGCGACATCGAGCATTTCGTCGACCGCATCGTCGAGCTGCGCGGCACGCCGCGCGAGCAGCTTGCCGAATATGAAGCGACGATGAAAGGCGCGGCGAAAAAGAACGTTGACGACGGCACAATCGAAACGTGGAATTCGCGTCAGTCGTATCTTGCGCTCGGATTTCTGCTGGAAACGGCGGCGCTTCTCGGTTTCGACGCCTGCCCGATGGAAGGGTTTCATCCGGCGGAGTTCGACCGTATTTTAGGTTTGACAGATTACTCGTCGGTCGTATTATGTGCGGTCGGTTACCGGGACGCGGCAAACGATTATATGGCGAATCAGGCGAAAGTGCGTTTTCCGATTGAAGAACTGATTGACAGAAGATAGGAAATCAGCCGCGAATAAACACGAAAGAACACGAAGGAACGCGGAAGAAAACGAAAAATTTATTAAATAACTTTCGTGCCGTTTCGTGTTTGTCTGCGGCTAAAAATTAATATGAAATCGTATATCGAAAAATCTTTGACGTATGCCGAATATCTGAAACTGATTGACGATTTGCTGACGCAGGAAAAAACGACCGGCGAAAATCAATCAGACGAAATGTTCCATTACGGAAAATTAAATCGGCAAAGAATGAAACGGCTGGATAAAACAGTCGAGCTAAACGAATCTTTGAAGGAAAAGGCGCGCGCCGTCAAGCGCCGAATGATTTGGCTGATTATCACCGAAGGCTGGTGCGGCGACGCGGCGCAGAATATTCCGATTATCGAAAAAATCGCGGCGGAAAATTCCGACATCGAGACGCGCTACGTTTTGCGCGACGAAAATCTCGAACTTATAGACAATTATTTGACAAACGGCGGGCGCGCTATTCCGAAATTGATTTGTCTGGACGCCGAAACGCTCGAAGAAATCGGCATTTGGGGTTCGCGTCCCGTAACTGCCGACGATTATTTTCAAGAAATGAAAGCGCAGGATTTGGGAAAACCGGAAATGATGGAAAAAATGCAGCGCTGGTATATGCAGGATGCGAATCAATCGCTGCAAAACGAATTTGCAGCGCTTTTGGAAAATTGGTCGAGAAATTTTACGAGCGCGAAAAATTAAGAAATGCGCGCTTTTTAACGACGAGATAGTTTTCGACTAAATGTTTATATATCCGGTATAAAATTGGAAATTAAAAAATGAAAGTATACGAAATACAAGAATTCGGCGTAGAAAATTTAGCTGTCGTCGAACGCGACGCGCCCGAACCGCAGGCAAACGAAGTTCTGGTAAAATTTCACGCCGCGTCTTTGAATTACCGCGATTTGATGACGGTTAAGGGAACGTATAATCCGAAATTAAAATTGCCGCTCGTTCCGCTTTCGGACGGCGCGGGCGAAGTTGTCGCAATTGGCGAAAGCGTTACGAAATGGAAGGTCGGCGACCGCGTTTGCCCGATTTTTATGCAGGGCTGGATTGACGGCGACATTGATTTTCAAAAAGCGCGAACGACTCTGGGCGGCGATTTCGACGGCTGTTTGCGCGAGTTCGGCGCGTTTGACGAAAACGGTCTTGTCAGAATTCCCGACCATTTAAGTTACGAAGAAGCGTCAACGCTGCCGTGCGCGGCGGTTACGGCGCACAACGCGCTGATGGTTTCGGGCAACATCAAACCCGACCAGACGGTTCTTCTGCAAGGCACGGGCGGCGTTTCGATTTTCGCAATGCAGTTTGCGGGCGTTTTCGGCTGCCGCACGATTATCACTTCGTCGGACAACGAAAAATTAAAACGCGCAAAAGAACTTGGCGCGAGCGACCTTATCAATTACAAAGAACGGATGGATTGGGACAAAGCCGTTCTCGAATTAACCGAAAAACAAGGCGTCGAGCAAATCGTCGAAGTCGGCGGCGCGGGAACGATGCAGAAGTCGCTGAACAGCGTGAAAATGGGCGGACACATCGCCGTCATCGGCGTTTTGGCTGGCAAAGGCGAGTTTGATTTGCGCTCGATTTTGATGAAGTCGGTCAGGATGCAGGGAATTTTCGTCGGTTCGCGGCAGATGTTTGAAGATATGAATCGTTTGATTTGCCAGCATAATCAATTTAAACCGGTAATTGACAAAGTTTTTGAATTTGAAGCGGCGCGGGACGCGCTTAAATATATGGAAAGCGCCGAGCATTTCGGCAAGATTGTTATAAAGATAAACTAGCCGCAGATTTTATATTAGAAGACGGGAGAGAAATTATGAGCGAACCGAGAGAACCGAGACGCGCGATTGCGCCGGATGAATGGACAAAATTTTTGAGCGAGTTTTCCGAGCGAAACAAAAATCGACGGGCGCGTTTCGATATTTTTTTCGCGTCGGGCGAAACGGTCGAAGAAGGCGAAGAAGGAAAACTTGAAAGCATTTGGCTCAACAAAGACGGCAATAATACGCAAATCGTTGTTAAACGCGCCGACAATACGGAAAGCGAAAATGAGACGATGACCGACACGCTCGAAAACGTGCGCGGCGTCGTCGTTCAATACGAAACCGACCGTAGCGAAAACGCGCTGGAAATCACGGACGCGAAAAACACTTTGTTCAGCTTGCGACTTGAATCGAAGCTCGACGGGAATTCTTAGAAATCAGGTTTTATGAACGTCGTTTCATCCGAAATTCAAGATTACGCGGAAAAATTTACGTCCGGCGAGAGCGATGTTTTGCGGCGTTTGCGCGAGAAAACTTTTGCCGAGCGTGTTGACCGCCAAATGCTTTCCGGCTTTTATCAAGGGCGTCTTCTGGCAATGTTCAGCCGAATAATCGCGCCGCGAAGGATTTTGGAAATCGGAACTTTCGTGGGTTATTCGGCGCTTTGTTTAGCCGAAGGTTTAGGCGAAGACGGCAAAATCATCACGCTCGACGTTGACGAAGAAACAAACCGAACCGCTCGAAGTTTTTGGGCGCAAAGCGAATTTGAAAATAAAATCGAAGCGCGTCTCGGCGATGCTTTAGAGATTATTCCGACGCTCGAGGAAACTTTCGAGCTGGTATTTATCGACGCCGACAAGCCGAATTATTCAAATTATTACGACGCGGTTTTTCCCAAAATAAAAATCGGCGGCGTCATAATCGCCGACAATGTTTTGCGCGACGGAAAAGTTTTAAATCTTGAAGCGAACACGGACGAAAATACAATCTCGCTGCACGAATTTAATCGAAAAATTCAAGCGGACGCTCGCGTCTGCAACATTTTATTCGCCGTGCGCGACGGTTTGATGATTATACGAAAAGAAAAAAATTAACGAGGAAAAAATAATGGCAAATGAACTTTATGAAATTCCGGTGAAAACCATTGATGGGGCGGAGACGAATTTGGGCGAATATAAAGACAAGGTTCTGCTTGTCGTCAACGTCGCGTCCAAATGCGGTTTGACCAAGCAATACACAGGTTTGCAGAAACTTTACGACGATTATCACGCGAAGGGTTTTGAAGTTTTGGGTTTCCCGGCAAACAATTTTATGGAACAAGAACCGGGAACGGAAGAAGAAATTAAAAGTTTTTGCGACACGAATTTTAACGTCAAATTTCCGCTTTTCTCGAAAATTTCGGTTAAAGGCGCAGACCAAAATCCGCTTTATAAATTTCTGACGACGGCGAAACCGGAAATGGACGTGAACGACGGCGAATTTGAAGCGAAGCTCGAAGGCTACGGCTCGGCACGTTCCGCACCGAACGATGTTTTATGGAATTTCGAGAAATTTCTCGTCGGCAAAAACGGCGATGTCGTCGCGCGTTTTGCGCCCGACGTAACGGCGGAAGATGCGCGCCTTATTGAAAAGATTGAAGGAGAATTGCATAAATGATTCACCACAGAGCCACAGAGAACACAGAGTCTTTTAGAATAATATTTAAAATCTCTGTGTTCTCTGTGGCTCTATGGTGAAATTCCCGTAAAAATATGGAAAAGCGAAAATTCGGAAAAACGGATATGCAGTTCAGCGTGCTTGGTTTCGGCGGCGCGGAAATCGGTTACACGCCGAATCAAAAGCAGACGGATGTTGACGTTTTGCTCAACTCGGCGCTCGACGCAGGCTTGAATGTGATTGACACGGCGGCGGCTTATTTGGGCAGCGAAAAGATGATTGGGGAAGCAGTCGGACATCGGCGCAAGGAATTTTATCTGTTGTCGAAATGCGGCGCGCTCGACAATTTTACGCGCTTCGATTGGTCGAAAAAAGTCGTTTTGGAAACGATTGAAAATAGTTTGCGCGCTCTTAAAACCGATTATCTGGATGTCGCTCAACTACACAGTTGCGACAGCGAAATCTTAAATCGCGGCGAAGCAATCGAAGGCTTGCAGCGCGCACAGGAAAAAGGCTACGCACGCTTTATCGGTTATTCGGGCGACAACGAAGCGGCGACGACTGCTTTGAAAATGGACGTTTTCGATTCGTTTCAAACATCGGTCAACGTCGCAGACCAAACGCCGATTGACGGAAACGTCGCGCTCGCGGCTTCAAAAAACGTCGGCGTGATTGCCAAGCGCCCGATTGCAAATGCCGTCTGGCGCGAAAAGTCGAAACCGGAAAACGGTTACGTTCACGAATATTGGGACAGAATTCAAAAGCTGCAATTCGATTTTCTGAACAAGCCTTTGCCCGAATCAATCGGCGACGCGCTGCGTTTCACGCTTTCGATTCCGAATGTGGCGGTCGCCATCGTCGGCACGACGCAGCCGAAACGCTGGCAGGAAAACGCCGATTTCGTGCGGCAGGGAAATTTATCAAAGGAAGAATACGAAGCGATTCGCAACCGCTGGCGCGAAGTCGCGGACGAGAGTTGGGTTGGAATGACTTAAGATAGTAGTGAATGGTTAGTGGTGAACGGTAAGTGAAAAGAGAATTTAAAAATTCACCGTTCACAATTTAACGTTGATTTATGAAATCGAAAACTATTTCGACAATTTTATTTGCAGTCTTGATTGGCTTTGCTTTTGCCGGCTGTTATTCAGAAAAATTTGCAAAAGGAAATGAAACTGCCGCACAGATAGAAAAGTTTAGAAAGGAAAAGGGAAGATTGCCGAATTCTTTAAATGAGATTGGAATTGAAGAAAAAGAAGAAGGTCCGATTTATTACGAAAAGAAAAGCGAATCGAGATATGTTTTGTGGTTCGGAAAGGAATTGGGCGAGTCGGTAACATACGACTCGGATACGAAAGAGTGGAAATAATTTGTTAATAGTCTGACTCTTTTAACAGAAGAATTATGAGCAGTTTTTCAAACATTCCATTTTCAGTTTTAGATTTGTCGCCGATTGTCGAAGGCGGAACTGTCCGCGATGCGCTGGATAATTCGCTTGATTTGGCGCGGCATTGCGAACGGCTCGGTTATAAAAGATTTTGGCTTGCCGAACATCACAATATGACGGGAATTGCGAGTGCGGCAACGTCGATTGTCATTGGTTTTGTCGCGTCGGGAACGACGACGATTCGCGTCGGCGCGGGCGGAATTATGCTGCCGAATCACGCGCCGCTTGTGATTGCCGAGCAGTTCGGAACGCTCGAAACGCTTTATCCGAAACGGGTTGATTTGGGTTTGGGGGGCGCGCCCGGTTCTGACCAAAGGACGGCGATGGCTTTGCGTCGAACACTGAACAGCGACGGCGACGATTTCCCCGTTCTGCTCGAAGAATTGCGGTTTTTTCTGCGCGAGCCGATTGAAAATCAGCGCGTGCGCGCTGTTCCGGGCGCAGGTCTTGATATTCCGATTTGGCTTTTGGGTTCGAGCGGTTTTTCGGCGCAGCTTGCCGGAGAATTAGGTTTGCCGTTCGCCTTTGCCGGACATTTTTCGCCGGAAAACATCTTGCCCGCGCTTTCGCTTTATCGGGCGAGTTTTAAGAAATCGGAAACGCTCGAAAAGCCGTATGCGATGCTGGCGATTAACATTATTGCTGCCGAAACGGATGAAAAGGCTTGGCATCTGGCGACTTCACAGTTTCAATCGTTTTTGAAATTGATTCGCGGCACGCCCGGACAGTTACAGCCGCCGGTCGAAACGATGGACACGCTTTGGACACCGCAGGAAAAAGCTCTGGTTGACGCGCGTCTCGGCGGCTCGATTATCGGCAGCGCGGCGACGGTTAAAACGGAACTCGAAAGAATTCTGAAACAGACCGAAGCCGACGAATTGATGATAAACGCGATGATTTACGACCGTGCGACGCGGCTTCGTTCGTATGAAATCGTCGGCGGCGTTTGGAAAGGCAAAGCCGCCGCGCACTCAAGTTAAATTTTATACCGTGCGGGATTTTGAATCGGAAAACTCGTTTATAACGAAAAACTTTTTAGCGAACGAAAGGAAAATAATTTTATGAAGACTAGAAAATTAAGAGATTTGGAAGTTTCAGCCGTCGGGCTGGGCTGTATGGGAATGTCGGATTTTTATTCGGGACGCGACGATAATGAATCGGTTGCGACGATTCACCGCGCTTTGGAATTGGGCGTGAATTTTCTCGACACGGCGGATATGTATGGCTACGGCGATAATGAAGAACTCGTCGGCAAAGCGATAAAAGGCAAGCGCGATGAATTTATAATTGCGACGAAATTCGCTATCGAGCGCGACAAAAACGACGCGAACGTGCGCGGCATCAACGGCAAGCCGGAATACGTTCGGCAAGCCGTTGAAGCGAGTTTGAAGCGTTTGGGAATCGAAACAATCGATTTGTATTATCAGCACCGCGTTGACCCGGAAACGCCGATTGAAGAAACTGTTCAAGCGATGGCGGAACTCGTAAAACAGGGAAAAGTTAAATATCTCGGCTTGTCCGAAGCGAGCGCCGAAACTTTGCGGCGCGCAAATGCGGTTCATCCGATTACGGCTTTGCAGTCGGAATATTCGCTCTGGACGCGCGATGTAGAAGACAACGACGTTTTGACGACGTGCCGCGAACTCGGCATCGGTTTTGTTCCGTATTCGCCTTTGGGACGCGGTTTTCTTTCGGGCGAAATAAAGCGGTTTGAAGATTTGGCGGCAGACGATTATCGACGGCAAAGCCCGCGTTTTCAGGGCGAAAATTTCGATAAAAATATGCGGCTCGTCGAAGAAGTCGAGAAAATCGCTAAAGAGAAAAACTGCACGACTTCGCAGTTGGCTTTGGCTTGGGTTTTAGCGCAAGGTCAGGATTTAGTGCCGATTCCGGGAACGAAACGCCGCAAATATTTAGAGCAAAACGCAGCATCGACCGAAGCAATTTTAAGTCAGGAAGATTTGGCGCGCATCGAAGACGTTTTTCCGAAAGACGCGGCGAGCGGACTTCGTTACCCTGAAGCGATGATGAAAAGCGTCAACGCTTAAATCGGAAAACGATTGCGAATAAATATGTATACGGATGAAAAAATCGTGCTTTTCGCGCGGTTGAAAGTAAAATTGGGAACTGAAAGTGAAGCAAAACGCGCGGCGCTTTCGATTGTAGAAAAATCGCGTGCCGAAAACGGTTGTCTGAATTACGATTTTCATCAAGCAATTGACGACGAGACAATTTTTCTCTGGCACGAAACTTGGGAAAATAAACGGGCGATTGACGCGCACGCGAATTCTTCGCACTTTAAAGAATTCAGCGCGAGAATCGAAAACATAACGGACGAGTCTTTGCAGGTAACTTTGTCGAAAATGGTTAGCGCAAAGAATAAACATTAACTTATAAACAAGGAGCAAAAATATGCATTTTACGAGAAAAGCGGATGCCGATTGGAACGGCGGAATTATGGACGGAAAGGGAACGGTGAAACTCGGAAGCGGCGCGTTTGAAGGCGCGTATTCGTTTCAATCGCGTTTCGGCGAAGACACCAAAGCGACAAACCCGGAAGAGTTAATCGCGGCGGCGCACGCCGGCTGCTACACGATGGCGCTGTCGGGAAATCTGGGAAAAGCCGGTTACGCGCCGAAAAACATTCACACGACGGCGAATGTGAAAATCGAGAAACAGGGCGACGGTTTCGTCATTCCGAATATAGATTTGCAGACGACAGCCGACGTTGACGGAATTTCCGACGAAGAATTTCAACAGATTGCGGCGAAAACTAAAGAAACTTGTCCGGTTTCGCAAGTTTTGAGCGGTGCGGAAATCAGTCTGAAAGCGGAATTGAAAAAGGCTTCGGCAGCGAGTTAGTGAAAAGTGAAAAACTAAAAGTGAAAAGTTAAGGAAAGTTTGAAATTATTCCTTAACTTTTCACTATTAACTTTTAGTTTTTCACTATTTGCCGTCCGCGCCGCGTCCGGTTTTTTCCTGTAGCTCGTCGATGCGTTTCGACGCTTCGGCTTTTGTCAGATTTTCGTCAAATTCGACTTTGGCTTCTTGGCTTAAAGTCGAAAGATACGAGCGCTGCGCGCCGGTCATCGGCTCGTCGCCGGTCGTCCAGTTGTCCGGGTCTTTGATTGTGTTGCTTTCATCGCTGTGTTCCTGCGTTTTTTTGTCAGACATTTTTTAATTCTCCTAATGTTCGATTTTGTTTCAGTGATTAAACACTAAATCACGTTTTGCACAAATCGTGCCAAAAGAGAATGTGAAAAGTCGGGCGAAAACGGGTAAAGCGGCTGGCAAAAGCATTGTCGGCAAGTTAATATAAAACAAACATTTGCGAAAGAATTAGATTATAATTTCAGAGTCGCAATAATAAAATTTTAGGAGCGAAAAAATGGGAAATTTTGCAAAAACGATAGAAGATTCAAATTTTGAAACGGACGTTTTAGGTTCGGACAAGCCTGTGCTGGTCGATTTTTGGGCTGAATGGTGCGGACCGTGCCGGATGATTGCGCCGTCGGTCGAAGCCATCGCCGAAGAATATACGGGCAAAGCGGGCGTTTATAAAATGAACGTCGACGAAAATATGAACGTGCCGCAGCGCTTCGGTATTCGCGGCATTCCGACGCTTATTGTCTTCAAAGGCGGACAGGAACAGGAACGCATCGTCGGCGCGGTTACGCGCGAAGCGATTGCGAAAGTCATCGACAAATACGTCTAAAATCGAAGGATGAAGGCGGAAGGATGAGGGATGAAAAAGAGAAATTCTTTTCGTCCCTTTTTTATTCGCCGACGTATTTCATTCGACCACATAGTTCTCTGTTTTATTTCATCTTTCATCCTTCCACCTTCATCCTTGTCTTTTGCTGGCATAATGATTGCTCGTTTGTCTCGATATTAAAGCCGCGTGTATCGAAAACATTCTTTTAAATTTTTGAACTGTAAAGACGGCTTTATAAATAATAAAAAAAGGAAATTGAGGAAAAAATATGGACGCGATTGAATTGCTGAAACAAGACCACGACAAAGTTGATAAACTTTTCAAACAGGCGGAAGCGACCGAAAACGAAGCGAAAAAACACGAACTTTTCGAGCAGATAAAACTCGAACTTTTGACCCACACGCACATCGAAGAAACGATTTTTTATCCGACCATTATGGTCAACGAAGAAATCAAAGACATCGTTCTCGAAGGATTACAGGAACACAAGCAGGCGAAAACTCTGCTGCGCGAAATTCCGAAGCTGGCGGACGGCAGTGAAGTGTTCGAGGCGAAATTTAAGGTTTTGATGGAAGACATTGAACACCACGTCGAAGAAGAAGAAAGCGATATGTTCAAAAAGGTGCGAGCCGCTTTCAACGCTGTGCAGCTCGAAGAAATGGGCGCGAAAATGGAAGCCGAAAAACTCGTTTTTCAAAAATCCTACAAAGCGAGCGCGTAAAATGCGCGAATTAAATTTTCAATAAAAAGCCGCAGATTATTTCAATCTGCGGCTTTTTATTTTCAAGCGGCGACGTTTTCTTTTTTTGCCGAAAACTCCGGCAACGCTTCAAAAACCGAAAGAGCGTATTTCACGTTTCCGAGCGGCGCGGAAACCTGCACGCCTTCGATTAAGTCTCGCACATCGCTCAAAGATTCGCGCGCGATTTTGATTCCTTCTTCGCGCGCTTCCTCTTTACTTTTGGCGGAAGCGGCGCGCATTCGTTCCAAGATTTCCGGCGGCACGTTGACGCCCGGAACTTCGTTGTGCATAAATTCGGCGTTGCGAATCGAGATGAGCGGAAAAATTCCGGCGACAATCGGAACGCGGCAATGTTCGATGCGTTTTAGAAAATCGCGCAGTTGTTTCGTGTCGTAAACCGGCTGCGTAATCGCATATTCCGCGCCCGCTTCGACTTTCCATTCAAACCTTTTGATTTCTTCGTCCAGATTAATCGCGCCCGGATTTACTCCGACGCCGATTGAAAACGCCGTCGGGCAGCCGATTGGATTGTTGCCTAAATCCAAGCCGTGATTGAGTTTATTGACCATATTCGTCAAGCCGATTGAATCAATATCGAAAACGGCAGTCGCATCAGGATAAGCACCCATTTTCGGCGGGTCGCCCGTAATTATCAATAAATTATGCAAGCCGAGCGCCGCCGCGCCGAGCAAGTCCGACATCATTCCGAGCAGGTTTCTATCACGGCAACAATAATGCAGAACGGCTTCGATGCCGATGTTTTGTTCGACTAAAATCGCTGTCGCCTGCGCGCTCATACGGGTTTGCGCTCTTGGTCCGTCGGGAATATTGACGGCATCAACGCCCGCCGATTTCAAAAGTTTTATCGAATCCAAAGTCTTCGCCGCGTCGCAGCCTTTCGGCGGCAAAACTTCGACGCTCGTTACAAACTCGCCGCGCGCGACTTTTCGAGACCAGTTTGAACGCTCTTCGGGCGGCACGATTTCCACGTCAACCGGCTTTAAATCGATAACTTTAATTTTCTCGGTTTGCTTTACAGCCGCCGCTTTTGTTTGGCGTGGGCTGACGGCGCGCACCGAATCGGAAATCAATTTAATATGCTGCGGCGTTGTTCCACAGCAGCCGCCGATAAAAGTCGCGCCCGCGCGGATAAATCGTTTGGCGAATTTCGACATATATTCGGGCGAACACATATAAAACTGTCGCCCCTGCACATCGCGCGGAAGTCCGGCGTTCGGCTGCGCGGCGAGTTTTTTCTTTGTTACGGCGCGCATTTTCTCTAACGCCGTTAAAATATGCGTCGGACCGACGCCGCAATTTAAACCGATAACGTCCGCGCCGTATTGGTCGAGACGGCTTGTCAGAATTTCGGTATCAGCGCCGAAAACGGTTTTGCCGTCCGTGCCGATTGTCATTTGCGCGATAACCGGCAAATCACAAAGCTCTTTAACGGCTCGAATCGCTTGCTGAATCTCCGACAAATCCGAAAAAGTTTCGAGCAGAAACAAATCGACGCCGCCGTCGAGCAGCGCGGCAATTTGCTCGGCAAACATTTCTTTGGCTTCGTCAAACGAAGTCGGACCATATGGCTCGATTCGCAAATCCAGCGGTCCGATTGCGCCCGCGACATAAACGTCGTCGCCCGCCGCTTTGCGAGCAATTCGCGCCGCCGCTACATTTATTTCTTTTAATTTATTTTCAAGACCGTGTGCTTGAAGTTTATGGCGAGTCGCGCCGAAAGTATTCGTTTCGATAATGTCGGCGCCAGCGCGCACGTATTCGTCGTGAACTTCGCGCACGAGGTCAGGCGCGGTCAAATTCAATTCGTCGTAGGAGCGATTGATATAAACGCCTTTGTCGTAAAAGCGCGTCCCGATTGCGCCGTCGAAAACGAAAACGCCATCGCCCGTTAATAAATCTCGAAAGTTTCGCATAAAATCGATAATCTTTTTCCAAAATTAAAAAAGTCCCGGCTAAACAGCGCGAGACTCAAAAAATCATTTTTCCGGCTTGTGCTGTTTAGCGGTTTATTTTACGTGGTCGCAAGTCGCTGTAACTCACCACGATTGTCTAATTTTAAATATTGCGATTTTCACGGTAAAGTGTCAAGTTTCGCGCGCTCTGCGCTACTTCTGACATTTCGGGCAGAAATAGCTTGAGCGTCCGCCTTGTTTGACGCGCTCAATCGGCGTTCGGCAACTGACGCACGGCTCGCGCTCGCGGTCGTAGACGCGCCAGCTTGATTCGTAACCGCCGCCGTAATAGCTGCCGTCGATGTTTTCGGGATTGACGTTCAAAGTCGAGCCGTGATTGATTGATTCGGCGAGAACGGCGCGGATTTTTTCAAATAAAATGTTTGCTTTACGCGCGGAAAGCCGGTCGGCGGCGGCGTGCGGATTGACGCGCGCGAGAAACATCGCTTCGGCGGCGTAGATATTGCCGAGTCCGACGACTTTTGTCTGGTCAAGCAGAAATTCCTTCAAACTGCGTTTCGACGTTTTCAGAATTTCACGAAAATACTTTTTATTAAAATCTTCCGACAAAGGTTCGGGCGCGAGGTTTGTTATTTCTTTGGCTTCGTTTAATTTCGCGGTCTCGACGATTTTCATCCGTCCGAAATGCCGCTGGTCGGAAAAAACAAGACGGCTTTCGTCCGCAAAATAAAAAACGGCGTGCGTGAATTTCGGATTTTCGCGCTCAATCGGGAGCAGTAAAAATCGCCCGCTCATCCGCAAATGCGCGATTAAAGTTTGCGCGTTATCTAAGTCAAACAAAATATGTTTGCCGCGCCGACCGACGCGCGTTATCGTCGCGTCTTTCAATCGCTCGCCAAAATCTGCGGTCGAATGTTCCGGCGCAAGTCTTTCGCGCAGAAGCTCGGCAGCCAACATTTTCCGTCCTTTGACAAGCGCGTCCAGAGATTTTGCAACCAATTCGACTTCAGGCAATTCAGGCATTTCTTTTAGTGGAAAGTGGAAAATGGAAAATTAAGAAATTGTTTTCACATTTTCCATTTTCCGTTAAATCCTCGTGTAATCGGTCAGCGAAGTTTTATCGCCTAAAACCGCGCCGCTTTTGATGACGACGTTTCTTCCGATGTGGCAGCTTCGCCCGATGACGGCGTTTTCGATGTGCGTTTGCGCGGAAATGCGCGTGTGCGACCAGACGACCGAGTTTTCGATGACGGCTTTTTCTTCGATGTGGACGCCTTCGCCGATGACGGAATTTATCACGCGCGCGTTCGGTTTGACGACTGAATCTCTGCCGATGATTGAAATTTTATCGACCAGCGCGGCGGTTGCGATTTCGGCTTCGCTTGATTTTTCCAATTCAAAATTCTTTATTTTCCCGCTCAAAAAATCGTGATGCGCGGCTAAATAGCTTGCCGGCGTTCCAATGTCGCGCCAGTAGTTCTTTTCTAAAATGAAAGCGTAAAAAGATTTTTTATTACTCAATAAATCGGGAAAAACATTGTATTCAAACGAGCGGTTTTCGCCCGCCGGAATCAAATCCAGAACGCTCGGCTCTAAAATGTAAATTCCGGCGTTGATGTTTTTCGTCGTCAATTCCGCGATTTCTTCGTCGCTCGGCTTTTCCCGAAAACGCAGGATACGATTTTCTTCGTCCGTTTCGACAAGCCCGTAAGCCGCAGGATTTTCGACCGGCGTTAAAACAATCGTCGCTTCCGCCTGTTTGCGGCGGTGAAATTCGACGACGGCGGAAACGTCTAAATCAGTCAGAACGTCGCCGTTCAAAACAACCGTCGTTTCCCGAATCGCGTCTTCGGCAAATTTATAAGCGCCGCCCGTCCCTAAAGGCGTCGGTTCGGTCAAGCAGCGCAGATGAACGCCGTATTCCGAACCGTCATTCAGCATCTGCTCGATTTTATCAGGATGATAATTTAACGAAAGAGTAATATCGGTGATTCCGGCGCGCCTTAAAATCTCGATTTGATACAGCAGAAACGGGCGATTTGCGACGGGAACAATCGGTTTGGGCGTATACATTGTCAGCGGGCGCAGGCGCGTCCCTTTTCCGCCGGCTAAAATTAATGCTTGCATAAAAAATAATCGACCGCGAATGAAAATCCGTTTGACGTTTAAGACTAAAAAAATATGTCGGAAAAATCAAAGAGGCGAAATTGGTAAAACTTGTTAAAACTTATTGACACCTTTTCAACAGTCGTGATAACTTAAATCTGGAGATTAAGCGACAAATTTTCCGTCTCCGGCGCTCCCCGTCTCGCCGCCCGATTTTACACTCAAAAAATTCCGACGATAGTTTTTTCAACTCTGAAAGGCAGAATTTTTCCACGATGAATTTTGATAAAACAAAAGCGATGCGCAGCGCCGAACGGCTTTTATCGCAGGGCAAAATCCGCGCGGCAATTACCGAATACAAACGCATCGTCGAACACGACCCGAAGGATTTCAATACCTTGAATATGCTCGGCGACCTTTACGCGAAAAACGCCGAAAAGAAGGAAGCCATCGGCTGCTACACGCAGGTTGCCGATTTTTATAACCGCCAGGGGTTTTCACATAAAGCAATCGCCGTCTACAACAAAATCACGCGCATCGAACCGAATTCGATGGAGATTGCGGCAAAACTCGCGCAGCTTTATCAAGCAAAAGGCTCGCTCCTCGAAGCGCGCCGCCATTACACGGCGATTGCGGAAAATCACCAGCGGCGCGGGCAGAAACACGAAGCGCTCGTCGTCTGGAAACAAATCGCCGAGCTTGACCCGAAAAACACGGAAATTTATTTGAAAATCGCCGAAGTCTGCCAGCAGGAAGACCAGCCGGACGAAGCGGCGCAAGCCTACGCCGAAGCCGGCGCGCGTTTTTTGGAACAGAAGAACTTCGACGCGGCGCTCGCGGCGTTCGGAAACGCGCTGGAAATTAAAAGGCATTATCTGCGCGCACTTAACGGTCTGGTCAAGGCGCAAATCGGCGCGGGCTTTGCCGACGAAGCGGCGCAGACGCTCGAAAACATTCTCGCCGAGCAGCCGTTCAACCGCGACATACTTTATTTACTCGCCGATTGCTACATCGAAATGAACAATCCGGCGCAGGCTGAATTGACAATCGTTAAACTCGTTGAGCAGGAGCCGGCAAATTATCCGAAGTTTTTGGAGCTGGTCAAGGTTTATCTGAAAAATAACGATTTGGATTCTGCCGCGCGCATTCTTTCCGTTTCGAGCGAACACTTGCTCGTCGGCGGGCAGGCGGAAGATTTTCTGCATTGGACGAACGAAATTCTCGCCCGAAATCCCGAGCAAATCGACGCTCTGCGCCTGCTCGTGCGCTATCACGGCTGGCAGCGCGACGAGGGCGAAATCAAAAAATCGCTCGAAAGATTAGCCGAAATCGCGCGTCTCGCCGAAGCGGTCGAAGACGAACGCTACGCACTCGCTCAACTCGTTATGATTGCGCCGCAGGAAATCGGTTATGCGCGACGGCTTCAGGAAATAAACGTCTCTCTCGGACTTGAAGATGTCGTTGCTGCCAATGACAATGCGGCAAGCGAAATTAAAAGCGCGGAAGACGAAGCAAAAGTAATACCGCAGTTTGAAAATTTCGTCGCTGCCGACGACGGTAACGCGCAAGCCGACGGCTCGCAAGCGTCTGACGCAGTTGAGTTTTACGGTTACAACGAATTCGATTTTGCCGAAAACTCCGCGCCGATTGTCTATGACGAAGCGAACGAAAATTTCGCGGGTGATAATTCTTCGCAAAGCATAAAGGAATTCGATTTATACGAAACAGGCGACGACGAAAACATCTTCACGGCAAACAACGAAATCAAAACGACGGATTTTCAAATTACCGCCGTCGCCGACAATGCGTCCGAAAAATCAAACGGCACGACGAATTTTGCCAACGAGCTAAAGCTGCAAAAAGAAATCGAAAGCGTCGAATTCTACATCGAACAGGGCTACGCGGATTTGGCTTCAAAATCCTTACTCGCGCTCGAAGCCGAATTCGGAAACCGCGCCGAAATCGAAAATTTGCGCGCGCAAATAAACGGTTCTGCGCCGCAGATTTCGACCGTCGCCGCCGAAGAAGAAAAGAAAGTAGATTTACAATCGAAAAACATTTCCGCCAACGGCAGTTCTGCAAACGGTAACGGCAACGGCGCGAAACCGACAGCCGCAAAAGTTTTCGAGACGCTCGACGATTTAAGAGACGAATTCGACATCGACCAAAGCACGGATGGGGACGACGCAGCCGACCGCTACGAAACGCATTATCAAACGGCAACCGCGTATAAGGAAATGGGTTTGATGGAAGATTCGATACGCGAATTTCAAGACGCGTTGCTGTTCGTAAAAATCGACGACGGCACGCGCCGTTTTTTCCACTGCGCCAATCTTCTCGGACATTGTTTTATGGAAAAACAAATGCCGAGTCCGGCGCTCGTCTGGTTTCGGCGCGCTCTTGAAACGCCCGACTTGACCGACGCGGAAAAACACGCCATTTATTACGAACTCGGCAACGCGTTTGAAGCGGGCGGCGACCGTGAAAAATCAATCGAATACTTTGAACGCCTTTACGCCGAAAACGTCGATTACCGCGATGTCAGCCGCCGCCTCGAAGATTTCCGCGCGGCAGAAGCAGGAGCAAACGTTCCTGCTTCGTAAAACGGACAGACGTTTGTTTGAAGTTGCGGAATAAAGTTATAATTCGGCGGTATGGTTGAAAAACTGACCGTCATTTTTTTTGTTTTATTATTTTTACTCGTCGGCGCAACGCTCGTCGTTTTCCCCTGGGTGAATTTCGGCGCGGTCAGTTGGAGCAATAATTATCTGCTCGCGCTTTTTGCCCAGAAGACCGGCTTGACGTTTTTGCCCGACGCCGTCGCTTCCGGCTGGTTTCGCGGCGCGGTTTCCGGTATCGGCGTTTTGAATTTATTTTTCGCATTCTGGGAAACCGCGCATTTCAAACAAAGCGTCGAATCGCTCGGCGGCGCTTCGGCAAACGACATCAACCGAAAATCGTGAACCGCAAGCCGCTGCTCTTAGTCGAAAAACCTTTTGTTTATTTAATAACCGAAGGAAAAGCCGCGCCTGTCAATTTTTTCCGCGTAAAATCCGAAATTCTCGAACTCGTTAAACTCGCCGTCGACGCGCGAATTTCTTTCGTGCAAATCCGCGAAAAACAGCTTCCGGCGCGAATGGTCTGCGAACTCGCCGCCGAAGCCGCGCGCATTGCACAAAAGAGCGAGACGAAAATTCTCGTCAACGACCGCGCCGACATCGCGCTCGCCGCGCGCGCAAGCGGCGTTCATTTAACCGCGCGCTCGCTCTCCGCCGAAATTATCCGCCGCGCCTTTCCGCCCGATTTTATCGTCGGCGTATCGACGCACACATTTGAAGAAGCCGAAACCGCGCGGCGGCACGCGGCGGATTTCATAACGTTCAGCCCGATTTTTTCGACGCCCGAAAAGGAAAAATACGGCGCGCCGCAAGGTTTGGAAAAGCTGCGCGAAGTTTGCGAACGCCTGAAATCGTTTCCCGTCGTCGCACTCGGCGGCATCGATGAAGAGAATTACAAATCGGTTTTGCAAGCGGGCGCGAGCGGTTTTGCCGCGATTCGTTTTTTAAACGACGCAGAAGATTTGGGAAAATTAGCCGCTGAATTACGCAGTTAAATGAGGAAAAACATTTCCCGCGTCAATCGCGGATGAAATATGAAAAATAAATCAAAAATCCAAAAAGCAAAGCCCAAAGTCTGTCTGACAATCGCCGGACTCGACCCGTCGGGCGGCGCGGGCATCGTCGCCGACATAAAAACTTTTACGGCGTTCGGCTGCTTTTCGACTGCCGCCGTAACGTCGCTGACTTTTCAAAACACGCAAGGCGTTTTCGGCGCGGCGCATCAAACGCCTGAAACAGTTCGGGCGCAGGTTTTGCCGGTCATCGAAGATTTTCAAATCGCCGCCGTCAAAACCGGAATGCTGCCGACGCGCGAAATCATCGAAGAAATCGCGCGCATAATAAAAGAAAACCGTTTGAAAAATCTCGTAGTTGACCCAGTTGTGCGCTCGACTTCCGGCTTTGATTTGATTGACGAAACCGCGCTGCGCGCTTTAATCGAAATGCTTTTCCCGCTCGCTTTGCTCGTTACGCCGAACCTGCCTGAAGCCGAACGCATCGCCCGAATGCCAATCGAAAACGGCGCCGACATCGAAAAAGCCGCGCGCATAATGCAGTCTTTCGGTGCGCGAAACGTTTTGATAAAAGGCGGACATTTGCCGAACGCGAAGCGAGGAATGCGAAATGCGAAATTAAAAACCGAAGAAAATTCCGAGCTTCAAATTTCAAATGCCAAAAGCAAAAACCAAAAATCCATTCCGCATTCCGTATACGGCATTCCGCATTTGAAAATTGCCCGTGATTATTTACTTGTCGGCGAACGTCTGCACGTTTTTGAAGCCGAATTCATCGAAACGAACGCGACGCACGGAACGGGCTGCACGCTCGCTTCGGCGATTGCGGCAAATTTGGCGATGGGGAAAGATTTAATCGAAGCGGTTGAGACGGCGAAAAGATTTGTAACCGAAGCAATTCGCAATGCGCACGATTTGGGACTGGGAAATTCGCCGATAAATCAAATAATAAAAAGCTAATAACAAAAAAATAAAAAGCGCGAGAAAATAAAAAATTTCTTACGCTTTTTTACTTGCTGCTCTTAATCTTTAATTATTTTGCCGTCGTAAAGATTTGCGGCGATGTGTAAGTTACGCCGAATGTTACGCCCGTGCGCGGGCTGAATCTGGTTAAACCGAAAATCGCCGCCGTGTCAAAACGCAAACCCGATGCTTTGACCTGTGTTCCGATGCGAAATTCTCCGACGCTTTCCGTTCCAAGCGGTGCGTCGCCCTTGCGCGTGCTGGCTCGCCCGTTGACTTCGCCGACTATATTTACGCGGTCAGTGGCGCGGTAAATTCCCGCTAAACCGTAAAGCAGAACGTCGTTTTGCGTAAATCGTTCGAGCGGCGCGGTCAAAATTCCCAAACCGACATTGCCGAAAGCGTTGAAACGAGATTGACCGCGCGCATTACGGCTGCCGAATTTTTTCTGCACCAAAATTTTGCCGAAAACGTTGATTTGATTTGTCCCGATGCCGCGCGACTGGTCGGAATTCGGCAACTGAAAACCGAATTTAAAGCCGAGCGCGGGCAGATTTTTCGTTTCGTTGCGCAGCCGTATCTTCGTCGAAATCACGAAATCGCCCGCGTCATTGCTCGAATTTCCGTCAAGCTTTAACGGAATCGGCGCGACCGTCGTTTGCGAATTTATCGACAGAAAATTCTGCGCGACGCCTTCGACCGCAAACTCGACGTTGCGCGCAAAACCGACGCGCACGCGCACATCGCCGACGCGCGTCAAATCGCCGTTCAAACCCGACAGCGGAAACTTCGCGTTCTGTAGAAAATCGACGCCCGCCGCAAATTCGACCGCGCCTTCAGGCGTCGTGTCAACGTCGTCGGTCAAAAGCGGTCGCTGCTGCGCCAAAGAGGCGAGGCTCAAGCAGGCGGTTAAAAATGAAATTGCAAAAAGGCGTTTCATAATTTTCGGTTTTCAATTCTCACATTTAAACGAGCGTTTTGTAAAAAAATTATTGACAGATTTCACAAATGGGTTTAAAACTTTCTAGCAGCACTCTAAAACCGGCGATTTGTTTAAGGGCATAAATCCCATATTTATGCGCCCATATCTGTTGCACATCGCCGTTTCCCAAAATCTTAAGGAGAAGAAAATGAAAAAACTATTATTTGCTTTGCTGGCAGCTTTTTTGCTCGGCGCCTCGATAAACGCGCAAACCGGTTCGACTGCCGTCAAACCGCCTCAAACCGCCGCGCAGACTGATGCGAAACCGAAAAGACAAATATTTCGCGCAAACAAGGAACAAGTCTCAACCGCGCAGAAAATGTTAAAGGAAAAGAATTTATACAGCGCAACGCCGACCGGCAAACTCGACCCCGACACGCGCGCCGCGATAAAAAGTTTTCAAGGCGCGAACGGTTTAAAGGCGACCGGCACGCTCAACCGCGCGACGCTTGAGAAAATGAACATCGATTTAACCGACGCGCAAAAGCAAATTCCCGTATCGCCCAATTCGTTTGCTAGCAGCGGCGACGCAAAATCAAAATCCGACAAACCGAAACGCGGAGCGGTCTTTCGCGCGAACAAAGAACAGGTAACCGAGGCGCAGGAAATGCTGAAAACCGGCGGAATGTATACGGGAGAAATGACTGGAAAACTCGACGATGCGACGCGCGACGCGTTGAAAAAATATCAAGACGCCAAAAAATTAAAAGTTACTGGAACGCTCAACCAGGCGACGCTCGAAAAAATGGGCATCGCTTTGACCGACAAACAAAAGGAAAATGCCGCGAAAAAGCCGTGAGAATAACTAAAAACTAAAAGTGAAAAGTGGAAAGGGCGAAAGCGTTTTGTTCTTTCGCCTTCCACTTTTAGTTTTTTGCTTTTTCGTAAATTTTTACGCGCAAACCGTCGCCAATTTCGCGCGTCTCGCAAACTTCAAACTCGCTTAAAAAATCCGGCGGCATAAATGTATCGGCGTCCGGCACGCTTTCGGGAATTTCGGTTACAATCCATCGTTCAATCGAGTCGGCGAAATTTGCGTAAGTTTGCGCGCCGCCGATAATAAACAAATCGCCGTTCAAATATCGCGCCAGCAAGAGCGTTTCTTCGCGGCTTCTGAGAAGCAAAACTTCTGGTTGATTTTCAAGCGTCGCCGAACGCGAAAGAACGATATTCAGTCGATTCGGAAGCGCCTTGCCGATTGATTTCCAAGTGTTAAAGCCCATAACGACGGCGTTTCCCGTTGTTATTTGCTTGAAAAATTTCAAATCAGCCGCGTAATGCCAGGGCAGTTTTCCGTCTTTGCCGACGGCGAAATTTTCCGCGATTGCAACGATTCCGATTATCATTTTTAATTTATTTTTTCGCCTTTAAAAACCGACACTTCCGAACCTTTTGCCAGCAAAACGGACGCGGGCGCGGTGTTGGAAAGAAACGCGAGTTTTTTGTCGTAAGTAAAGCCGAAATCAACGTCGATTTCCGCGTGTTTTACTTCAAACAAGTTCCATTTCGGATGTTCGACTTTGTATTCGTCGGCGCGCTTTGCGCCGCGTTTCGTGTAGCCCCAGTAATGTTCGACGATAAACGCACCGTGCGAATTTTCTTCCGGCACGCTTGAATCTTTGCCGATTTCTACTGATATACGGTTGCGGCAACCGGCTTTCGACCAGAGATATGCAAGCCGATTTTCGCTTTGTTCGTGCCGCATTTTCCAAGTTTCGTAAGGCTCGCCGTAAAAAGCTCGCGCGATGGCGGAAATCGCGCGGCGCGGAACTATTTCCTTGATGAAAACCACGCCGCGTCTGATTTCATCGTCCGTTTTACGCCGCACGTAAAAACGCAGATTTACTTCTTCAAAATTCGCGTGAAAGGGAATTTGAACGCCTAAAACTTTCGTTTCCAAAAACTTAAAAGCTACAAGACTGATAAGACATTTGCCTTCGTGAAAATCCAATTCCGTGTGCGGCGGCAAAAAACTTGTCAGCAGCGACGATTGGATTTCATAATTTGCCATCACCAAGTCCTGCCATTTTGCAGTCAGAAATTTTTTCATTTTCACAAAATCAAGCGTTTATCGCCTGCGCGCCGCGTTATTTTTTCGCGGTCGAAAAATTCGAGCAGCGGAATCGCGTATTTGCGCGAGACGTTTGCAATGTCTTTGAAGGCGGCGACATCAATCAGGCGGTCGGGCGTTTTCGCCGCAAATTCTTTCAAGTTTTTTATCAAATCGGCAATCGCTTCGCTCGTAAAATAAAAATCTTCGCTTGCCTTGACGATTTCGCCGGAATTTAAGAAAAGCTGAAAAATTTTGCGCGCCTGTTCCTTGTTTAATTTGGTGTTCTGCGCCGCGTCCGCCAAAGCGTTTTCGAGCGTCGGCACTTCGAGAAGCGCGGTTTTGTAAATTTTCTCAAGTTGTTCGCGCAGGATTTTTTCTTCCGTAGAAAGTTCAAGATTGTGCGCGGCAAGCCGGACGAAATCTTTTTCCGAAGCGATTTTTCCCGCCTTTTCTAAACTTTGCAGCGCGGCTTTGAAAATTTCCAGCGCAAGCTGCGCGAAAATTTTCTCGCGCAGAGTTTCGCGCGCAATGCCGCGCGCGAGCGGCTCACGGCGATGAAAATTTTCGATTCCCGTCAGAGTTTTCACCTTCAGATTTTCAAACGGCGCGCGCGAGATATACAAATTTTCCGTTTCGACAATCGCTTTTTTCTCGATGTTTTTGTTGATTGTCGTGTGCAAAACATCGGCGCGCCAGCCAGTTCGCGCCTGCAAATCGGAAAAAAGTGCGCCGCGCTCGCCCGCTGTTTCAAGAAAAAGTTTTATTTTTTTTATTTTGTCGGCTTCGCTTAAATTCTTTAAATATCGGCGAACGTCTTCCATGTCTCTGCGCCGATGTTTGACGGCAGAATTGTCGAGAACTTTGCCGCCTGCAATCGTCATTTGCGGCGAGTAGCTGCGAACAATAAATCTATCGTTCGGAACGGTTACGATTGGAACTTCGAGCCGCAACTGCGCGAAATCTTTTTCGCCCGCCGCGATTTCGTTTCGTTCGTTCAAAATTTGAACGCGCGCCAGCACTTCGATTGTGCCGACGTGAACACGAACTCTCTGACGCGACTTCAAAGAACGTTTCGCCTCTTTTAGAACTTCGATTTCGGCGTTGAAAATCTGCGTCGGGCGCAGACGATTCTTCTCGCACAAAACCATTCCGCGCTCGATTTCCGAGTGTTCGACGCCGCCCAAATTGACTGCTGTGCGTTGTCCCGTGTGTGCGCTTTTGACGGTTTTTCCGTGCGTCTGCAAACCGCGAACGCGCGCCTTTTTTCCAATCGGCAAAATTTCCAACTCATCCGTTTCGCAGATTTCGCCCGAAATCAAAGTTCCCGTAACGACCGCGCCGAAGCCTTTGACGGAAAAGCTGCGGTCAATCGGCAGACGCGCGACCGTCTCGTTTTTCCGCGCCGGAATTTTACGGGCGGTTTGGCGCAAAACGTTTTTAAATTCCTCGATTCCCGCGCCCGTTTTCGCGCTGACGCAGGCGACCGGCGCGTGTTCGAGAAAAGAGTTTTCGACAAGTTCGGCAACGTCTAATTTTACAAATTCGAGTAACTCTTCATCGGTAACCGCGTCGATTTTCGTTAAAACTATAACGCCGAATTTTATTTCGAGCAGACGGCAGATTTCAAAATGCTCGCGCGTTTGCGGCATCACGCCTTCGTCGGCGGCAATAACGAGCGCGACAATATCAATTCCCGAAGCGCCGGCGAGCATATTTTTGACGAATTTTTCATGTCCCGGAACATCGACGAAACCGGCGTGCGCGCCATCGCCCAAGTCAAGCTCGGCAAAACCGATGTCGATGGTAATGCCGCGCGCTTTCTCTTCGGGCAAGCGGTCGGCGTCAACACCCGTTAAGGCTTTAACAAGCGCGGTTTTGCCGTGGTCGATGTGTCCAGCTGTGCCGACGATAATGTCCATAAAAAGAAATTCCAAACTCAACGCCTTCCCGAGTCGGTTTGGAATTATCAAACTTATAAGTTTTGAAAATCGTTACTCGACAATTTCAAACTCGACGAACTGCGTGGTTATTTTCGGTTTCGTTTGCGAGGCGTTCTCGAAAATTACCATTTGCACGATATAGTTTCCGGGCGCGATATTTTTTCCGAGAGTAATGGTGCCGGACGTGTCGATGCGCTGCAAATCGGTTTGTCCGGTGGTATTAAAGGGCGACGGTTTGCTTTCAAACAAGAGATTGCTTTGGCGGAAAAGTCTGATTTGAATTTGTAGCTGCGATTTTTTTATAGATTCGGGCTTGGCGTTGTAAATTACGCCGTCGTAATGGAGAACCGTTCCGCGCTTGAATTTGCGCATCACCATATTGGAAAAAGCGTCTTGAGAATTGTTTTGAGCGGCGGGATGTTCCGCTTGACCGAGCGAAATTTTCTGCCATTCTTCGGGCGTAAATCCGGTTAAAATGAGTTTGGAAATCGAGAGTTTTTTCTTTATGTCTGGAACTTCGACGAATTGGGAAACCGAGCCGATTTTTTCGGTCGTCGAATCGCGCAGGGCAACGCGAAACTGGTATGCGCCGGGTTTTTTTATCAAAACCGGAAGATTATAAACAAAACCTTTGTCTAAAATCTTCCGATATACTTCTTCACTGGCTTGAATCGTATAATTTTTGGCGGTCTGGTCTACTGGAACGCCGTTATCGCCGAAGGTCATCGCGATAATATCGAAATTCGCTTTTCGCGTGCCGTTCGCCTCGCGCGTGAAGTTCAAATCCTTTCCGTCGATATAAACGAGCGAGCGAATGAAATTTCCGCTTTTCGCGTCGTTGCCGCCGACGACATACAAATTTAAATTCACGCCGCTTGAGCCGAACGGCGAAGTCAGCGCCGTATAAATCTGCTGCTGTTTGCTTTGTTTGACTTGAGTCATCTTTTCGTCGGAAACTCCGAAAAAACCGCTCCGGTAACGAACCTTTAAGCCCGGACGCTTTACTTTTACAACCAGCCGGTTATATTTATTTTTCTTCGGGTCGAAAGTCTCCGAATCGGGTTCGTAACCGATTAAATAATAGCCTTTCTGGTCGTTTAGAGCTTTGCGCAACCCGTAACTCAGATCGTTTTGATTGACATACGGCAAGCCGCCGGTTTCATATGCGAGATAGCGCAGACTATGCTGCGTGTCCTGAAAATCGCTTTCGCGAGCGCTTCTGGCATCCGCCGAATTTGCCGGGTCGAAATTCATCGGGATTACTTCGGGTATATCGTCTGCGGCGGTCGCCATTCCCGGCATTTGCAGCCCGCGCGGGTCGAGCGTGTAGACGACAACCGACGCGCGATTAGCTAAATCGGCGAGAACTTTCAGCGCGTTGAGAACTCTGTTGACGCGAGGCATTCCGTTGCCTTTTGAGATTAACGGCAAGCCTTCGGAGATAACGAGCAGCGATTTGCGCCCGGGCAGCTCGCGCATTCCGCCAATAATGTAATTGAGCGCGCCGAGCGTGCCGACCGAAAAATTCTCGTTGCGAAATTCGTTTATTTGGTCTTGAAATTCCTTGTCTTCAGCCGCGCCCGCCGGATTGCTTCTCTCTCCGGTTATCTTCATAGTTCCGGCAAGGTCTTCTTTGAAATCGGGAGAAATCGCGCCGAAAGACGAAATGCCGCTGCGTCCCTGCGGATTCCAGCGAATTTTATTAACGGCGGCGAGCAACTGGTTTTTATCGCTGGTAAAAGATTGAAGCGTGCCGAAACCGCTGCCGGTGCGCACAATCGCCACTAAATCATTATTTTGAACCTGCTCGTTGATCAGTTTCCTTAAACTGTATTGAACCAACGAAACGTTTTCAAACGAAATTCCCAAATCATCGACCACGATAGCGTAAGTTCGCCGAACCTGTTCGGGTTTCAATTTAACCGTCGGAATGGGAACGCTCAATTTGTTCGCCGCTTTGGACGCCGCTTTCAATGCGTCCGGCGTTTGATTTTCGGGCGCAATGTCAACGTATGAAAAGTTGGTTATATCCTGAGCCGCCCCGTTTTCCGAAATTTCAAAATCCGAAGTGTTTAAGTCCTTAACCTGATTGCCTTTGCCGTCGGTAACGACGACATCAAGCTGGATCAGATTGGTCGAAATTTTTACAACGTTGTCGTCTTCGAGAACCGGCGGCGGCGTTGTTGTTGTCTTTTGACCGAAAACCAAGATTGAAAACAGTCCGAGAAAAAGCAGTGCGGATAATATTTTTTTCATAATTCGATTTCCTCAATTTAACAATTAAAAGACTTTCGCTTTGTTTTGCCGAAAAATAACGAGCGCTTTGGGCTGGCGAATTACTCGCGATTTTACATTACGAAAGCAGAGATTATCAATGTTTTCTCGTTCGGTTGCGGGAAAATTCTTTCGTTGCCAATGCACGATTACAACGGAAAATTTAATATAACAGAAGCCGCCGCGACGTTAATTATTATTCGCTCTGCAAACAAAAGACGAGGAACTAACCTTCGTTCGGGTTATACTGCTCCAATTTTCGGTAAAGCGTTTTTCTGCCGATATTTAACAGACGCGAGGCGCGCGACTTGTCGCCGTCAGTATAATCCAAAGCCAGTTCGATTGCCTGTTTTTCTATCTCGTCCATTGTCGCCGGAAAACCTATTTCCAGATTAACGGAGCGTCCTTCGCTGGCGGCTTTGGCGCGTTCCTGACGGGCTTGCGCGAATGATTCAAAGGCGCGTTTGCTGATTGCTTCGGGCAAATCGTCGAGTTCGATTTGGCGTCCCGAAGCGATAATGACGGCGCGTTCGATGGCGTTTTCCAACTCGCGGACGTTGCCGAGCCATTCGTAATTGACGAGCGCGCGTAAGGCTTCTTTGGAAATGCCGGAAACAAAGCGTCCGGTTTTTTCCTTGTAGCGTTCGAGAAAATGAAAGACGAGCAAATTTATATCTTCCATTCTTTCACGAAGCGGCGGCAGCGTAATGGGGAAAACCGACAGGCGATAAAATAAATCTTTGCGAAAATCGCCTGTTTCGATTGCTTTCGTTAAATCGATATTTGTCGCAGCGACTACTCGAACGTCCGTCTTTACCGTTTCGTTTCCGCCGACGCGCGTAAATTCGCCGTCCTGAAGAACGCGCAGAAGTTTGACTTGCGCCGAAAGCGGCATTTCGCCGATTTCGTCAAGAAACAAAGTTCCGCCGTCGGCTTCCTCAAAGCGTCCTTTGCGGCGCGCGCGCGCGTCGGTGAATGCGCCTTTTTCGTGTCCGAAAAGCTCGGATTCGATTAAGGTTTCGGGAATCGCGCCGCAGTTTAATTTGATATACGACTTGTCTTCGCGCCCCGAATTGTAGTGAATCAAATTCGCCAGAAGTTCCTTTCCCGTGCCGGATTCGCCTTGAATTAAAACGGTCGTGTTCGTGTCGGCGACGCTGAAGGCAAGCTCGATTGAGCGGCGGAGCGCAGGCGCTTGTCCGATTATTTCCGAGTGTTTTTGATGAAGCGCGGATTTCAGACGCATTACTTCGGCGCTCAATTGGTCGCGTTCAAGAGCCGTGCCGATTTGGTCGGAAATTCCTTCGACGAGCGCAACGTCGTGGTCTTCAAACGGTTTCGCGGTTTCTTCGCTCCAGACGAAACCCAACAAACCAAACGCTTGACCGGCGACGCGCACGGGCGCAACCAGCGCGGCTTTTCCGCCGAGCTGCGAATTGAAAATTAGGCGCACGGCAAAGGGAAGCTGCGTGTCAATTAATCTTAAAGTTTTGCCTTCGCGCAGAATATCGACAAGCGCGGGAAACGGTTCGATGTCGAGCGATTGGTTGTGCTGTTCAATCATCTGCAAAACTGTGTTCGGCTCAACGTCGGGCGCGGATTTAAATGAAGCGAGTGAAATTCTCTTGCCCGTCTGGTCAAGCACGCCGAGTGCGCCGTAATCCGCGCCGACTAAAGAAACGGCGCGTTCAAGCACGCGCGCCGAAACTTCGTTAAAATCCGAATGCGAATTGAGCGTGTTGGCGATTTCGAGCAGCGCGTTCGTGCGACGGGTTTCCTGTTCCTGCGCGACATAAAGCGTCGTGTATTGATAACCGATTGCAAGCTGCTGCGCGATTGATTCAAGAAACTGAACTTCTTCGTCGAGCCATTCGCGCGTCGATTTCGTGTCGTGAAGTCCGAGAAGCCCAAGAACTTTGCCGCTCAAAATAATAGGAACAATCAACAAAGAACGTGTTTCTAACGCTTTTGTGAAAAACCTGACGGTCGCGTCTTTCGCCTGCGCCGTGTCGTTGATGCGAATCGGTTTCGTAACGTCGAAATACTCGGCGAGCTTTCCGGCGTCAACCGGAATGGTCGTGCCTTCGCTCGACGGAATCTCGTCGGATGCGCGCCATTCGTGGCTGATTCGCAACTCTTTGTCCGCCGTCATTTGCAGCAAATCGCAGCGGTCTGCCTGCATCATTCGCCCGATTTCCGAGACGACGACGCGCAAAAATCTCTCTAAGTCGATGTTCGTCGGCAAATCGCGCGCGAGCCGATTGATAATCGCTTCGCGCGCTTCGTGCATACGAATTTTTCGCTCCAAAGAAAGCGCGGGCGGAATGTCGAGTTCGATTTTCATTGAGTGAAGGTCGTCCGAAAAATTGAAATTAACGAAAGAAAGTCTAAATTAAGGTTTTTCAAATCGTTATGTTTCATCGTTTATCGTCTTCGCCTTCGTTGTCAAGTTGATACAAAAAACGAACGAGGTGTGTTTTTTTGGAAGCGGGAATTTACGCGGTTGAAAATTATTTTTTGAGAGATTTTTGGTTTGAACGATTTTAAGACTCGGAATAACTGATTGGATAAAAGATAAACCCTTCAATTTTTATCTACCAGTTATTCCGAATGATAAAAAATCAAATCTAATCGTTCGGCGTCGCTTTCGTAACCGCGCTTGGCGGCGTTACTGCCGGCGGCGCGGCAGCGGTCGGTTTCGGCTTCGGGCGATTCGGTTTCGGCTGTGAAATTATTTCCGGCAGCTGTTGCTGCTGCTGTTGCGTCGGTAGTTTCGGTTTGATGCCGAAGTTGATGCGTTTTTTTCCGGCGTTGGCTCTTTCCAGAAGATCTTGCGCGTGCAGATTGTTTTCGTCGAGCTTGACGGCTTTCGCCAAAATCGTAACGGCTTCGTCATACTGCGCGAGCTTTATCAAAATCGAGCCGAGTTCGGTTTGAAATTCGGCTTCCTCCGGTTTTAATTTGACGGCTAGGCGAAGGGCTTTTTCCGCTTCGTTGTCGCGGTTTAATTTATTGAAAGCGCGTCCGAGATTATACTGCGCCTGCTCGTCTTTCGGATTTTTTTTCAGGATTTTCTCGTAAGCCTTCGCCGCGCTGTCGAATGCTTTTTCGGCGTCGGTAACGGGCGCGGCGGGCGCGTTCTTCTTCGTTTTTTTCGCGGGTTTTTTCGGCGTCGGCGTCGGTTCGGCTTCCGCATTTGTCGATTGCGGCGCGTCTTTTTCTTCTTTTTCGCGCAAAGAATACGCGATGCCGAGTTTGAAAAATGCGTCGGCGAAATCCGGGTTCAGCTTCGTCGCCTGCCGGTAAGCGTTTATCGCGTTTTCGGTTTCAACCGCGTCCAAGTATTTATCGCCCATCGCAACCGCTTCGTCGGCGTCGGTAAACGTCGGAACTTCGGTTGGCAGCTTTATCGCGGTTTCGGCGGCGTTGGCGTTTGGCGTTGGCGTCGCCGCGCCAGTCGTTGCGTCTGCATTTTGATTGGCGGCGTTTGCATTTTCGCTTGGCGCGTCGGCGCGTCGGCAACCTGTCGCCGAAAACAAGCACGACGAAACAAAAAATAAAATTATAAAATTGCGTTTCATATTTCTAAAAAACTTTATCCGGGCGGGAAAACAAACGGGCGACCGCCGAGAAGGTGAACGTGCAGGTGAAAAACCGTTTGCCCGCCGTCGTCGTTCGTGTTGATGACGGTTCGATAACCGCTCATCGCAAATCCCTTCTCGCGCGCAATCCGCGCCGCCGTTAAAAGCAGATGTCCGAGCATTTCCTTGTGCTTTTGTTCGGCTTTGTCGAGCGAATCAAAATGCTCGCGCGGCACGATTAAAACGTGGTGCGGCGCTTGCGGGCTGATGTCGTCAAACGCAACACACTCGGCGTCTTCATAAACACGCGCGGCGGGGATTTCGCCCGCAGCGATTTTGCAGAAAAGACAATTTTCTCGACTCATAACGGAAATGATAATTAAACCACAAATGAAAAACGAATGGAAAACGGAAAACGGAAAATGTAAGACAGGTTTTTAAATTTATCATTTACCATTTACAATTTTCTTTATTTTCCATTTTACACTTTCCATTTTCCGTTAATTACGTTTATGAAACAAACTTTTTCGGATGACAGGCTGAAAAGCATTTTGTCAAAACTCGAAACAAACGATTCGGAAATTCGCAATCCGCCGCTCGCCGTTCGCAATCCGATTCACGTCCTCTACGGCGGCGCGCATCTTTTTAAAGCCGACACGCCGCGAAAACTCGGCGCAATTGCTCTGAAAAGCGTAGAAGGTTACGCGCCGGATTTTGCCGAATTTGCGCGCGCGATGTGGCTCGAAGGCGCGGACGCTCTGCCGCAGTTTTCTGAAATCGTCAGCCAATTGGACGCGCAGTTTGAAGACGACGCCAAAAAAATGAAAGCGGAAAACTACGCGGCTTGGTTTGCGCGGACGATTTACGCCCGAACGATTGAAAAACTGCGCCGCGAGCCGGTCGAAGATTTTCGCATCGATTTTGAAGACGGCTACGGCATTCGCGCCGACGCCGAAGAAGACGCGCACGCGGTTTCGGCTTCGGACGAATTGGCAAAATCTTTTCTGAACAAAACCATTACGCCTTTTTGCGGCTTTCGCCCTAAATCTTTCGCGCCTGAAACTTATAAAAGAGCAGTCAGAACATTCGATTTATTTTTGACTAATTTAATCGAAAAAACAAAAGGGAAATTGCCGGAAAACTTCGTCGTAAATCTGCCGAAAATCACGCGCCGCGCCGAAGTCGAAGTTCTTGACGAGCTTTTGAGCGAATTTGAAAAGCGCACCAATCTGGAAAACGGCTTGATAAAAATCGAGATAATGATTGAAACGCCGCAGGCTATTTTGGACGAAAAAGGCGCAATTGCTTTGCGCGGACTCGTCGAAGCGGCGCGCGGTCGCTGCGTCGCGGCGCATTTCGGCGCATACGATTACACGGCGAGCCTCAACATCTCCGGCGCGCATCAACATTTGCAGCACGACGCCTGCAATTTTGCCAGACAAATGATGCAAGTAGCGCTCTCGCCGCTCGGCGTAAGACTCGCCGATTCGGTTACGACCGAAATGCCGTTCGCTGTTCACGCGGGCGAAAATCTTTCGGAACGGGAAATCGCGGAAAACCGACGCGCCGTCCAAACAGCATGGCGCGCGCATTTCAAAAACGTTATGAATTCTTTGATAAACGGTCTTTATCAATCGTGGGATTTGCATCCGGCACAATTGCCGGCTCGCTATGCGGCTGTTTATTCGTTTTTTTTACAGTCGAAAGACGCGCAAGGCGAACGGTTGAAAAATTTTCTGGCAAAGGCGACGCAGGCGGCGGCGACGGGAAATCAGTTTGACGATGCGGCGTCGGCGCAGGGAATTTTGAATTTTTTCGCACGCGCTTCAAACTGCGGCGCGCTGACCGAAGCGGAAATTGGCGAAGCGACAAACTTAACCGCCGACGAGTTGCGCGCCGCTTCGTTTGCGCAAATTATGGAAAACGTAGTTGATGGAAAACGGAAAATTGGAAATGATAAATGAAGAAAACTTTCAATGGCAAACGGTAAATTAAGAAACCGCCTTTTCATTTTCCATTTTCCGTTTCTTACAAAATATCGTCGAGGATTTCTTCGCGCTGCGCGCGGTCGTCGGTAATTTTCGGCTTTTGAGTGAAAATCGGTTTGCGCGGCTGCGCGAACGGGTCAACTTGCAGCGGCAAGCCTTGTTTTTCGAGCGAATGCGCGATGATTTTCGTTAAAAGCTCTTGTTCAAATTTGGTGATGTCGAGAAACGCCGCGCCGACGCCGCCGTCTTCAAAACAATATAAAGTCTTGCATTGAAGCGGCAGAAAGTTTTTGTTCGGCAAGGAGACGAGCAGGCGAAACTCGTCGCCGACAAAAACCGATTCGTCGCCTTCCATTAAACAACCGCCGATGCTGATTTGGTGCAGCACGGTTTCAAACGCTTCGTTGTATTTAGTAAAGCGCACCGCCGGAATGTCGAGCGAAAATCTGATGTGGCGTCTTTGTTCGGATGACATAAAAAAGGGATTGCGAAAATTTTCCGCTTTTGCCGCAAGCGCTATCTTACTGTTAAATTTCCGTTAAAATCAACAATAATCCGCAAACGAAAAAGCATTCGCGCGAAACTTTCGGCAAATGCTTTTTCGGAAAAATCAATCGAAGCCGATTATTTAATTGTTGGCGGCGTCTGCCGTATTTCCGGCGCAGTGCTGCTCGAACGCCGACGCAAGCGCCTGCGCGATTTGCTGCGGCGGACGACCTTCGAGGTCGCGGCGTTCAAACAATTGAACGAGCTTTCCGTTTTTCAAAAATCCGATTGCCGGCGACGACGGCGCATAGCCCGTGAAATAATCGCGCGCCGTTTCCGTTGCGTCGATGTCCGCGCCCGCGAAAACCGTAATCGCTTTGGCAGGTTTCGCTTCCGAGTTCTGCAAAGCCATCGCAATGCCCGGACGCACGCCGCCCGCCGCGCAGCCGCAAACCGAATTGACGACGACCATCACAGTTCCGTCCGTATTCTCAACCGCGTCTTTAACTGCTTCCGGCGTTTTCGTTTCCTCGACGCCGATGCGCGCCAGCTCCTGACGCATTCCCTGTATCATTATTTCTGGATATGGCATAAAAATTTACTCCGTTAATTGAAAAAATTTAATGTTTGATGCTCAAAGCGTTTGAAACTTGAACTTTTTTTCAAGTATTGAATAAAATTTCACAAGTTTCAAGTTGCAGCGGATTTCGGCAGCGTTCTGATTTGTGTGGCTCAAAAATAATTGTTTTTCACGGATAGAAAAGATGATTTAAAAATGTGTTTGTTTCATAAAGAGTTATTTTTGAAAATTTTAGATTTACTCTTTTGAGGTTGGCTGCCTTCGCCTAATATCTGTAATTCTTCAGTTGCTTTGTAAAGTAATTTGTTTCTGAGACATTCGCCTGTAGACAAATTTTCATTATCTGAACCGTTGGCAAAAATAAGGTATTCACTACCTACTTGAAAGTGATAACCGCAACCGCCAAGTTCTGTTGTAATAGTTATTTCTTTGGGAAGAATTTCTTTCCAAGACTCTTTAACTTCTATCTTGACCAAAAGCATTCGTGTCTTTGGAATTTTGTTAATTCCGACGACTTCTCCTGAAAATACAACCTTTGCATTACGCACTTGTTCTTCAATCAGATAATCTGAAACATTGCCTGTGGTTGGATACATAGTTCCAACTGTTGGACAACTACAGGCAAGCGCATTAACTTGAGTGAAAATAAAAATAGCAACAAAACTAATTGACACGAATATAATCTTCTTCATATCTTCTTCCATAACCTATCGGTTATTATGTTTCAAACAAGATGGTTTATGAGACAAATTGAGTATATCACTTCACTATCAAGATATTGCCCAAATTTTTTCAATTCACTCACGGCTCGATTTTAACGCTTGTTCCAACGGGAATGCGGTCGAAAAGCTCTTTGACGTTCGCGTTGTCGAGCGCGACGCAGCCCCAAGTCCAATCTGCTTTGCCCGCGCCGCCGCCGTGAATGTAGATGTCGCCGCCGAGATATGTGTTTTGCGGCGGCGCTTTTTTCGCGTCGACGGCTTTTACAATCGCATTGTATTCGGTCTGCGTGATTATTTTCGCTTCCAAACCGCGTCTCGCGTCCTCACTGTTCGGGTAACTGACGCCGAGCGACAAATAAAATTTGCTTTTGTCATTCTTCGTAAAAATATAAAATTCGCCTTCGGGCGTCCTGCCGTCGCCCTGTTTTTCCTTGTCGCCTGCGGGCGCAAAGCCGAGCGCGACCGCATAAGTTTTTATTAACTTTTCGCCGTCGAAAACTTCGAGCGTGCGCTTTTGTTTTTTGATGACGATGCGCGGATTTTCCATTTTCGGCAGCAGTTCAAAATTACGCATAAAGACTTTTACATTTTGCTTTTTTTCGTCGAAATATTTGTTTTGTTGCAGACTTTCCGCAAAATTGATTTAGAATAAAAGCATTATGAACAAATGGATTAGCGAGCGGGAAAAACGCCTGCGCGAATTTTTCGGTTTAAGCGAGAGCGTAAATTTGATTGCACCCGAGGCGCGGGAAAACTTCAACGCTTCCGAGCAAACGGCGAGACATCTCGAACGCTTTAATATCGAATGGCACATCGTCCCCGCCGAAGACGCCGTTCCGATTGAAACGAACGATTACCGCTCGCGGCTTTACCCGAATTTAACGCTCGATTCGCTAAACCGCGAATATCATAAAACTGATTCTTATCACGCAGTCACGAGCGGACACCGGCGGCATCAGGGAAAAATCATCGGCGTCGAAACGACTTTGAAGCCGAAATATCTGCCGAACAATCGCCAATTTTACGGAACGCAATACGGTTTTGAAGCGCGAGCCGACCCGTTTGCCGCATATTTGGGGCGAGCCAATTTTACTTCCGGCACGCGCTACGCGCACGATTACGCTTCTTTACGAAACTTCGTCAACATCGTAACCGCCGAATGGAAAACGCGCGGCTTGATGCCCGAAGGTTATCGGCTGACAATCTGTCCGCCGGTTATTTTTAACCTCGTCGGCAATGTTTTTCACCGTGAATGGAGCGCGACCGAATCGCTCGAACTCGGCTTTTACCGCGACGCGGCAGGCAACGCCAAATGCTACGCCGTCGGCTCGAACGCGCCCGACGATTTCTCGTTTATCAGAGAAGTGGAAACCAGCGCCGATTGGACTTTTCTCGGCTTTCGCACGGCGATTGTTCCTGAATAAAATCAATTAAGAATTAAGAATTGTTGGAATTTGTTTTCTGATTCTTAATTCTTAATTCTTAATTCTTAATTTCCTTGCATCGTCGCCGTCGCCCAAAATTTCCACGCGAACGGTTTTTTCGGGAAACGAAAATTTTTTCAATCTCTCCGACCATTCGATAATGACGACCGCCGTTTCGTCTTCCAGAATTTCATTCAGACCGACGGCGAAAGCGACATCGGAATTTTCGTCCAAACGCCACAAATCAATATGATAAACGTCGAAGCGCCTCGTTTTATAAAGATTAACCAAAGTAAAACTCGGGCTAGTTACTTCGCGCGTGTCGAAATCGAGCGCGTATAAAACGCCTTTGGTAAAAACCGTTTTGCCCGCGCCCAAGCCGCCCGTCAGCAAAATCATCTCGCCTCCGGTTAAAGTCAGACCCAATTTTTCGCCCGCATCGAAAGTATCTTCAGGCGTCGCGCAAACGTATTCGCCAAGCATTTAATAACAATTTACAACTCGAATTTTCTTTAACAGCTTTTCAAATCTTTAATCAACTTTTCGTTCGCGCCGACAGCGACCGTTTCGCGGTCGTCGATTAAATTCAACGCTTCGCCGATGCAGTCTCGAATGTCGCTCGCCGTCATCAGTCTTTGCCCGAACTTTTCGGCGGCAATATCTCCCGCCAAACCGGAAACGTAGAGCGCGGCGACAACCGTTTGAAAAGCCGAACTCAAATTAGTCTCGGCTTCCGCATCTTTTTCGACGCCGAAAACCTGCGCTAGAAATCCAGCGATAATTCCCGTCAAAGTATCGCCCGAACCGGCGCGCGAAATTCCGGCGTTGCCCGTCGGATTTATCGCAACGCTGCCGTCCGGCGCGGCGACGATGCTGCGCTCGCCTTTCAAGAGCAGAATAACACTGTGTTTTTGAGCAAATTCGCGCGCCGTTTCGATGCGATTTTCGATATTGTCGGTCGTGCCGAGAAGTCTTTGAAATTCGCCGACGTGCGGCGTCAAAACGAGTGGCAAATCGCTCGAGCCTTTCAAATCAAACGGCGCGAGCGCGTTTAAACCGTCAGCGTCAATAACGACGGGCGTTTTGCGTTTTTCAACAACTTCACGCACGAACTTTCGCGTGCTTTCCTCGTTACTCGTCAAGCCGCAGCCGATTGCCAAAACGCTTAAATTTTCGCTCGCTTTCAAAACCTCTTTCGCCGCGTCTTCGCTAAACGCGCCGCCTTCGGTTTCCGCAAAACTTTTTGTAATTATCTCGCTCGAAACTTTCGCCGCGATAATCTCTCGAATCGATTCGGGAACCCCGACCGAAACCATTCCCGCGCCCGCCGCGAAACAGGCGTTGGCTGCAAGCGCCGCTGCGCCCGCATAAATTCTCGAACCGGCGACAATCAAAGCCGTTCCGCGCGTTTTTTTGTAAGAATCGGTTTGAACTTGTGTTCGACAAAGCCACCCTCTTATTCGGTCGGGAATAGTTACGCCGATTTTGCTTTTGACTTTTCCGCGTAAAAATCTCGAACCGATTTCTGCGGCGTAAAGCTCGCCGTTAAAACTCGAAGCGGGCGACATTACGTTAGCGAGTTTCGGCGCGGTAAAAGTTATGGTTACGTCGGCGCGAACCGCCGCGCCAATCAACTCGGGCGTGTCGGCGTTTAAGCCTGACGGAATATCGAGCGAAACGAGCAGAAATTCACTTTTCCTTTGTTTCCACTTTTGTTTATCACACAAAACTTTAACGACATAAGCGAAATTTTCGTCGAGCGGTTTGTTTAAACCCGTTCCGAATATCGCGTCAACAACGGCGTCATATTTTCCCCAATCTCTGTTGAAAAATGCTTGGTGAAATTTTCTTTGAAAATCATCTTTCTTGCATTCGATAAATTCCAAAGAAAGGTCAGCCGCCACAATTTTTTTGAAAATTTCAAAGTTTGTCTTCGCGTCGCCTTCGGTTTCACGAACTTTTCCGAATAATAAAAGCGTAATTCGCGCGCCCTGCGTCCACAAAACGCGCGCCGTCGCCGCGCCGTCGCCGCCGTTGTTGCCTTTGCCGCACAAAATCAAAAACGATTTGCCCGCAACCGAACCGCCGAGCTTTTCGGTGATGAGGCGAGCGGCGGCGTGCGCGGCGTTTTCCATTAATAAAATTGATGGGATGCCGTATTTTTCCGTCGTCTGCCGGTCAACTTCGCGCATTTGTTCGGCGGTCAGAACTTTTTGCATATCCGAATAAATTGCCACAAATGAAGGCAAAAAGAAAATTAGCCGCACTGATAGGCGAACTATTCGCAGAGATATGGCGGAAACACGACCGTAAGGGAGTGTGTTCTTAAAACTTGGAAAATACACTCCCTTACGGTCGTGTTTCCGTCTTTATAAAAAAACCGCGCCCGATGAAAAATCGAACGCGGATAATGGATTTATACTTTTGGAGAATGTGAGCCGAACCGACAAAAGAGATTTCCGGTTAATCTAAAAATGTTTGCCACTGTGCTGAACCAACCGTTTTCTTCTGTTGTTTATAAAAAGGTTTATTCGCGTTTTCTTTCCAGAAATGGGCAAATATATTTTCAATAAAAAATGCCCTCGGCAGGAATTGAACCTGCGACCTACAACTTAGGAGGCTGTCGCTCTATCCAACTGAGCTACGAGAGCAAAACCTTTTTAGATTTTAGATTTTGGACTTCGGATTGTCCAATTTTTTTACGAATCGTAACTAATCAAAGAATGCACATCGTAACCGTCAAAGCGAGCGCGCCCGCCAAGAAATGCTAATTCGACGACGAAGCAAAGCCCGACGATTCGTCCGCCTACGCCTTCGACCAGTTCGGTTACGGCTTTGGCAGTTCCGCCCGTGGCCAGAAGGTCGTCAACGATTAAAACATTGTGTCCGAGTCCGACGGCGTCCTTGTGCATCTCGAGCGTGTCCTGCCCGTATTCCAAATCGTAGGAAACCGAAACTTTTTCAGCCGGTAATTTTTTCGGCTTGCGAACCGGAACAAAACCGGCGTTTAAATGATATGCGAGCGGCGCGGCGAAAATAAATCCGCGCGATTCGACGCCGATTACAGTGTCAATCTTTTTGCCTTTAAATTGTTCGGCAAGCGCGTCAATCGTCTGCCGCAAACCGCTCGCGTCTTTAAGCAGTGTCGTGATGTCGTAAAAATTGATGCCCGCTTTCGGAAAATCCGGCACTTCGCGGATTAGTTTTTTTAAGTGTTCCATCTTATTTAGTGGTGAGTGGTGAGTGGTGAACGGTTAGTGTTAGGATTTTGTTTTTCACTAACCACTAACCGCTCACCACTCACTACTAAAATCATTTTTCTATTCTAAAGGACGAATACAAATTGCCCGGCTCAAGCACGATTTCTTCGATTTCCGTAACGCGCGCGTGCGTCGGACCTGCCGTTAAATCGTGTTTGAAATTTTCAACCGCGCCGCTCGTTCCTTCGGCAAGCGATTCGACAGCGCCGTCCGGCAGATTTTTTACGTAGCCGCGAACTTGATGACGCGCCGCCGCGCGCTGTGTGAAAAAGCGAAAACCGACGCTTTGCACATTTCCGCGAACGATAAATTTTCTGGCAACAAGCATTTTCATTTAACATTTAACATTTATCATTTATCAATTTTCTCTTTTGTTAAATGATAAATGTTAAATGTTAAATGGAATTATCCGAGCGCGTCGAGACATTCCATCAAATTTCTTTGTCGACAAGTGTAGACGGGCATTCCGCGCAAATTGAATTTGCTTGCCGGCGTTTGTTTCAGTTCTTCGGCGAGCGCGAGAAAATCCTTCGGCTCGTCGGTTTCAAAACTGACGATGTATTCCTGCTCGCTGAAGCCGAAAGCGTGCGTCATATGGATTTTTATGTTCTCGAATTTCTTGCCGACCATAAAATTTTCTTCGACGAGCGCATCTCGTTCTTCGCCCGATTTGTCATACCAATCGCGGCTTTTCGCGCACGGATAAACGAAATGATATTTTTTCGCGCCCGCGATAATGTGAAAACGGTCTTCGTGCATTCCTTCGTTTGCCGCCACAAACATTCGCTTTTTCGTGAACGAAAGATAGTTGTCCGTCGTCTCGAAATACCTTCCCAAATTCGTTCGGTAAAGTTTCGCCGTCATTTCCTGTATCAAATCAAGGGAAGTGCTGACGCGCCAGAACATTAAATCGGCTTTCGAGTCAAAACCGACGAGCGAATAGCTGAAAAGCAAAAGATTTTCCGTGTATTGATTGAAAATCGTTTGAAATTCGCTTTTGAAAACGCGCTTTGTTTCCTCGTCTAATTTGCGCCAGTCGGGGTTGACGCGCAGAAACATAAAATTAATAAACTGGCGCTCGATGACGGGAAACGGATGCGGCCCTTTGTTGTCGGCGACAAGTCGCAAACCGCTCGGCTCTTGCTGTTTTTCCTTTTCCGAATCGAATCGCTCCATCTTTTATTTTCGTTTGATTTTGTCTTTATCGCGGGCAAAATTTAAGTGCTTATTGTGCCAATTTTTCTGTGCAATGTCCAAAGCGCAAAACTTTCACGTTGCATAAACCGCGAAACTAGAATATAAGTAAGTCTGTTTTATCAAGCGCCGGAAAACAATGTTCGGTTTACAAGGGGAATCGCCTGCTTTTGACGTAGTAGAAGCAGCACAGATAATTTGGTTTGTCCAAATTCTCGGCAATCTGAAATCAATTTCAAAACAGGAGAAAATAATAATGAAATTTCTTAGCTTTGCGAAAGTCTTCGCCTTTGCTGTTTTTTTAACTGCGGCGACAGTTCTGAACGCGCCCGCACAGGCAAACAGCGGCAACAACAACAGCGGCAACGACAACACTAGAGCAGCAACAACACGAACCGTCGAAAGAACCACCACCGTCAGGGAAGACGACACCGATTGGGGCTGGCTCGGTCTACTCGGTCTTGCCGGTCTTGCCGGTTTGATTCCGAAAAAACGTGCCGTCGAAGTTCACGACAATCGCACGGTTCGTGAAGACAGAACAACGGGAACAACAACGGGAACAACGACCGATACAACAACTAACAGAAATACAAACTTGTAATTGCAAACGAGCAAAAAAACAAAAACCGCGAAGCTGAAATTATGCTTGGCGGTTTTTTATTTTTCTATACGATGCTTACATTTACAAAAAAATCCGCAGAGGTTTCCGTTCGATTTACTTAAAACTTTCCATTAAATACTTGCTGAATGAACATTCATTCAGTTACAATGCAGAAATTAAATCTCAACCAAAGGAATTAACAAAATAAAAATGTTACAGATAGGACGAGCCGCCGTTTTAGGCGCGGGAACGATGGGCGCGCAGATTGCGGCGCACCTTGCAAACGCGGGAATTCAAACGCTTCTTCTCGACATCGCGCCGAAGGAATTAACAAAGGAAGAACAGGCGAAAAGTCTGCCGCTTGATTCACCGATTGTTAGAAATCGGATTGCGAACACGGGTTTCAACGGCTTGCAAAAAGCGCGTCCGGCGGCATATATGGTCGTCGACAACGCTTCTTTAATCACGGTCGGAAACTTTGAAGACGATTTACATAAAATAAAAGACTGCGATTTTGTCATCGAAGCGGTCGTCGAAAATTTGGAAATCAAACATAAACTTTTTAGTGAAGTCGAAAAACACCGCAAACAAGGTTCAGTTCTCGCTTCAAACACTTCCGGCATTCCGATAAAAGAAATCGCCGCGCCATTTTCGCAAGACTTCAAAGAAAACTTTCTCGGCATACATTTTTTCAACCCGCCGCGTTATATGAAATTGGTCGAGATAATTCCGACCGAATGGACGAAGCCGGAAGTGGCGTGCAAAGTTTTCGGATTTCTTGATGAACGCTTGGGCAAAGGCGTCGTGTCGGCAAAAGACGAGCCGAATTTTATTGCAAATCGCATCGGAACTTTCGGAATGATGGCAACGGTTCACGAAATGTTAAATATGAATTTCACGCCGACCGAAGTTGACCAGATGACGGGAAAGGCAATCGGACACGCATCTTCGGCGACATTCAGAACTTCGGATTTGGTTGGTTTAGATGTTTTAGCGCACGTCAACAAAAATCTGTATCCGGCAGTTCCCGAGGACGAAGACCGCGAAGTTTTTCAAGTTCCCGACCTGATAAATCAGATGCTCGAACGGAAACTTTTGGGCGACAAAACTAAAGGCGGATTTTATAAAAAAACGAAAAATGCAGAAGGAAAAACCGAGATTTTAGAACTCGATTTGCAGACGTTTGAATACAAGCCGCAAGCGAAAACGAAATTTGCGAGCCTTGACGCGGCAAAGCAAATCGAAGATATGCCGAAGCGTATCAAGACTTTGATTTGGGGAAAAGATAATGTCGGCGAGTTTTTGTGGAAAACAATTTCGAGAACTTTGCGTTATGCCGCAAACAGAATTCCCGAAATCGCCGACACGATTGTCGAGATTGACAACGCGATAAAATGGGGCTTCGGCTGGGAAATCGGCGTGTTTGAAACTTGGGACGCGATTGGCGTTAAAGAATCGGTCGAGCGAATGCGCGCCGAAAATCAGACAGTTCCCGCGAACGTCGAAAAGATGTTGGAATCGGGTGCGGAAACATTTTACAAATACGAAAACGGGCAGAAAACATTTTTCGATTTTAAGACAAACGAATATAAACCGATTGCCGAGCAAGCAGGCGTTATCTTTTTGAAATCGGTCAAAGACAGAAACGGCACGATAAAGAAAAACGCGAGCGCGAGCCTTATTGATTTAGGCGACGGCGTTGCGTGTCTCGAATTTCACTCGAAAATGAACGCCATCGGCGGCGATACGGTGCAGATGTTGAACTTTGCGATTGACGAAGTTGAGCGCAATTTCAAAGGCTTGGTCGTCGGCAATCAAGGCGGAAATTTTTCCGCCGGCGCGAATATTATGCTGCTGCTTCTCGCCGCGCAGGAAGAAGAATGGGACGACATAAATTTGATGATTTCGCAGTTTCAAAAAACCGTGATGCGTCTCCGATATTCGGCAAAACCTGTTGTTACAGCGCCTTACGGTTTAACTTTGGGCGGCGGTTGCGAGACGACGATGCACGGCGACAAGGTGCGCGCGGCTGGGGAGACTTACATCGGTCTGGTCGAAGTCGGCGTCGGTTTGATTCCGGCGGGCGGCGGCACAAAAGAGATGACGATGCGCGCGATGGACGCGGCGAAACGCACGCCGGACGCCGACCCGCTCGCGTTTTTGAAAAAGACGTTCGAGCTAATCGGAATGGGCAAAGTAGCAACATCGGCGCAGGAAGCGCGCAGTTGGGGAATTCTGCGCCCGTTGGACGCGATTTCGATGAACGGTGATAGATTGATTGCCGACGCGAAACAGGAAGTTTTAAATCTCGCCGCTTCCGGTTACCTTCAGCCCGTCGAGCGAACGGACATTTTAGCTTTGGGCGAATCGGCGCAGGCGGCGATGAAACTCGCGCTCTTTATGATGAAGCGCGGCGGATTTATCTCCGAACACGACGAGCTAATCGGCAAAAAATTAGCGAAAGTGATGAGCGGCGGCGACCTCAATCACCAAACTTTCGTCTCGGAAAGATATTTGCTCGATTTGGAGCGCGAAGCGTTTTTGTCTTTGTGCGGTGAGCGCAAAACACAGGACAGAATTGCGGCGATGCTTAAAACAGGAAAGCCTTTAAGAAATTAGCCACGAACAAACACAAACAAACACGAAATTATTTTTAAAATCTTTTCGTGAATTTTAGTGTTTGTTCGTGGCTGAATAAAAATATGAACGGCGAGCTTTCAAATTTGATTTCCGAACTCGAAGCGATTTCCGGCGACGCGCGGAAAACTTTCGGCAATCTTTCACCCGCGCAAATCAATTGGAAACCGAGCGCCGACGATTGGAGCGTCGGGCAGTGTTTTGAGCATTTGATAAAGACGAACGCGCTTTTCCTTCCCGAACTCGAACGGGTTGCGAGCGGCGGGCGAAGAAATTCTTTTTTGGAAAATTACTCGCCGGTTTCTTCATTTTTCGGAAATCTGATGGTCAATTCTTTGAAAAAAGACGGGCGGAAATTCAAAGCGCCGTCGCCGAAAATCGTGCCGCGTAGCGACGTTGACGCGAGGATTGTCGAGCAATTCGCCGCGCATCAAGCCGATTTGGTTGAGCGAATAAGAAAAACGACGGCGGCGGATTGGGAAAAGACGAAAATTACTTCGCCGTTTATGCGGCTGATAACCTATAAGTTGGCGGACGGTTTTCGCATTCTTGTCGAACACGAGCGGCGACACTTGCGGCAAGCAAGCCGAATTACGCAGGCTGAAAATTTCCCCGGATAAAATTGATGAAAGCGCTCTGTTACATCGGCGGTTTTTACCATCTGGCATTTGCCGCCTTTCATATCGGATTTTGGAAACTGTTCGACTGGAAAACGGAACTGCCGAAACTAAGCGCCGTCAATCGCGGCGTCGCGCAGGTTTTGAATTTACGTTTGATTTACATTTTTTTGGTTTTCGCGTTCGTTTCCTTCTTTTTCAATTCCGATTTGACGACGACCGCTTTGGGCAAAATGATTTTGGCGGCGATTTCATTGTTCTGGTTTGGGCGCGCGGTCGAGCAAACGATTTTCTGGCGGTTCGGCGACAAAATTTCAGTTGCGCTTTTTGTGATTTTTTTATTCGGTGCGGCGATTTACTTTCTTCCGCTCGTCCTGCGATGAATTATCCGGTAACGCCTGCAATTCGAGTTTTGCGCCAGAGAGAAATCGAATTTGAGCCGCGCGTTTTTGAATATATCGAACGCGGCGGCACGAAACATTCGGCGGCGGTTTTACGGGTTGACGAACACGCGATTATAAAAACTCTGGTCTTTGAAACGAACGAGCGGAAACCTTTTATTGTTTTGATGCACGGCGATTTGCACGTTTCGGCAAAAGAGCTTGCGCGCGTTTTGAATTTGAAATCGGTCGCGCCGGTCGCGCCGGAAAAGGCGAATAAATTGACCGGATATTTAATCGGCGGAACGTCGCCTTTCGGCACGAAAACGAAAATGTCGGTTTATGTCGAACGAACTATTTTCGATTTACCGCGCATTTACATCAACGGCGGCAAGCGCGGATTTCTGATTGCGGTCGAGCCGCGAGTTCTACGCGAAGTTCTGCCAATCGAAGTTGTCGAAGTCGGAATAAAAGTTTGATTATGTTCACGCATTGGGCTTGTTTCGATTGCCGGAAAAGTTTCGCTAAAGACGCGAGCGCGACGCCGCGCAAATGTCCCGAATGCTCAAAGCCGATGACGGATATGGGCGCGTATTTCGAGCCGCCGCGCCGCTTGAGCGAGAAGCGTTGGAGAGTTGTGAAAATTCTGGCTGATTACGGTTACAGATTCAACACGAAAGACGCGAAGATTCACATCGAAAACCGAATTTTGCAGGCGAAAAATCCGCGCGCGGCAGATGTGGTTGAGAGAATTGAATCGGAAAGAGAACGAGGGCAAAAAGGAAAATTGGTATGAATAATTTCAAGAAAATTTCTTTATTAATATCTGTTCTCTTTATTTTTGTGGTTTGTTTGTTCTCTTGTTCAAGCGCAACGCAGAATTCAAATGATTTAACAGCAAATCAAAACACGAGAATTTCCAATGCAAACACAAACCAATTTAACGTAGCCGAATTCGAGCGAAACAGAGAATTATGGACAAGCAAGAGTATTGAAAACTACAAAATGATTGTTGGTGCGTCGGGGTTCTTAACTAACTTCCCAGAAAAAGTTCTGATTGAAGTGCGAAATCGTCAAACAAAATCCATCAAATCACTATCGAAAACAGACAGAAATTATGTTGAGGCATACAAGAATTATGACAATATCGAAAAATTGTTCGGATTTATTGAAAACGAAGCTAGATTGAAAGCACATAAACTAGAGGTTAAATATAACGAGAACTTGAGTTATCCGTCATATATTTATGTTGATGAGCATTCTGGTTTCGATGATAAATTATCATTAACAGTAGAAAATCTTGAGATTATTAAGTAATAAAATTATGAAAGATAGCAGTTTCAGAAAACATCTACCGCTTGCCGATGGTTTTAGAGCCGCAGCCCGAAGGCGGTTGGACGATTACTTGTCCGATTTTGCGCGGGTTTGTAACCGAAGCCGACACGGTTGATGAAATTGTGCCGAATGTAACGGACGCGATTGAATGTTTGATTGAAGGTTATGAGGAAATGAATTTGCCTCTGCCGAAAATTTTATTGCAGTAAAATAAAAAATAATGAGAAATTTTCCGTTTGTCGAACCGACGTTTCAAGCCAGAAAGCATCAGTTGGAAATCAGTCAGACAATCTACGATGCGAATGTTTTTGATATAAAAAATTGGAAAAAAGGTTTCCAAACGAATCCCGATATGCTGCCGAATTCAGTAGTAAAATTTTTAGGTTTGCTCGACGAATTGGACGTTCATTACTGCATCGTCGGCGGCATGGCATATTTGGCTTATATTCAAGACCGCAACACAAAAGACCTCGACGTTTTAATTTCGGTCGAAGAATTAAACAAAATTACACCGTTCGTTGAAATCGAAAGCGAAGACGCGAATTTTGCGAATACTGTATTTGAAGGCTTAAAAGTTGATTTTCTCAAAACTTCAAACGCGCTTTTCAAATACGTTAGGGAAAACCAAACGGTGAAATATGAATTTGTCGAAGGAACTTTCCCAATTGCAACCGTCGAAGGACTTGTTTTAATGCATTTTGACGCGATTATTGACCTTTATCAAAAGGGAAACTTCAACAAAGTTCTGCGTTATGAAAGCGATTTACAATTTCTAACGATAAATTACCAAATTGATTGGGGAAACATTTTTACTGTTGCAGAAGAATTTTTTACAAAAGGACAAATTCGGGAATTTAAGAAAATGGTTGCCGATTGGCAAAAGCCGCGACGCAATCCGTTCGCTTAAAACTTTCCAGACACAAAGGAAAACAAAATTATGAAAGAAGCAGTTATCGTATCAGCCGTGCGGACGGCTGTCGGAAAAGCGCCGAAAGGGACGTTGAAAAATACGCGACCGGATGAGATGGGCGCGGCGGCGATTCGGGAAGCAGTTAGGCAAGCGGGCGACTTGGACGCATCGCAGATTGAAGACGTGATTATGGGCTGCGCGTTTCCCGAAGCCGAGCAGGGAATGAACGTGGCGCGGACGGCGGCTATCAGAGCGGGTTTGCCGGTCGAAGTTTCGGCGATGACGGTTAATCGTTACTGCTCGTCGGGACTTCAGACGATTGCTATTGCGGCGGATAGGATTCGCACGGGCGGCGCGGACGTTATCGTCGCGGGCGGCTTGGAAACGATGTCGATGATTCCGATGGGCGGCAACGTCATTCGACCGAATCCCGAACTCATCGACACTTACCCGGATTATTATTTGAATATGGGTTTGACGGCGGAAGCGCTGGCGAACAAATACGAAATCTCGCGCGAGGAGCAGGACGAATTTTCTTTGAAATCACATCAAAAAGCGGCGGAAGCAATTAAGTCGGGAAAGTTCAAAGATGAAATTGTTTCTTTGAATGTGCGCGTTGACGAAACGGACGAAAAAGGTCGCGTTCAGCGGCAAGAACTTGCGTTTGATACGGATGAAGGCGTGCGTTACGACGCGAATATAGAAGGCTTGCAGAAATTGAAACCGGCGTTTCACGCGAAAGGAACGGTTACGGCGGGAAATTCGTCGCAGATGTCGGACGGCGCGGCGGCGGTTGTGATTATGTCGGCGGAAAAAGCGGAAGAATTAGGTTTGAAACCGCTCGCGCGTTTTGTCGCTTATGCGACGAGCGGCTGTTTGCCTGAAGAAATGGGCATCGGTCCGGTTTATGCGATTCCGAAGGTTTTAAAAATGGCTGGTTTGACGCTGGATGACATAGACGTTATTGAATTGAACGAAGCATTTGCCGCACAGAGTTTGGCGGTTATCAAACTTCTGGAAATGAATCCCGAAAAAATCAACGTCAACGGCGGCGCGATTGCGCTCGGTCATCCGCTCGGCTGCACGGGCGCGAAATTGACGGCTTCGATTCTGCGCGAAATGGAGCGGCGCAATGCGCGTTACGGAATGGTTACGATGTGCGTCGGCGGCGGAATGGGCGCGGCGGGAATTTTAGAACGAATTGGCTAAATTTAATTGATAGCAAAAGAACCAAAATTGGATTGGATTTATCTTCCACTAAACACTGAAGAACAAACTCTTTATGGATGTTTACACGACGGAGAATTGCTTTCTTGCGTTTCAAACAAACTTGAGCGAAACGTTACGCTGGTTTTTTCGGTCCGACATTTACTCGAAGAAAGCGAAGAAAATTTGGAATTTATATTCAAATTAGACGACGTTACTTCTATGAGGGCAAACATTTGGTTTAAACCAGTCGAAAAGTTTGTCGAGATTGAAGGAATTACAAGAGAAGAACGCGGAGATTTAGTTCGTGAATATCAAGCGAAATTTCACGAAGAATCAATAAACTGGTCTGATTTTGAATCGGCGCTCGAAACCGACCCGCTGCAAATAACCGATGCGGACTTTGTTTCAAAAGACAACGATTTTTCTTTAACGGTTGAAGGTTTTCTTGACGGAGAAAAATACAATAACCAATTTTGCAGTATTTTCCTGCGCGGCGGAAATTTAACTGTATCTCGCAGTGATAATGAAAATTTCAGCTTAGACGAGTTGCGACAAAGAGGTGCGAACTACTGGAACTCATTCGGAGAGGATTAAAATTATCTAATAAAAGGAAGCAAAAATATGGACGCAAAAATGGAAAAAGACTACATCAAAGGCGGCGCGTTTTTGATTGAGAATCGGACGGCGAGCGAGATTTTCACGCCCGAAGATTTGTCGGACGAGCAGCGAATGATTGGCGAGACGACCAGGGATTTCGTCGATAACGAAGTCGCGCCGAATCTCGAAGCGATGGAGCAACACGATTGGGAATTGGCGCGCGGTTTGATTGCCAAAGCAGGCGAATTAGGACTTCTTGGCGCGACTATTCCTGAAGAATACGGCGGGCTTGATTTAGACCAGACGACGGGCGCCGTCGTCGCCGAAAATATGGGACGCGCTTCCGGCTTCGGCGTTTCGTTCGGCGCGCAGACTTCCATCGGCTTGCTTCCGATTCTTTATTTCGGCTCGGATTTTTTGAAGGAAAAATATATTCCCGGCATTGTTTCCGGCGAAAAAATAACGGCGTATTGTTTGAGCGAATCGGGTTCGGGTTCGGATGCTTTAGGCGCGAAAGCAAACGCGCGCCTTTCGGAAGACGGCAAACATTACGTTTTGAACGGCGAAAAAATGTGGATTACAAACGGAAGTTTCGCTGATGTGTATATTGTTTTTGCGAAAGTTGACGGCGAGAAGAAAAAGTTTTCCGCGTTTGTCGTCGAAAGAAGTGAGTCGTGCCGTCCGGGCGCGGAAGAACACAAAATGGGCATCAAATCTTCTTCGACGACGCCGCTTATTTTGTCCGATTGCCAAGTTCCGGCGGAAAATTTAATCGGCGAAGTCGGCGACGGCGCGAAAATCGCTTTTAATATCTTGAACGTCGGCAGATTTAAATTAGGCGCAAGCGTAACCGGCGGCGCAAAGCTCGCCGTGCATCATTCGATTAGATACGCGAACGAGCGTCAGCAATTCAACGTGCCGATTTCGAGTTTCGGCGCGATGAAACACAAACTCGCGGAAATGGCGATTCGCACGTGGGTTGCCGAATCGATGACTTACAGAACGGTCGGAATGATTGACGCGCTTATCGGCGACGGCGCGGACGCAGCGAAAAAGCTGCGCTCGATTGAAGAATACGCCGTCGAGTCTTCGATAAACAAAGTCTGGTGTTCCGAAGCGCTCGATTACGTCGTCGATGAAATGGTTCAGATTTTCGGCGGCGCGGGTTACTCGGCAGATTATCCGGCGGAAAAGGCTTACCGCGATTCGCGCATCAATCGCATTTTTGAAGGCACAAACGAAATCAACCGAATGCTGATTCCGGGAATGTTGCTGAAACGCGCGATGAAAGGCGAACTCGGTTTATTAAAAGCCGCGAAAGATTTACAGGACGAAATTTTAAATCCGCAAATGTCATTTGACGAAGACGAAACGACATTGGCAAACGAAATGAAATTGGCGCAAAACGCCAAGAAAATCGCGTTGATGGTTGTCGGCACAGCGGCGCAGAAATATATGACCGAACTACAAAGTCAGCAAGAGATTTTGATGAATGCGGCGGATATTATTATGAACGCATACGCGATGGAAACGGCAATTTTGAGAGCGCAAAAACTTGCGGAAAAGGGAAACGCCGAAAATCAAATCGCAATTGCGCAGGTTTTTTGCAACGACGTGATGCAGCGAATTGAAGCGGCAGCGCGCAATACGATTGCGGGTATGACCGAAGGCGATGAAACGAAAATGCTGCTCGTCGCGCTCAAGCGTTTTACGAAAAACAATTCGCCGGTCAACACAATCGAAGCGCGGCGAAACATTGCCGATACGTTGATTGCGGCGAACAAATACGTCTTCTAATTTTAGATTTTAGATTTTGGATTTTGAAAAAGTCTGAAGTTTATCGCTTCGGACTTTTTATTTCGGCGCGGAAAGTGGAAAATAAATTAACGGATAAATTATGAAAATCGAACGGGAAATTTTAGAACCGATGGCGGGCGTGTCGAGAGAAATCGGCTTTTATTTGAGCGGTTGGGAAGAAACGCGCGCTCAACTGCGCGATGCAGTTAAAGACTTGAGCGCGGAAGAATTGGCGCGCAGAGTTTTGCCGAACGCGCATCAAATCGGCAATTTGATTTTGCACATCGGCGAAGCCGAATCGTGGTGGATTCATTCGATTGTCGCGGAAAAAGAGCTGGACGACGAAGCCAAAAAATTCGCTCACTGGGACGACACAGTGGAAACGGATTTTGCAGGAAAGAATTACGCGGCGCACGACTGCATCGAAAAAATAGATGAAATTAGTCGAATGTCGCGCGGCATATTAGCCGAATTTGCCGACGAAGACTTAGAGAGAATTTTCGTGTTAGATAAACCGGAGAAGCGACTCGAAATCAGCCTGCGGAGCATCTTGCGTCATCTCGCCGACCACGAAGCACTGCACAAAGGACAGATTCTGATGCTCAAGCGGCTTTTGCGCGACGGTCAAAATTAAAATAAAGTTTTAGAACAAAAGGGAAATTATGAACAAAGCAAAAACATTGGGCGAACTCAAAAAAAGCGGTTACGCGGCGCGCCCGGTCAAAGACGAAATGCGCGCCAATTTGATTGCGAAATTAAAGTCAGGCGAAAAATTATTCAAAGGCGTTTTAGGTTATGACGAATCGGTTATTCCGCAGCTCGTCAACGCCGTTCTGTCCAAACACAATATGATTCTGCTCGGCACGCGCGGGCAGGCTAAAAGTAGAATTATCAGACAATTAACCGAACTGCTCGACGAAGAAATTCCGATAATCGCGGGTTCGGAAATCAACGATAATCCGTTTGAGCCTTTGTCGGCTTTCGGGCGTCAGCAAACTCAGGAAAACGGCGATGAAACGAAAATTGACTGGGTGAAGCGCGATTCGCGTTTTGTCGAAAAACTCGCCACGCCCGACGTTACGATTGCCGACATTATCGGCGACATCGACCCGATAAAAGCGGCGAAAGGCGGGCATCTTTTGTCGGACGAATTAACTATTTTTTACGGTTTATTACCGAGAGCCAATCGCGGAATTTTTGCGATAAACGAGTTGCCCGACCTTGCAGGGAAAATTCAAGTCGGACTTTTCAATATAATGCAGGAAGGCGACGTTCAGATAAAAGGTTTTCCCGTGCGGCTGCCGCTCGACGTGATGCTGGTTTTCTCGGCAAACCCCGAAGATTATACGGCGCGCGGCAAAATTATCACGCCATTGAAAGACAGAATCGGCGCGGAGATTGCGACGCATTATCCGAAAGACATCGGTTTGGGAACTTCGATTACAAAACAGGAAGCGTGGACGCAGCGAGATTTGGGCGCGAATTTTAAATTGGAAATTCCTGAATTCATCGGAGAGATTGTCGAGCAAATCGCGTTTGAAGCGCGCGACGACCAGAGAATCGACAAACGAAGCGGCGTGTCGCAAAGATTTCCGATTTCCGCGCTCGAAGCCGTCGTTTCAAACGCCGAACGTCGCGCTTTGATTACAGAAGAAAAGGAAATCGTGCCGCGCATTTCCGACGTTTATTCGGCGCTTCCGGCGATGACCGGAAAAATGGAACTCGAATACGAAGGCGAGCAAATCGGCGCCACGCGCCTTGCCAAAGATTTAATCAAACGCGCGTGCGGCGTGATTTTTGAAGGCTTCTTTTTGGGAATTGATTTCGAGCCGACCGTTCGCTGGTTTGACCAAGGCAACAAAATTTTATTGTCGGAAACCTCGTCGGCTGAAGAATGCGTAATGCTGCTCGAAAGCGTTCCCGAATTGATTGATTCGACCCTTGTGCCGCTTGATTTCAGTCGAAAGGAAAAAGCTAAACTTGTTTCGGCGTGCGAATTCGTTCTCGAAGGTCTTTACGCGCAAAACAAAATCTCGCGCAACGAGGAAGGCGGTTTCGAGGCGGCGACCAAAGCGAGACGCGACCGGCGCGGAATGATTTACGAGGATTTGACCGATTTGGAAGGTTATAATTGAGAACAAATTCTTTACTTTTATATTTTATGAATGATAACTTTATTTTGGTTCTGCAAAACTTGCTTGCCTCCCAAAATTGAGAAATCTCCTAGCCCGGCGTAACATTTATATCCTTGGTGAAAAATAAAACTTCAAAAAGAGCGCTGATACGAAAAAAATATAAAGCTTCTCCGATTATAGAGGCTTTAGTGGAAGTTCATTTTTCACAAACAAAAACTGATTTTACCGTTTGGGCGGATTTTAATAACAGACTTAAAAATTTTTATCCGATTGTTGAAGAGTTATTTACTTCAAAAGCGGAATTGCGAGTAGCGCAAGACGGCAAAAGTAGAGAAGGAAAAATTTCGCCGGAAAAATTGCTGCGGTTTTATAAAAAGGATAAAACGCAACTTGTTCAGGCTACAAAGGATTTTGTTTCCGTTAATAAACTGAAACCATATTCGGGTTATGAAAACTTTCTTGCGGACGCCGAAACGGTATTAAACGACTACGTAGATTTAACCGCGCCTGCGCTTACAAACCGAATCGGAATGCGATATATCAATCAAATAATCATTCCTGAAACAAGCGTTGAGTTAAGCGATTATTTCAGGTTTATGCCGCAAATTCCTGATGAAGTTACCGAAGGTATAAATAATGTTTTATTAGAAATTCAATTTGCTCCTCGAAATAGTTCGCATCAAGTAATGACATCGCTGCGCTCTGATATTTCCTCTGTCGAGGGGACGACCGTGTTTTTCCTGGATATATACGATATACTGGTGGAAAACAACGAGCCGAATATAAGCGTCATCTTAGATTCTTTGAACGAGGCGCATAGAAACATTGAGCGTGTGTTTGAAGGTTTTATCACGGATAAAGCAAGAAAACTTTTTGGAGTAGTGGAAAAAAATGACAAATAACGCAGGCTTCAGACTCAATAATTCTTTATCGGAAAATACTATAGTTTTCGATTTCGATACGGGACAATCGATAACTTTAGATGAATTGGCTAATCGAAAGGCGGAAAGAGAATTCAAGCGTAAGGCGTCATCTTTTAACGACTCTTTGCGAAAAGAAAATTGGCTGGCAATAGAAGGCAAATTAGATGCTTTACTCGACGAAGAATACGACGAAGATTTTTTAGCTCCGACCAAATTTATTTTTGAAGCAACAGAGAAATTGCTGTCGGGCATTAATAATTTCCTCGGCTATGAAATGCCTGTGCCGACTTTTATCCTTCCCGACGGAGAAGGCGGAATTAGAATTGAATGGAAGTTAAACAACAAGCATTTGCGCTTGGTTTTGTCGGAAAAGCGAATGTATCTTTACTTTGAACATAAATCAAAGTATGACGGCATTCCAAATTTTAAGATAGAGCAATTAATTGAAAAATTGAGGTGGTTAAATCAGTAATAAAACGAATTTATAATGCCGAAAGCCTCAACTCCCGATAACGATATTGTTTATCGTGCTATTCGTTCGAGCAGTTGGATTGACGAAAATAACAACGTCGCTCCGGCTGCTTTTGTTTTAAGAGAAAATGATAACGGAGAATTATCAATTCTATTGAAAGCTAATTGCGTTCTAAGGATTTGTTCGGCAGGCTTGAAATCTTGTTGGGGAGAAATCTTGTTGAGTGTCGAAAAGGTAGAGAAATTAAAACTCGAAATCAAACCATCTCCATTACCTCATATTCCCGACCACGCCGTTATATTAAATCTTCCATTGCCCGAAAATTTTATTGAAGCTGAACGAATGGCAACTCTTTTAGCGGAAAACGCGGCAGTTCAAAGAAAATCCGAGAAATATGGAAAACAGCAATAACGAAAGCTAAATACTGTTAGCGCGAAACGATTTATAAGAATTTGACCGATTTAGACTATAATTAAAGCATCAATTAATGAATGCAAATCTAAAACTCGCGTGCGAAAAATTCGTTCCCGGACATCTGCCGCAGAAAGCGGGCGAAGAATTTGCGCTTATTGCCGATTATTGCAGGGAAAACGATTTTGCGGCGGATGTCTACGGCGCGGGCGATTTAATCAATTCTTTCGAGCGGAAAGTTGCCGATTTGCTTGGATTTGAAGCGGCGTGTTTTATGCCGAGCGGCACGATGGCGCAGCAGATTGCGCTGAAAATCTACGCCGGAAAATCTAAAAATGAAAGTTTTGCAATTCACCCGACGAGTCATCTCGAACTTCACGAACAGCACGCTTACGCGCACCTTTCCAATTTAAATTCTGTAATAATCGGCGACGAAAACCGGCAATTGACGGCGCGCGATATTGAGGACGCGGCGCGATTCTCAACCGTAATCATAGAACTTCCGGCGCGGGAAATCGGCGGGCAATTGCCGAGTTGGGAAGAACTCGAAGCGATAAAAGAGACGACGAAAAAGCGAAATATATTTTTGCATATAGACGGTGCGCGAGTTTGGGAAACGAAGGCGTTTTATCAAAAAAGTTACGCTGAAATCTGCGAAAATTTCGATTCGGTTTATGTTTCTTTTTACAAAGGCATCGGCGCGATGACGGGCGCGATGCTGCTCGGCGATGCGGATTTTATCGAAGAATCGCGCGTCTGGCTGCGGCGTTTCGGCGGCAATCTTTACCAATTGCATCCGTTTGTCGCTTCGGCGGCGCGGCGTTTTGACCGTGCTTTGGCGCAGATGCCGAAATACGACGAACGCGCGAAAGAAGTTTATGAAATTCTCCGAAACATCAAAGGAATTTCGTTTTGCCCGAATCCGCCGCAGGTCAATATGTTTCATCTTTATTTCGATTCGACAGCCGAAAAATTGACGCGGGCGCGAGATGAAATTGCGGCGGAAGATAAAATCTGGACGGCGAATAAATTTCAGAAAACGGCTTTGGAAAATCTGTGCTACACGGAAATTTACGTTGGCGAAGGCTTGTTGGAAATCGATGACGGCGAGTTGTTCGACGTGTTTTCAAAATTAATGAGTTTGTCGAAATAAAAAAGCCGCGTGGAATTTTTTTACAAATTCCACGCGGCTTTTTTATTGTTCAGAAAACAAATTTACGGACGAACATAAGTTCTTCTTTTCGGTCTGACTTTGTAAGTGTAGAGCGCCGAGCCGCCCGCGCCGACCGCGGCGCCCGTCAGCGCGCCACGCTTGCCTTTGGCGATGCCCCCGATAAGCGCGCCCGCGCCCGTGCCGACAGCCATATTAACCGCGTTGCGGTGGCGTCGGTAAAAACTCGGACGTTTGTAGACGCGAACCGTTCGGTAACGTCCGTTTCTGTAGACTCTGCGCGTCGTGTAGGTCTGTGCCTCGGCGGCGAGCGGAAGCATAATCGCTATCAGCGCCATCATCACAAATCCGATAATAAATTTTTTCATTGTTATTAATTCTCCTCTTTTATTTAAGCCGAAATTTTCAACGGGAGAGAGAAAGTTTTGCGGAAATTTCAAGAAACATTTTTCACGAATTTCGCTTCTTTTTCGATGAAGCGTGAAAATTTGTCGTTGTCTTAAAACCCTGCATCTTGAGTATTAACTATAATATAAAAACCGGAAAAAGTCGAGAAACTTTCTCCGGTCTTTTCCTTCAGTTGTGATTTTTGAAATTAGTAGCGACGTTTTTTCTTGTTCAAAACGTATGTGTAAAGCGCGCCCGCGCCCGCGCCGGTCAAAGCGCCGACTCCCGCGCCGCGTTTTCCTTTAGCGATGCCGCCGATAAGCGCGCCGCCGCCCGTTGCTATGCCGACGTTAATGACGTTGCGGTGGCGACGATAAAAGCTCGGACGTTTCGCAACGTAACCGGCAGTGCGGTAACGCGGCGCGACGTAGGAACTGCGGCTGGCAGTGCTTCTGCGAACCGTGCGACGATGCGCCGGGCAAGCCTCTGCCGACAGCGGAACGCTAATCATAAAGACAAATAAAACCAACAAACTTACGATAATTTTTTTCATTGCTCAAATCTCCTTACAATTAAAATGGTAAGAATTTTTTCCGTTTTACGCCGTTCTCTATGGCAACGATTGTGCCAAAAAGTTAAAACCCTGACTTTTCAATTGTTTGTAAATGTTCGAGCAATTTCCGCACGATTTGAAAAATACTATATCGAATAACGATTGACGATATAGTATAAAATTTTAAGTCATACGGGTGAAAAATCTGTCAGCAGAAAAATCCGTTCGCGCCGCGTCGCCGCGTCAAGAAATTCCGCTTTGTTTTGACGGAAATATGTTAAATTTTAAAAAGCAAACGCTCTGATTTATAACACGTCCAAAAAGAAACGAGCGCGTTTTTCGCGGCGATTTTCCGGCAAGCCGGGAGAAAAATCATAACGGTAAAAATTTTCGGGGAAATAAAAAGCAATGAAGTTTATTCGCTATTCAAAGTTTAAGGGTTTCGACGTTTCGGGCGTAAATTTAGGCGATTTGATGCAGTCGCTTTCCGATTCGTTACTGGATTCAGGTTACAACGACGATTACTATTGGACGCGGCAGCAGAGCGAAACGGACGATTCGCTCGACGCTTTGCGGCAGGCTTTGCTGCAAGCGCTTGTTGACCAAGAATTGCTGAGCGAACAGCAAATCGAAGAAATGCTCGCCGAAAACGACGGCAAATTTAAAGGCTCGCTGCTCGAAGAACTTGTCAATCAATTGATTGAAAGATTGGTCGAAGAAGGCTATTTAAATCTCAAGGAAGTCGAACAGCCGCAGGCGCAGAGAGAGCAGCAAAACGGGCAGGGAAAAGGCGAAATCGAAAGCGCGCAGCAGCGCGACATTCGCTTTGAAGTAACCGAAAAAGGCTTGGATTTTCTCGGCTATAAAACTTTGCAGAAACTGCTCGGCTCACAGGGTAAATCTTCAATCGGCAGACACGAGACGCCGCAGCTAGACACGGGAATCGAAGCCGCCTTGAGTTCAAAACAATACGAATTCGGCGACACGATGAATCTGGACGTGAATGCGACGCTTCTGAGCGCAATTGGGCGCGAAGGTTTGGGCGTGCCGTTAAACTTGGAATACAAGGATTTATACGTTCACCAGCAGGATTATCAATCTTCCTGCGCGACCGTCGTGATGCTCGACTGCTCGCATTCGATGATTCTTTACGGCGAAGACCGTTTCACACCTGCTAAAAAAGTCGCGCTCGCGCTCGCGCATCTGATTCGCACGCAATACGCCGGCGACACTCTGAAAATCGTTCTCTTTCACGACGGCGCGGAAGAATTGCCGCTCGCCAAACTCGCCACGACGCAAGTCGGACCATATCACACGAACACGGCGGAAGGCTTAAAACTGGCGCGTAGAATTCTCAACGCGCAGCGCAAGGAAATGAAGCAAATCGTGATGGTTACGGACGGCAAGCCGACCGCCGTTTTCGTCGAGCCGTCAAACGCCGCCTTCTTTGGACAACGCCGCCGCTCGCAAGCTGTCAAAGGCGAAAAACGCTTACTTTACAAAAATTCGATGGGCGGCGACCCGTTCGTAATGGCGGAAACTTTTAAAGAAGTCCAAGCCTGCCGCAAATCCGGCATTATGATAAACACCTTTATGCTGGCGAGTGATTATTATCTTGTCGAATTCGTCAAGCGAATGAGCCAGATGACGCGCGGCAAAGCGTATTTCGCCAACCCGAACAATTTAACCGAATTCGTTTTGATGGATTTTATGAAGCGACGGACGAGCCGCGTAAAATAATTATGGTAAAGAAGCGCGCGTTTTGTTCGTGGAGCGGCGGCAAAGATTCGTGTCTCGCGCTCAATCGCGCAATCGAGAACGGTTACGAAATCACGTATCTTTTGACGATGTTCGACGAAACGGGAGAGCGTTCCCGCTCGCATTCGGTTTCGCGCGAAGTGATGCAGGCGCAAGCCGACGCGCTTAATTTGAAATTAGTTGCTCCGCAGGCTTCGTGGCAGAGTTACGAAACGGTTTTTGTTGAAGAATTAAAGCGGTTAAAGGCGCAAAGTTTTGACGCGGCGATTTTCGGGGACATCGATTTGCAGGCGCACCGCGATTGGGAAGAAAAGGTTTGCGCACGGGCGGAAATCGAAGCCGTTTTGCCTTTGTGGAATGAAAATCGACTTGATTTGGTCAACGAGTTTCTGCGCGAAAATTTTCGCTCGGTCGTCATTTGCGTCAACGAAAAGTTTTTGCCGAAGGAATTTTGCGGGCGTGTTTTCGACTGGCAATTCGTCAAGGATTTGCCCGAATCGGTTGACCCTTGCGGCGAAAACGGCGAATTTCACACGTTTGTTTTCGACGGCAAACTTTTTCGTGAATCCGTTAATTATAAAATTGAAGAAATTTATCGGCACGCGCCCGTGTTTCCTTCGGGCGACGCGCCGAGTTTTTGGTATGCTAAACTGACTTTATAAAAATGCTTTTCCGCGAACTTCTCACATCTGAATTACACAAACAACGCACTGATTTTCAGCATTTTGCCGAAACGCAAGCCGGCGATTTACTTGATTATCTACACGTTCTTCATCAGCTTCAACAAACTTCGAGCGCGGAAATTCTCGAAAAGCTGAACGGGCGCGAAAATACCGGCGCGCTGATTTCCGACGAGTTGGATAAACATCAAACGTTCGCCGTTTCATTTGCCGAAAGCTGGGCGAATCACGAAGAAGCCAGAATTTGGGCGCGGGAAATTTTAAAAAATCGCACGACGTTTGCTGCTGACGCAAGCCAGATTTTGCCCGGACGAGATATTAGTTTGCCGGTTGCGGCAATTCAAGTTGGCTGGTTTGAAAATCCGCACGACGAGACGCAAGTTTATGAAAAAAACGCCGAGTTTATAATTTTATCGCCGCGCGATTTGCTCGAAAATCAGAGCGAGCCGATGAACCCGGAAACGCGCGTCGGCGAGATGCGCTTTCACGCCGAAGTCGCGCGCGTCGGCGAATTTTTAAAGGCGAAAAAAGGCTGGCGCGAGCGCAACGAGAGAATGCCGCTCGCGTTTTTTGACGGCACTTTGCTCGTTTCGTTTTCATTGCCGCAAACGGCTTTGCAGCAAAGTTTCTTGCAGGCGATGGTCAATCTTGTGCGGCTTTCGCGCGAAATGCGAGTTCCCGTCATCGGTTACGTTGACCGCAGTTTTGCGCGCGATTTGTTGAATATGCTCGACGCTTTCGACGATAAAACGACTTCGGAAAAACAGACGCTGTACGACGCGACGATTTTGCACAGCGCGACGCCGGAAATCGCGCAAACCTTGAAATTCTGGGGCGACCGCACCTGTTTTTGTTATTCAAATCGCAAAGGCTTAAATCAATTCATCGACGCGGAAACGGGAAAATCGCTTGTCGGTTTCGTCTATCTGCAAACGACTGCGGACGCCGCGCCCGCGCGTCTCGACATTCCGGCTTGGATTTACGAAGAAAATCTTCTCGATGAAGTTTTAGACGCCGCGCGCGCCGAGTGCGTCATTGGTTTAGGTTATCCGTATGCGCTCGAAACCGCCGACGCGACAGCCGTTATCACAATGCGCGACCGCGAAATTTTCTTAAAGGCTTTACAAGAATTTGCAAATCGTGAAAAACTTAACTTCACGGTTTCGCGCAAAGCGACGAGCAAAGGACGGCGGAGATAATGGAAAACGGAAAACGGAAAATGGAAAATGAAGAACGCGGTTCGCGGCGCGAAGAATTTTCCGCTGTTAAGTTTCCGTCTGCCGTTGAAAAAATTTGTTCGGCGTGCGGCGCGCAAGCACGGCGCGCGAACGCGAAATTCTGTCTCGTCTGCGGAAAACTTCTGCGCGAAGATTATCAACCGCTCGACCGCCTGCGCGCGTCTTACAGCTTGCGGCAAAACGGCGCTTTCAATTTTGCCGCAAGCCAAAAAACGACCGAAGAAACGGCAACCGAAAATCTGTTCGAGGAAAATAAAAACAGCGCGTCCGAAACTGCCAAAGCCTTTGTCGTCTATTCGCTCGTGCCGTATCTCGGAATTTTGTTTTGTCCGGGCGCGATGCTGCTCGGCGGCATCGGCATTGTTACGGCGTATCGAAAACCTTTTCTCGGCGGCGCGCGCACTTCGGTTCTCAGCGTAGCGCTCGGCTTTTTGATTTTAGCCGCCCAGGTTTTTTTGTGGTGGCTTTTATATATTATTCCCGAACTCGGCGGAAGATTTTAATAATATAAATATAAAACTTGGCAATAGCGATCTTTAATGATTGCGCACATCGGTTTGCAGCCTTTTCGATTAAGTTTTACGCTTCAACTTTACGGATGAAAATCGCCAAAATCGTCAGTTCAAATTCGCATATCGATTACGTCGGGCGCGTGATTGACGCGCTTGATACGAGCGCGCCGCCCGCGCCGGAAGATTACGGCTTCGCGCAGTTCGTTTGCTTGCCGCTCGAAAACGAGACGGAAACCGTCGGCGTTATTTACAATTCGATGCTGGTTAATCCCGAATTCGCCAGCTACGGACCGCGCCTTTCGCCGAAACCCGAACTCGGCTCGTTCAGCCCCGATTATTTGAACGAGCAGGGGTTTTTAATCGGAATTCTGCTGCTCGGCACAATAGACACGGGCAAAAAAATCGCGCACGGCGTTCCGCGTCTGGTCGTTCCCGCCGGTCAGGACGTTTATAAAATTGAAGACTCGAAAGTCAGACGATTTCACACCGATGAAAGCGATTGCCTGCAAATTCATTATTACTCGCAAATCGTCGCGCACGCGGGACTTTTTGCCGTTCCGCTCCTCGAAGCGATTATCGAACAATTGAGCCTCGATTGCTCCGATTCGGACAAACAGCGTCTCGGCGTTCTCAAACAAACGCTCGCGTGGCAAAGAACTTTGGGCGGAATGCGTCTATAAAATCGGGAATTCAAAATTCAACCGTCAACAATAAAAAAATATGAAAAAGATATTGATTTTCTCCGCACTGTTTTTGTTCGCAACTGCGTCGGCAATCGTTGCCCAGCGGCGACCCGCCGAAAAGGATGCGAAGCCGATAGGGAGAGTCGCGCCCGCGCCCGCCTCGTTTGAAGCTAAATACGAAGGCGGAATGTTCGGCTACAACAAAAGCGAAAAAGGCACGCTGCGCTTTGACGACGCTAACGAGCGGCTCGTGTTTTTCGGCACGGACAACAAGGAAAAGTTTTCGATTCCGTATAAAGCGATGCTCGTCATCTCGCCCCAATCGCGCTCGGTTCGCTCGACGACCGGCACGGTTGTCAGCGCGATTCCGCTGCCGGGCGCTAGTCTCGCGGGTCTGCTTCGTGAAAAACGCCGCTATCTGTTCGTCAACTTCAGCGACCCTGACGCCGACGTGAAAGGTCTCGCAAATTTCAAGCTGGCGAACAAGGAACTGCTCGCGTCGGTTCTGCAAACGCTCGGCGAAAAAGCGAAAATGACGCAGCGCGGCGATTCTTACTTTCGCCCGCGCGACGCGACGAAAATCGAAATTTAATTTTCGTATTGAAAAAGACTATAAAGTTTAAAATTATAACTCTAAATTATTTGCTGAATAATTTTTGAGAGTAAGAAATGAGACGCGGATGAACACTCATAAAGCGGATTGAAACGGATTTTAATCATATCCGTTTCAATCCGCTTTATCGGCTTTCGTCTGCGTCCTATTTTCTTCTTTTCTTATTTAAAGTCTCCGAAACGATTTTGCAGCACGGCGGCGATGGCGATTGCCGCCGTTTCCGCGCGCAGAATTCTGCCCGCGAATGTTACGATTTGAAAATTGTTGGCGCGCGCCGCTTCGATTTCCGAAGTTTGCCAACCGCCTTCTGCGCCAATTACCGCGACTATTTCAGAAACCTTTTCCGCATCATTTGAAATTTTTTCAAAACTTTCGCCGCCGTTTTCAGCAAATAAAATTAACTTTTCAGACGCGACGCGCCGGAAGTCAAAGGCTTTTATAAATTTGTCGAAATCCTGCGCCGCGTCGATTTGCATCAGTTTTGCGCGCCCCGATTGTTTCGCCGCCTCGAGCGCGATTCTGCGCCATCGTTCGAGTTTTTTGGCGGCATCGGTCGCGTCTCTGATTTTCGCGTCGGCGCGTTTTGTAATCAATGGAACAATTTTCGACGCGCCGAGTTCGACGGCTTTCTGCACGACCAAATCAAACTTTTCGCCTTTCAGAAGCGCGACGGCGAGCGTTATATTTAAATTCGATTCGGGCGCGCGCGGAGCGATTTGTTTGAGAATTTTAAGAACGGTCTCGCGCTTTTCAATCGTCTCAACCGTGCAAAGAAACTCTTTGCCCGCGCCGTCGAGAACCGAAACTTCGGCACCCGCGCTCAAACGCAAAACATCGCGCAAATGCTTTGTTTCCTCGATTTGAAGCGTGATTTTTCCGGCATCGAAATTTTGCGGCGGAGCATAAAAACGTCTCATTATAATTAGGTTCTGTTGACATTTTAGTTTTTCAAATGTTCTATTGAGCCACGTCATTTATGGCGTGGTAACGGTTCGGGATAATTATTCAGCCCGCTTTAACGGGCTTATCAATCCGGCGAAGCCGATAAATCACAAAGGACGTTAAAACGCCCTGTCTGATTCGCTCAAACATTGACCACGCCATAAATGACGTGGCTCAATAATGCAAATGTCAACACAACCTAAGTGATAGGTAGTCGATGATAACTGATAAGTAGAAAACAAAAATTCTTACTTATCAATTATCAGTTATCACTTACTTTGCAAATCAAGAACGTCCGAGCGCGTGATGATTCCGGTAATTCGTTTGAAATCTTCGATTAAAACCGCCGGCGATTTTTGCAACTGCGCCTTTATTTCGTTAAAGCCCGCGTCAACATCTAAAACCGGAAAACTTTCGTCCATTACTTCTAAAACCGTTGCGTCGAGCAAATCACGGTTCTCCAGCAATTTCGTTAAAATGCGGCTCTCGCGCAACGACCCGATTGATTTATGGTCTTCGAGAACGGGAATTTGCGTAACGGAGTTTTCGTTCATTTTGGCAAGCGCGCTGCTGATTGTTTCGTCCGGCGCGACCGAAATCAACTCGCCGGGCGCGGCGGCGGTTTTCGTCCCTGTAATCAAACCCGCCGTGATTTTCTGCGGTTCGAGCAGAAGTTTTTCCTTCATCCATTCGTCCGAATGAAACTTCGTCAAATAATGCTCGCCCGTGTCGCAGACGATAAAAACGACGAGCGCGTTTTCGTCCAAGTCTTTAGCGACTTTCAGCGCGGCGGCGAAATTCGTTCCCGTCGAGCCGCCGCAGAAAATTCCTTCGACGCGCGACAACTGGCGCGCGTAATCGAAAGATTCGCGGTCTGTGATATTTATAATTTCGTCAATCGCTTTCATATCGGCGTTGCCGACCGGCAGATTTTGTCCGATGCCTTCGACCAAGTAAGGTGTCGCTTCCGGCACGCGCCCCGATTCCTTGTAAGTCTTGAAAATCGAGCCGTATGGGTCTGCGCCGATAATTTGAATGTCGGGATTTTTCTCTTTTAAATATCTGCCCGTGCCGGAAATCGTTCCGCCCGTGCCGATTGAAGAAACAAAATGCGTGATTTTGCCGTCCGTGTCTTTCCAGATTTCAGGACCTGTTGTGCGATAATGCGCGAGCGGATTTGCCGGATGATTATACTGGTCTGGATAAAAAGAATTCGGCGTCTCGCTGGCAATTCTTCTCGCCGTTTCAACATAATGGTCGGGCGTTCCGGGCTTTGCCGCCGCCGGACAAATCACCACGTCCGCGCCGAGAGATTTCAGATAGCGCGATTTTTCCATCGACGCTTTTTCCGTCAAAACGAACACGCATTTGTAGCCTTTGACCGCCGCCGCCATCGCCAAACCGATGCCCGTATTGCCCGATGTTGCTTCGACAATCGTTCCGCCCGGCAGAAGCGTTCCGTCTTTTTCCGCCGCTTCAATCAAGGCGATGCCGATGCGGTCTTTGACGGAAAAGCCCGGATTCAAGTTTTCCAATTTGGCGAAAATCTGCGCGCGGATTCCGTGCTGTTCAGCTAAATGGTTAATTTTAACGAGCGGCGTGTTGCCGACAAGCCCCAAAATATCGCTGTAAAATTTCATTTCTTCTCCGAGTAATTTTTTGATAAATACGATTTATGAGTGCAGGAAAAGTTTAAGCGCAATCGGCGAATGTGGCAAGACGCGCATTTTTGCGGCACGGGAAAAATTATTTTTTCTCGAGCAGAAAAATCATTTTCGACCAGCCAATCGGCTCGGTAATCGGAAACTGATGCTCGCCGACGATTGTAAAATGCTCTTCAGAAATGAATTTTATATCTTCGGCGGGAAGCGTTTTGAAATTGTATAAAATTTCGAGAAACGCGCCGACAAGCGAAGATTTCACCGGAATCAAAACGAGTTTCGCGCCTTTTTTCAAAACGCGCGCCATCTCTTTTATGCCTTCGTCGAGCGGCACATATTCCAAAACGCCACACGTTAGAACCAAATCGAAAGTGTTGTCGGCAAAAGGCATTTCCAAGATATTGCCCTGCACGGGCGCGATGTTTTCCGCGTTTGCTTCTTGGTCTTTGCGAAATTCTTCGCGCGAAACTTCAAGCAAATTAAACGACAAATCAAGCGCGATTGTTTTTTTCGATTGATAACCCGCCGCCTGAAAACCGAGCGTCATAATGCCCGTGCCGCTTCCGGCATCAAGGACGAGCGATTGGTCGTCAATTTTTAAGTCTAGTGTCTTCAGAAAATCGGCTACCGAATTTTGATAACCGTTAATCTTCATCACCAGATTGTGAACCTCCGCGATGCGGTCATAAAAACTTTGCGTTTTGTCTGTTTGGATTTCGAGTTCTTGAGACATAATTTTTTAGTAAATAGTGAATAGTAAATAGTAAATAGAGAAAAGTTTATTCTTTCAAGCCATTTATTAACAATTTACTATTCACTATTTACTATTTACTAAATCATTTCTCGGCAATCAATTTTTCGATTTGGCGGCGAATGTCCGCTTCACGGCTCGCGCTTGTTCCGGTTTCGATATAGCGGACGACGCCTTTGCGGTCGATTAAAACCGTCGTCGGCAAGCCGGTCGCGCCGTATGCGTTTTGGCTTGTTTGGCTGGTCGCAACGGCGAAATCATACGGCAGGTTTTTCTCTGCGCGAAAAATTTTCAAGTTTGCAAGCTCGACGGAATTGTCAACCTTTTCGTTTTGAACCTTTTCGTAAAAGCGCGTCAAACCGACGACGACAAAGCCGTCTTTTTGATAATTTTGCTGCCATTCGATAAGCGATGGAAACGCCGCGATGCACGGACCGCACCACATCGCCCAGAAATCCAGAAGCACGACTTTGCCGCGCAGGTTGGCGAAACTTTGCGGCGCGCCCGGAAACCAATGGGCGATGTCCGCCAGTTCCGGCGCGCTTTCGCCAAGCAGTTTATACTGCGCTTCGCGTTTTTTCAGCCGCCGCACAACGTCTTCCTGCTGCGGTTTCGACGCGAAATCTTTGCGCACTTCGTCGAGCGCGTTTCGATACATTTTCAAAGCATCGGCTTTGCGTCCCGTTTCGATTAAATATTTTATATTCGCGTCAATCGCGGCGTAATAAATTTCGATTGAAACGATTGCAACGGCGGTTCTGCGCAAATCGGCGAGTGTTTCTTCGGCTTTCGCCCGGTTTCCGCCGCTCGCGTAAATTTCAAACGCGCCCAATCCCGCGCCGAGCGTTTCGTTCAAGCCGCGCGAGCGCGAGCCGAAACCTTTAAATAAAATTTTCGCCGCCGCGTATGCTTGTTCGGCGTGCGGCGCGGCGCGCGAGAAATCTTTATTTTCCTTGTAAGCGGCGGCAAGTTCGGCTTCGATTCGCGCGCGTTCGCTCAATTTAATCGGCTCGTTTTTCAAATAATCGGCGAGCATCATTTCTGCTTCGTCGAAATTTTTCGCGCGCGCGGCGACGATTGCAAGAACAAAGCGCGCCGTTTTCAGCTTCGGCGCGTCCGCGTTTTCCGAAACAACGAATTTTCGCAAGTTTTCGCCCGCGCCGTCGGCGTTTTCCGCCGTCCAATGCAGCATTCCCAAAAAATAAAAATCTGCGCCCGCCAAATTATCCCGGGCGCTTGCCGCCGCCGCATATTTCGCCGCCAACTCCTTTTGCTCGCGCAAAGTTACTTTATAAAGATTATCCGTATACGGAATTTTCTTCTGCTCGTATTCGACAAATTTCGCCTTGGCGTAACCGTTAGCTTCGGTAAATAACTGCTCGACGGTTAAATCTTTCGCTCTGCTGATTTCCGCGTCCGCTGGAGTAGTGGGCGACGCAGCCGGCTCGACGACGCGCCCCGATTGGGCAAAAAGATTGCCTGAAAAAGCCGAAACAAGCCAAAATAAAATTAAAATTTTACGCATAAAAAGTTAAAACGTCTTTGCCGTTTGAAATCTTTGCGGGCTGAAAACGTCAAGATATTTCGAGTGTGCGTTTCCCGTGATTTTATCGCTCAAAATTTCCGCCGTCAGCGGCGCGAGTAGAATTCCGTTGCGAAAATGCGCCGTTGCAACAAACAGATTTTCGATTTCGGGAAACGCGCCCAAAATCGGTAAACCGTCTGATGCGAACGGGCGCAAGCCAGCCCATTTATCGTTGATTTGAAGATTTGCCAGACTCGGCGAAATTTCAAAAGCGTTTCGGCGCAGAAATTCGACGCCTTGTTCGGTTAAAGTTTTATCGAAACCGGCGTCTTCGACCGTCGCGCCCGACAAAATTCTGCCGTCGGCGCGCGGCACGATGTAGCCGCGCGGTGTGTAGATAACCTTTGAAAACAGACGCTTTGCCGTGTGAAAACTTATCATTTGCCCGCGAATCGGTTTTATTTTCGGCAAAGACAAATTTCCCGCGCCCGCTTTGACGAGCGAAGTCCACGCGCCCGTTGCCAGAACAACGACGGAGGCGAATAACTTTTCCGTATCGGTTTCGACGCCGACGACCTTTCCGTTTTCGACGAGCAAATTTTTTATTTCTATATTTACGTTGATTTCAATGTCATTAAATTCCGCGTATTTTTCGAGCGCGTGAAGCAGTTTGCGGTTTTCGACTTGCCAATCGTTGGGGAAAAATAAACCTTCGCGCACGTCGGGCGAGACGAACGGCTCAGTTTTTCGCGCTTCGGTCGCGGTCAGATATTCGACGGGAAACGCGGATTTTCCTTGCCGTTCAAAACGCGCGCCGATTTCTCTCGAATCTGTTTCGGTAAAAGCCAAATAAAGCGTGCCGTTTCGGTCAAGCTCAATATCGACGCCGGTTTCGTCATAAAGTTCGGCGGCGAAATCTGGATAAAGCGCGCGCGATTGGTTGCAGAAATAATAAAAATCGTCGGTCTCGTCGCATTCGGCGTGCGGCGCGAGCATTCCGGCGGCGGCGCTTGAGGCTTCCGCGCCGCACACCGAATTTCGTTCGAGAATCGATATTTTTTCGACGCCTTTTTTGCGAAACTCGCGCGCGAGGCTCAAGCCGATGACGCCGCCGCCGACGATTAAAATGTCAGAGATTTTCGAGAAATTCATTGTTAAAAAATTGTTAAAAAATTTTTCGCTATCGATTCGAGCGCCGCAAATTCCGGCAACGTTTATGATGACAGAAGTTGCCGTTTTTTGACAAAAGACGAATGCCCGAATCGGCGGAAACGTTTTTGTTTGACCGTTTTGTCGAAAGAAATTTTCTGCAAACGGCATTCGGCTAACGGCGGCGGATTTGCTAAAAATAAATGTATGACAAACGAACTTGTAAAAGTTAAACGTTCCGCAATCGGTCTCGGTTTGTTCGCCGCCGACGATATTGCGAAAGAGACGCGCATCATTCAATATGTTGGCGAAAAAATTTTAAGAACCGACCGCGCGCGGCACAAAGGAAAGTATTTATTCACGCTCAACGACAAGTGGACTATTGACGGCAAAAGCCGCGAAAACATTGCCCGCTACGTCAATCATTCGTGTCGACCGAACGCAAAATCTTTAACCGTCGGACATAAAATATGGATTATCGCAAAACGAAAAATACGCGCGGGCGAAGAAATAACTTTCAATTACGGCAAAGAATATTTTAACCAATTTATCAAACCGTTTGGCTGCAAATGCGCGAAATGCGAACCGGAAGACGCGCCGAAAAATTGACCTAACCGTTGAGTATTAAATTCAAAGTGCTAATATGTTTGTCAAACAAAAGCGGTAAAATCCAAATCTAAAAAAAAAATTATGGCAAAACACACAATCACGTTAATTCCGGGCGACGGCATCGGACCGGAAATCGTCGCGGCGACCGTTAGAATTATTGAAGCGTCGGGCGTCGATATTGAATGGGAAACGCAGATTTTGGGCGCGCAGGCGCTGGAGAAATTCGGCACGACTTTGCCGGAAACGGCGACCGATTCGATAAAGAAAAACAAAGTCGCGCTTAAAGGTCCGTTGACGACGCCAATCGGCAAAGGTTTTACGAGCGTGAACGTCGGCTTGCGAAAGGCGCTTGATTTATACGCAAACGTGCGTCCGATACGCGCCCTGCCGAATATTCCCTGTAAATATCCTGAACTCGATTTGGTTATCGTCCGCGAGAACACCGAAGATTTATACGCCGGACTCGAACACACGGTTGTGCCGGGCGTCGTCGAAAGCATAAAAATCATTACGGCGAAAGCCTCGACCAGAATCTCTCGTTACGCTTTTGAATTTGCGGTGCGCGAAAAACGCAAAAAAGTTACCGCCGTTCACAAAGCCAATATTATGAAACTCTCGGACGGGCTTTTTCTGCAATGTTTTTATGATGTCGCAAAGGAATTTCCCGACCTCCAAGCCGACGATAAAATTATCGACAACTGCTGTATGCAGCTCGTGATGAATCCGCAGCAGTTCGACGTGATGGTGATGGAAAATCTTTACGGCGACATCGTTTCGGATTTGTGCGCCGGTCTTATCGGCGGTTTGGGTCTTGCGCCGGGCGCGAACATCGGCGAAATCGGCGCGGTTTTTGAAGCCGTTCACGGCTCTGCGCCCGACATCGCCGGTCAGGGCGTGGCAAATCCGACCGCCGTTTTAATGTCGGGAATTTTGATGCTGCGGCATTTGGGCGAGCGCGACGCGGCAGACAGAACCGAGCGGGCAATGCTTGACGTTTTTGCCGAAGGTCAGACCATTACGAGAGATTTGGGCGGCACAGCGAAAACGGCAGATTTCGCCAACGCGATTATCGATAAATTGAAGCAATAATGAAAAGACAAACGGCAAATCTAACAAGCTGATTTTCAAGCGATAACCTGAATAAATTTGTTTTTGCACGGAGGATTAACGATGTCGAATTTACGTCTGGCATTATTATCGGCTGTCTCTGGCGGGCTGTTTTGCGGCTTCGTCGGAGTAGTGGTCGGAGCGATTGCTGGCAGCGGCACGAACGTTTTACTGCCGGGTTTGGGATTAATCATTTCCGGCTCACTCTTTCTCGGAATCGTCTACGGATTAGCGGGACTATTTTTGGGCTTCGCGCTCGGATTATTCGTCGCCGCGATAATGATTTTCAAACGCCGCAAAAATTTCCCGTAAGCAAACGCTTTTATCGACCGCCGTTTGTGTCAATCGCGTGATTTGGCGGCGGATTTTTTTGTATTTTTGATTGGGCTTTTATGAAATCTGAAAGCATTTGGGACAAGCCGGTTTCGCACGGCGAGATTTTGAAGAAAATTTGGAAGCATCTTGATTTGGGCGTGCTGGAGCGGGAACATCCGTTTCACACGCCCGTGTTTGCGACCGTCTGCGACAACGCGCCGAAAGCGCGAACCGTTGTGCTGCGCCGGTTCTGGCGCAAAAATCCGCGCGCTCTTGCCTTTCACGCGCACGGCGGCTCGCCGAAAATCTCCGAGATAAAAAGCAACAAAAACGTCGCCTTCGCTTTTTATCACGCGCCGGAAAAACTTCAGGTTTGCATTAAAGGCACGGCTGAAATTTTAACGAGCGGGGAATTGCACGAAGAGCAATGGCAGGCGACCGAATTTTTCTCGCGCCGCGCATACGCCGGACTTACGCCGTCCGAGACACACCCGAAGCCGACCAGCGGCTTGCCCGAAGATTTAACCGACCGAAAGCCGACTAAAGAGGAAAGCGAAGCCGGAAAGGCTAATTTTACGGTCGTTTATTCGACCATTGATTCGATTGATTGCCTTGAACTGGACGTGAAGGGAAATCGCCGCTCGCTTTTTCTTTGGACAAACGCGGGCGAACTCGAAACAAAATGGCTGACGCCTTGAAATTTTATTTAATTATTTACAGAATATTTACAACAGCAAAAAGAGTTTGGTCTTCAAAGAAAACGAGTCGGAAAATTTTCCAGCTCGTTTTTTCATAAACTAAGGAGAAATTATGCGAGCGAAATTTTCAGCATTTATCTTATTGATTCTCGCCGTCGGAACTTTTCAAGTCGAGGCGAAAACTAATCAGACGGTTGCGGTTAAAATCAACAATCAAAAGACCGTCGCTAAAACCAGGCTGACGATAAAATTTGATTCGTTAATCGAAGATTCGCGCTGTCCGAAAGGCACACAGTGCATTCAAGCGGGCAACGCAAGAATCCGTATTACCGTGAGCAAGGGCGGCAAGTCCGATATGTTCGAGCTTGGCACGAATCTGAATCCGCGAGCCACAGTCTTTGCCGGTTACGAAATAAAATTCACGGGGCTGACGCCGTATCCAGCCAACAATATTCGCATTGACCGCAACGGCTATGTGGCGACTTTTGTAGTTAGCAAAAATCGGAAAAACAAATTTTAGTTTGAATCTTGCGATTATGATTTTTCCAAGATGTGCAGATACTCGGTCGTTCCGACGGCGGTGTGATTGCGGTTTTCGGTTTTATCGGCTTTAAATCTTTGATATTCAGTCGTTGCTAAGCTATATGCGCCATATTTCTCCATCGTTTCTTCAACTTCTTCTTTGCTCATTAAACCTTCGTTGTTGTAACTCAAAAAAATATATTTGAATTTCGCATTTTTAATTAAATCATCAAAAACCTTTCGGACTTCTCTTTTTTTACAATAAAGTGAACGGTTATATTTTCTCAAACCTGTCTTTCCTTGCGGGACGAAATCGTCGTATAAAGCGATTGTGTTTAGCAGATGATAATTTGCGCCGTATTCTCTAGCGTTATATGGCGGGTCGAGATACAAAATATCGCCTTCAATTTGCTTAATCAATTCGTTGGCGTCTTCATTAAAAACTTCGTGTTCATTGTCGTTGACTTCAAACAAAGCAGGTTTGATAACCAAAGTTTTTTGCGCGGACTTTTTAAGATGTTTGAGAAACGCACCATAAACGCTTGCCGTATTCGCTATCGCATCTGCGTTTTCTAATAAACTTGCAATCAGAAAATAATACAAATTATCGTTTATCTCTTTGCGCGTTTTCCAATCTTCAATCTTTTGCCGAATCGCATCAATCTTTCTACCGTTCTCGTTGCTGAAATATTGTCTTTCGTTTCCGCCGCCGATGCAGTAATTTTTATAAATAAATCCTTCAGCGCCTTGCGTGTCGTTTAGCTCGTCAATGTATTGTTGATAATATATCTTTTCGTGATTGCCGATGTAATTTTGATTAAGAATGTAGCTGTAAAATTCGATGTCGTTAGCGATTACTTTTTTCGACTCGGTTTTGAAAATTCGTCCAATTACGCCCGTTCCCGCGAACAAATCGCAGAAAACTTTGTCCTTTATTTCTCCGACGACTTTTTTGATTTCGGATTTAATAAATTTTGACAGTTTATATTTTGAGCCGATGTAATTCATTTCTCTTTGTTACTTTCTTTAATCAACTCAAGCGGACTCGTTTCAAGAAATTCCGCCAACTCGACGATGTTGCTTTTAATCGGTTCAAATTTTTCCGAAAGGATATTTGAAAGTTGTGTGGTCGAAATATCCAACGCTTCCGCCAATTCCTTAAATGTTACGATGTGCTTTTTCGCCATTAGCTCTAAAACTTTTGCTTTATTTATTGATGGCATTTTATTTTGATTGAAAGTTTAAGTCAAGTTTATTATGAATAATCTTTAAGTATTTTATGAATTAACTAATTTATTTATTTCTTCTCGCCATTTATACGGGTCATACCAAAAACATCCGACACAACCTCTCTCATCGTGCGGGTCGGTTCTCCATTGTTCGTCGCCTTCATACCAAAAATGAATGCCCGGAAAGTTTCCGCGTCTGTTCGTTTGAACGCAACGCTCGCAATTTCGGGATTTCAAAAGATTATTGTTGCGGTTCAATAAAACAAACTTTGAAATCAAGTATTCGTCCGATGCGTTTTCATCGTTTGCTTCTTCGTCTTTGTTCCAGCGAATCTGCGGAAATTTATGGTCGGCTTCCAACTCTCTGGGCGATAATTTCCTCAACCAAACAGCTTCTTCAAAATTAAGCAATTGTTTGATTCTATTTGCTGTTTTAGTGCTGATGCTTGCGCGCGCGCTCGTGATTTCATTAATTTCCAACGAGGTAAGTTTTCGGTGAACGGTTTTCTTTCCGCAATTACCGCAAAGTATTCTGCTTTCCCAGCGTCGGCTTCCGGGCGAAGATTCTTCAAATTGTAACCCGTGAGCGTCGCGCCAAGTTTGCCACGTTTTCGCTTGCCCTGATTGTAGTTCGCATTTAGTGCAGTGCCACTCTAAATCTTTTAAAATTTCGTAATCGTGGTATGAAGCTGAATTTGGTTTGAAAGGATTCATATTATTAAACTTTCAAAAACGGATTGGTCAGATACATCAAAATAATCAACAAAATAAAATAAGGAATCAGAACCGCCGCGCCCGCGTAATCTTTGGCGACGCGCTGTCCGAAAAAAAGCGCGACGACGGACAAAGCGCCCAAGATTGAAGCGTAAAATATCAAAAAGGTCGAGCCGTTAAACAGAAAATAAATAATGCCGACGGCGCTTAAAATGCCCGTTGCTATTTCCATCAACGTAATTGCGGCGAGCATCGGCGGAACTGTTCCGCGCAGAAAAGTTTTGGAAAAATGGGAGGTCAGCCATTCGAGATTGCCGCGCCAGTCGAAAACTTTGTCGAGTCCCGATTGGATGAAAAGGATGGCGACGAGCAGCGCGCCGAAAAGCGCGGGAAGGTTTCTGCACAGTTCTTCAAATTTCATTTGTTTCCTGTAAAAGATTTCAATTTTTCACGCGCTTTTCGGTTTATAAATTGCCAGGTGAAATCAGAGTGCCATCGCTTGCGTGCTGTTGCTGCGGCTCATCAATTCTTCGATTTCTTCCGCTTGTTTCGGACAATTCGCCGTTAAATTGACGTTGCCGTCTTCGGTAACTAAAACATCGTCTTCGATACGAATGCCGATGCCACGATATTTCGACGGCGCATCTTTATCGTCGGGCGGAATATAAAGTCCGGGTTCGACCGTTAAAACCATTCCGGCTTCAAACGGGCGCGAATTTTTTGCTTTGGGGTCGGTAAAATATTTGCCCGCGTCGTGAACGTCAAGCCCTAAATAATGACCGACGCCGTGCATATAATATTTCATAAACTTTTTCCGCCTGATTAAATCTTTCGTTTTACCTTTTAATAAACCGAGTTTTTTCATTCCTTCGGTTAAAAGTTCGATTGAAAGTTCGTGGCGCTGTTTGACGGTGTTTCCTTTTTTCGTCGCGTCGAGACAAGCGATTTCGACTTCCAAAACCGTGTCGTAAACGTCGCGTTGCGCTTTGGTGAAACGACCGTTGACGGGAAAAGTGCGCGTGATGTCCGAAGCGTAGCCTTTGTAGTGCGCGCCCGCGTCAATCAATAATAGATCGCCGTCTTTGAGCGGCGCGTTGTTTTCGACGTAATGCAGAATCGTCGCGTTTGCGCCGCCGCCGATTATCGAATTATAAGAAACGCCCGCTGCGCCGTTCATCCGAAAATGATGTTCGATAATCGCTTCGATTTGCGATTCGTTCATTCCGGGTTTCGCCGACTGCATTGCAAGAACGTGAGCGTCAACGGCGAGGTCGGCGCTCTTTTTCATCAACTCGACTTCTTCGTCCGTTTTATGCAGGCGCATTTCGTGAATCAGAATCGTCGGGTCAACAATCGTGTGCGGCGGATACGCCGTTTTCAGACGCCGGACTCTTTGAACGGAAAGATACTGCAAAATCTGCTGGTCGAGTTTATTGTCCACGCCGAAACGGTAATAAAGTTTTTCGTGTCCGTTTAATAATTTCGCCAGCTCGACTTCAAATTTCTCAATCGGAAAGGCTTTGTCCGCGCCGTGATTTTTCACCGCGCCTTCGACGCCTTCGCGCCTGCCATACCACGTTTCCATCAACGGGTCGCGCGGGCGAACAAAGAGCGTGTAAGGATTTTTCTTGTTCGCCGGCGCGATGACGGCAATCGCGTCCGGCTCGTGAAAGCCCGTCAAATAAAAGAAATCCGGGTCTTGATGAAACTTAAATTCCGTGTCGTAGCTGCGCGTTACTTCGTGCGCGGCGGGAATAATAGCAATCGAATCTTTGCCGATTGCCTCGATAAAACTTTTAAGTTGTTTTCGCATAATTTTATAAACTTTCTCCTTGTCGGGAAATTTTAACGCAAAAATGTGTGAATCGTTAATAGTAAATAGTAAATAGTTTTTTGATTCGCCATTGACGATTTACTATTTACTATTGACGATTTACTATTCACTAATAAAATGGATTTGCGCATCACGGAAATTTTTCTCTCGATTCAGGGCGAATCGTCGCACGCCGGGCGACCGTGCGCGTTTGTGCGCTTGACGGGCTGCCCGATGCGCTGCCGCTGGTGCGATTCGGTTTATACATTTACGGGCGGCGAGCGCCTTTCATTTGAAGAAATCTTCGCGCGCCTTAAAGAATTTAACTGCAATCTTGTCGAAGTTACGGGCGGCGACCCGCTCGTGCAGAAAAACGTTTTCCCCTTTATACGGCGGCTTCTTGACGAAGATTACGAAGTTTTAATCGAAACGGGCGGTTATTTTTCAACCGAAAATGTTGACCAAAGAGCAAAGATAATTCTTGACGTAAAATGTCCGGCGTCGGGCGAATCGGAGAGAAATCACTGGGCGAATTTGGAACGCCTGCGTTTTGATAAAGACGAAGTAAAATTCGTTATCGCAGATTTAAACGATTGGAATTTTGCGCGGGAAATTATCAAGAAATACGATTTGGAAAACCAAACGCGCGAGATTTTGATTTCGCCGATTTTCGGCATTCCGAATTTGAAGGAGATTGCCGAAACCGTTTCGAGAAGCAATTTAAAAGTGCGCCTGAATTTACAGCTTCATAAATATATTTGGGGCGCGGACGTTCACGGCGTTTAGCTTTAAATGAAGCAATCGAAAATCGAAAATCGAAAATCGAAAATCGCCGTCTGTCTCGCGTCCGGCGGAATGGATTCGTGCATAACGGCGGCGATTGCGCGAACGGAAAATGAAGAAATCGCGCTTCTTCATATTTCTTACGGACAGAGAACCGAACGACGCGAACGAAAGGCGTTTGAAGACATCGCGGATTTTTACAAAGTCGAAAAACGTCTCGCCGTTTCAATTGAATATTTAGCGAAAATCGGCGGCTCAAGTCTGACCGATAAAAATATCGCGGTTGCCGAAGCCGATTTGGAAAGCAAGGAAATTCCGACTTCTTACGTTCCGTTTCGCAACGCAAATATGTTAGCGATTGCGACAAGCTGGGCGGAAGTCTTACGGGCAAATTCGATTTATATCGGCGCGGTCGCGGAAGATTCGAGCGGTTATCCCGATTGCCGACCGGAATTCTACAAAGCGTTTGAACAAACAATCGAAGTCGGCACGAAACCGGAAACAAACATAAAAATAAAAACGCCGATTATTCATTTATCGAAAGCCGAAATCGTGCGAAAGGGAATCGAGTTAAACGCGCCGCTTCATTTAAGCTGGTCGTGTTATAAAAGCGAAAATCTCGCCTGCGGAGCGTGTGATTCGTGCGCGCTTCGCCTTCGCGGATTTGCGCGCGCGGGCGCGATTGACCCAATTGAATATGAAAATATTTTCTAATCCGCAGGCAATTGTTTCGCAAAAACAAAACTTCGTTTAAAATCAATCGAACAAGGAAAATAAAATTATGAAAGTTGCCATCGGCTCAGACCACGCAGGTTTTGAAGATAAGGAAAAAGTGAAAAAACAACTCGAAGAACTCGGCGTCGAATACGAAGATGTCGGCACGACTTCGACTGAATCGGTCGATTACCCGATTTACGCCGAAAAAGTCGCTAAAAAAGTCGCCAGCGGCGAAGTCGAACAAGGACTTCTCATCTGCGGTTCGGGCAACGGAATGCAAATCGCCGCCAATAAAATTCACGGCGTCCGCGCCGCGCTCGCGTGGAACGAAGAAACCGCCCGCCTCGCCCGACAGCACAACGACGCTAATGTTTTAAGCGTTCCGGCGCGAATGATTTCGCCAGAAGAAGTTTCCAAAGTCGTTAAATCATATCTGGACGCTGAATTTGAAGGCGGACGCCACGCGCGCCGCGTCAAAGAAATTTCGGCATTGGAAAAATAATTTTAATTTAGAGAAAACACAATGAACAAATTTTTTACGACAAATTTAGCCGAAGTTGACCGCACAATCAGCGACGCAATCGCAAACGAAACGCGCAGGCAGTCGCACGGGCTTGAACTTATCGCGTCGGAAAATTTCGTGTCCGAAGCGGTTTTGGAAGCGATGGGTTCGGTTTTTACGAACAAATACGCCGAAGGTTATCCGGCAAAACGCTATTACGGCGGCTGTGAATTTGCCGATGTCGTCGAACAATTGGCGATTGAGCGCGCCAAAGAGATTTTCGGCGCGGAACACGCCAACGTCCAGCCGCATTCGGGCGCGCAGGCGAATATGTCGGTTTTTCTGGCGGCGTTAAAGCACGGCGATAAAATTTTGGGAATGAATCTCTCGCACGGCGGTCATTTGACGCACGGGCATCCGATGAATTTTTCGGGGATAAATTTTGAAGTTTCCGATTACGGCGTTTCAAAAGATACGGAAACAATCGATTACGACGAACTGCAAAAAACGGCGGAAGAAAATAAGCCGAAAATGATTATCTGCGGCGCGTCGGCTTATCCGCGCACGATTGATTTTCAGAGGATTTCGGAGATTGCAAAATTGGTCGGCGCGATTGTGATGGCGGACATCGCGCACATTGCCGGACTTGTCGCCGTCGGGCTTCATCCGTCGCCCGTTCCGCATTGCGAATTCGTTACGACGACGACGCATAAAACTCTGCGCGGTCCGCGCGGCGGACTTATTTTGTGCCGCGAAGAATTTGCGGCGAGCATCAATAAAGCCGTGTTTCCGGGCGTGCAGGGCGGACCGCTCGTGCATATTATCGCCGCGAAAGCCGTCGCGTTCGGCGAAGCTCTGCGGACGGATTTCAAGGCATATCAAGAACAGGTTTTGAAAAACGCCAAAGTTTTAGCCGAAACTTTGCAAACGGAAGGCTTGCGAATCGTGTCCGGCGGCACGGACAATCATTTAATGCTGGTTGACGTTTTCGCGGACGGCAAAGGCATTACGGGAAAAGTCGCGGAAAAAGCATTGGACGCGGTTCACATCACGGTCAATAAAAATACGATTCCGTTTGACACGAATTCGCCGTTCACGGCTTCGGGCATTCGCCTTGGAACGCCCGCGCTGACGACGCGCGGAATGCTTGAGACGGAAATGCGCGCTATCGGAAAAATGATTGCTTCGATTGTGCGCGAGCCGGAATCTGAAGAAACGAAAGCGAAAGTTAAGAGAGAAGTTTTAGAATTGACCGAAAATTTTCCGCTTTATGCCGGGCGTTTGAGTGAAAAAACGGACGCGATTTCGGCGAGCTAAAATCAGTTAGCCACGAACAAACACGAAAGAACACGAAAATAAAACTAAGAAGGAAAATTGAAACAAAATTTACAGTTATACAGTTTTTTCTTTGAAATTATTTTTCGTGTCTTTTCGTGTTTGTCCGTGGCTGAACGCTTCCATAAAATTATGAGCAATCTTTCCGACATCGGATTTCCCGTCAAAAGCGAACAGGACGTAAATGTTCTCATCACCGAAACGATAAACTACGTCGAATCAATCAGATGCGCGGACGGTTTTTATTTGAGATTTTCGGACGCTTCGGGCGCGGAGATTTATTTGCAGGGAAATCCCGAACAGGAACTCGTCGGTTTTAACCCGCATTTCGATGGGCAAAGCAAACGCCTCGTCGGTTTGACGAAAGCGATTGAGCGCGATTCGTCGCCGCTCGACGGCGGTTTTTATGCGTGGGCAAATCCGACCGATGAAGATGTCGAAACTTCGGGCGAATATCCGTTCGTGTTCGACGTGCCGGATTTTCGCACCGTTGAAGCGATTGAATTTCCGCACGTTTGCACGATTCAATTGACGGCTTTTGCCTCAAACGATTTCAAAGTTTTTGCCGATGCCGAAAAGTTCCGGCAAAGCCCGGATTCAAATAATATGGCGGATAAATCGTTCATTCCGAGCGGTTTGTTTTTACCCGACGAAAAGATGACGGCAATCGAACCGCCGCGCCCGATTGGTATTTTTGCCGGCGAAATAAAAGCGTTTGAACTAAAAACGAATGAATTGAGCAAAGAGAAATTTTACTGGTTTTTAGTGGAAACTTTGGGTGGCGCGGTTGATGTCGTCGCCGACGCTAAATTAGTTGCCGGCGAGCCGAAAATCGGCGGCGTCGTGAGCGGTCAATTTTGGCTTTCGGGCAGAATCGTCGAATCGGCGGAGTTAGTGCAGATTACAAAAGGCGTAAATTAATTTGAGTTTATTTAATCGTCGCCGTTGTTCGCGTCGTCGCCGTCCGAATCTTCAAATTCCAACTGTTCCAAAATTTGTCTGGCTTCTTCGTTGTCGAATTCAAACGCCTGTTGTTCGAGAGCGTTGCGGACGATTTCGTAATAAATCGAATCGTCGAGCAGCGGCAGAAGATACGCCGTCGGCAGCAGCGCGAGCGTTTCATACGCGATGGCGCGGATTTGCGCAAGTTCGGTTTGGCGGATGATTTCGGCGATTTCTCCGGCGGAAAAACGCTCGAAAAGAATGTCGGCGAGCGCGTCAATTTTCTTGAATTCGCTGCGCTCCAAAACGCGCGTCGCCAGTTGAATGAAAACTTCCGCCGATTCGGTTTGCGCTTGAAGAACGTCGGCGCAGGTTTCGGCTAAAACTTTTATCTCGCGCAGTTTTTCGGGATTTCGGCGAATTTCAGCGTCTTTCGTCTGCTCGTCGAGCGCGGACAAAAGACGGCTTAGTTCCCAATCGGCGTGTGCGTCGTAAGAAAATTTTTGTTTAGGAGCGGCTGGATTGGCTTCGACCGCGCCCGCCAGCATTTTTTTTGTCAGCGGTCGCAAGCCTTCCCAAACACTTTCAACCCGCGCGCCGAAATCTTTTATCGTCATTTCAATAATGTAATTTTCCTATAAACGAGCGAATTTGTAAATCGAAAAGCGAAAGCGGTAACAAAGGCGAAAGATTCTCGGCACGCAAAAATAAAAACGACTAAAACATTTTTCGGTGCGTCTAAATAAAAGTTCACGCGGATTCATTCCCGAAAAATCTTTTTAATCTTTGAGGTTAAGCAATTATGGACAGACGATATTTTTTGAAGGCGAGCGGAATCGGTCTTGCGAGCTTCGGTTTTATGACAGCCGCGCCGGATTTTCTGCATCAATTTGCCGACGCGCAGACGCTCACGAATAAAAACGGAAAAAAGAAAATTCTCATCACGATTTTTCAGCGCGGCGCGGTTGACGGCTTGAACGCGGTCGTGCCGCACGGCGAAAGCGAGTATTACAATTTGCGTCCGACCATTGCGATTGCAAAACCGAATCAAGCGGACGGCGCGTTGAATCTGGACGGATTTTTCGGTCTTCATCCTTCATTAAAACCGCTCGAAAAATTCTGGCAGTCAAAGCAGATGGCAATCGTTCATTCGGTTGGCTCGCCCGACAACACACGCTCACATTTCGACGCGCAGGATTATATGGAATCGGCGACACCGGGAGTGAAAGCGACGCGCGACGGCTGGCTCAACCGCATTTTGCAGGCGGAAAATAAAAAAGACGCTTCGCCGTTTCAAGCCGTCGCGCTGACCGGACAAGTTCCGCGCAGTATGATGGGACGCACGCCGACCGTTGCGATGACGAATCTCGCGGATTTTGCCATCAATGCAGGCGTTTATACAAAATCGGTGCAGGGCGGTTTTGAAGGAATTTACGATCGGATAAATTCAAAAGACAGTTTAGGCGAAACCGGAAAGGAAACTTTTGAAGCGGTAAATTTTTTGAAACGAGCGAACCCGTCGCAATACAAAGCCGAAAACGGCGCGCAGTATCCGAACTCCGCGCTCGGACGTTCCTTGCTGCAAATCGCGCAATTGGTTAAAGCAAACGTCGGTTTGGAAATCGCCTTTGCCGAAGCAGGCGGTTGGGACACGCACTCGAATCAAGGCGGCGCGCGTGGTCAACTCGCCAATCTTCTGCGCGATTTCGGACAATCAATCGCCGCGCTCGCCACCGATTTAGGCGCGCGAATGGACGACGTTGTAATTTTAACGATGTCCGAATTCGGCAGAACCGCCCGCCAAAACGGAACAAACGGCACAGACCACGGACACGGCAACCAGATGTTGATTTTGGGAAATTCGGTCAAAGGCGGAAAAGTCTATGGAGATTGGAAAGGTTTGAGCGACAGCCAACTCAACGAAGGACGCGACTTAGCCGTTACAACCGATTTCCGCGACGTTTTCGCCGAGATTGCCGATAAGCATTTGGGAAACAGTAATTTTACGAAGATATTTCCGCAGTATCCGGTTCTTTCGTCAAATCGACGCGGATTTTTGAGTTAGAAATTTTTACAAAATTGAATTGATTGAAAGCCGTTTTGCAAAAGACGGCTTTTTTGTTGGAGACGATAAATCAAACAAGTTCAAAAATTTATAAAACCGTTCTGACGCGAATCGGTTTTCCGGTTTCGGGTCGTCTGCCGACGATTAAAAAGCGTTGGAGCAGCGTTAATTTTTCGTTTAATCGTTTCGGGATTTGGGCATATTTGATGACGACTTTTTCGTTTTCGCCGTAGATTTTGAAATAGTTTAATCGAAAAGTCGGGTAATAAACGCCGGGCAGCAAGCCGAAGCGGACGGAGACGCGGCGCAGGATTTTTAACCAAGTGCCGGTGTTTATTATGGCGCGACCGTTTTCTTCGATTAGAAATGCATCGTGCGTGTGTCCGAAAATGTAGGCGCAAACTTGCGGGTTTTCGGCGAAGACGGCGCGGGCGCGGTTCAGGTAAATGTTGGTCGCTTCGTCGGTCGGGGCAGATTTGAAAAGCGGGAAAAGCTGCATCCGAAACAGCGTGCGGCGAATGTCGCGGTAAATGAAATAAAGCGGGACGCTGACGGCGAAGACGAAAAACCAGACGAGCATACTCGCCGTGATAATCCAGCTAACGACGTTTCCGAAAACGCCGAGCGCGCGCACGACGGCGTTTGCGAGTAGAATGTTTTCGTCAAAAACACCGACGTATTTCAAAACTTGCGCGCCGAACGCGACTGCCGTTATCGTCAGAAGAAGCAAAAACGGAATGAGCAGCCAGCGCAGAAAAATGTTCATTTCGTTGTAGAAATAATTTGAAACCAACCAGTCGGGAATCTGCCGCACGTCAACCGAACGAATGTCTTTGAGCCAGTCGCTCGCGCCGAAAACCGAATATTTGCTCGCGCCCGCGACCAGACTGCTCGTTATAAAATAGCCGGGCGGCTGCGCGTTGATGTTGCCGTATTCGGTTGCGGCGTTATACGGGTCGATTTGCTGTCCGTGTTCGACGTAGATTTTTCGATTGTTAATTTCGCGGATTAAAAAAAGCGACGTGTCGAGCGCGATATTATAATTTTTTAATTTATCGACGAATTCCGGGTAGCAAGCCAAATCGTAATCGTGATTGCCGACCATCATCGTTATCCGAATGCGCTCGCCTGTCAGTTTCAACTGCTCAAAAATTTCGGTGTGAAATGTGATAATCTCGTCCATCTGCGCCGCGCCGTCGAGCGTCGTCAGTTCCCAGAAGCCGAACGTGTCGCCCGCGATTATCAATTCGGTTTCTTTATCTTTCCCGGCGAGTTTTCGCAAAAATCCGACAAATTCGGCGGTGAAATCGCAGTGCATCAGCGAGCCGTCGCCGCCCAAATGTAAATCGCTGACAAAATAAAATTCTTTCGGCATAACTGGAAAATCCATTCGCTGAAATCAAATATAAATCCTAAACCGCCCGAAAACAAAACAGAAAAAATGCGAAATTCGCCGCCGATTTTGCTATTCTTCTTTTCGTGTTTGAACGTCGCAGCTACAAATTGGAGAGAATGGACACGGGCGATTACACGCCGGAAGAATACGAGCGCTGTTTGTCTGAACTGGTTTTTATCAACCGTTTTTTAGGCGACGCGCGCGCTTTGAGAAAAACGCTGTTGGGCGCGATTGAAAAAGCGAATTTACAAAATTTTTCTGTCTTGGATGTCGGCGCGGGTTCGGGCGAGATGCTGCGCGCCGCTGCAAAATTCGCGCGTCATCAAAAAAGAAAAACGAATCTTTGCGGTTTGGAATTAAACGCGCGTTCGGCGCGGGCGATTTTAGAAAGCTCGAAAAACTTTTCGGAAATTTCCGCCGTGCGCGGCGACGCGCTTTGTTTGCCGTTTGTCGACGACGCTTTCGATTACGCGGTTTGCACGCTTTTCACTCATCATTTTACGGACGAAAACGTCGTCGAAATCTTGCGCGAAATGGCGCGTGTTGCGAGCCGGAAAATCTTCGTTGTCGATTTACACCGGCACAAAACGGCTTACCGGCTTTACAAGATTTTCTGCGCTGCTTTCCGCATCAGCGATTTCGTCCGCGAAGACGGCTCGCTCTCGATTTTGCGCGCGTTCAAAGAAGAAGAATTAAAAACTCTTGCAAATGAAGCGAACTTGACGGAAATTTCGGTCGAGCGGCACGTTCCGTTCCGTCTGGTTTTACAGGCAAACGCAAATCGTTCAGAATAAATTTTTAGAAAAATTTAGAAAAATGCCGAATTCGATTTTAATTGTTGACGACGAGCGCGGAATCCGCGAAACGCTGCGCGGCGTTCTCGAAGACGAAGGTTTTTTCGTCGAAACGGTCGCGTCGGGCGAAGATTGTTTGAAATTAACCGAAACGAAAAATTTCGCGTGCGTTCTGCTCGACGTTTGGCTGCCGAATATCGACGGTTTGGAAACGTTGAAATTACTGCGCGAAAACGGAAACGATGCAGCCGTCGTGATGATTTCGGGACACGGCAACATCGAAACCGCCGTGGGCGCGACGAAGTTGGGCGCGTTTGATTTTATCGAAAAACCTCTTTCGATTGAACGAACCGTTTTAACCGTCAGAAACGCGATAAAACAGCGCGAACTTGAAAAAGCCAACCACAACTTAGTTGAACAATTAGGCAAAGAATATGAAATGGTCGGCGAATCGGTTGCGATGCGCGCTTTGCGAAAACAGATTGCGATTGTCGCGCCGACCGACGGCAGAATTCTTATTTCCGGCGAGTCGGGAACGGGAAAAGAACTCGTCGCGCGCGCCATTCACGCGCAATCGAAACGTCGAAATGCGCCGTTTGTCGAGATAAATTCCGCTGCGATTCCCGAAGATTTAATCGAAAGCGAATTGTTCGGACACGCCAAAGGTGCATTTTCCGGCGCGCTCGCCGCCAAAAAGGGAAAGTTTGAAATCGCCGACGGCGCGACAATCTTTTTAGACGAAATCGGCGATATGTCGCCGCGCGTGCAGGCGAAAATGCTGCGCGTTCTCGAAGAACAACGCTTTGAGCCGGTCGGCAGCAACACGCCCGTCAAAGTTGACGTTCGCGTTGTTTCGGCGACGAATAAAAGTCTCGATTCCTTGATTGAAGAAGGAAATTTCCGCGCCGATTTGTTCTATCGCCTCAACGTCATTCCGTTTCAAGTTCCGCCGCTGCGCGAACGCTCCGAAGACGTGCCGCTTCTCGTCGAACATTTCAACCGCAAATTCTCGGCAGATTACGGCAAAAAACCGAAAATATTTTCCGATGAAGCAATAAACGCTTTGCAAAATCATTCGTGGCTCGGCAACGTGCGCCAATTGCGAAACGCCGTCGAGCGCATCGTTATTATGAATCCGCGCCAGCGAGTTTCGGCGGACGATTTGCCCGAATTAAAAACCTCGCAAAACGCGCCCGCCGCCGGTTTTCGCTTCCCGTCATTCAAGGACGCGACCGACGCTTACCAGCGTGAATTTATACAGCACAAAATTCTCGAATCGGACGGCAACGTCGCGCGCGCGGCGGAATCGATGGGCGTTGACCGCAGCCATCTTTACCGGCGGATGAAAAATTTGGGAATTGTTGTTGAAAAAGGAAAGACGGAAGTTTAACGCTGGAATTGACGTGGGGCGAAACCGCCGCCACACAAGCAAAGGGAAACAAGACACCGTGATAACAAAGTCGCTGTTTCCGCCTCGCGTCCAATGATTTGTTGGTCGGCGCAGTCTCATTCATCACGTAATAGAGGACGAAAGCCTGCTTGCTTAAAATGTCCGTCAGTGGTCAAGCTTCCGTTAATTTGCGCTCTTGCATCACAATAAACGACGCGCAATCAACTAAACTCCATTCTTTGTCGGGACGGTTGCGAAATAACTCTAACGCTTGCTCATAAAGTTCTTCCGAAAGCGGAATGATTTCAACTCGCGGGTCTTGTTCAAGCGCATCAAGGAGTTCGACGGCAGCTCTGCGGTAACGCTTCTTCGACAGCGCATTTCCGATTTCAAATAACACGGCTCGCGTTGTAACAAGCCGCGTCGCTTCAGCCTCCATCTGGTCGGCTAATTCTTCAGCGCGTTCGTGATGTTCATCCGACTCGACGGACAAAGCAATGGCATAAGCCGTGTCAAGAAAAACCTCATTCGTCATCAAGGTTTGCCTCGCCGTAAAGATAATCGTCAACCCGCGAAGACCAATCCTTCGGACCTTGCAACTTCAAAGAGCGAGCCGTGCGAAGAAAAGATTTGGATTTTTCTTCGGGCGTAGATTTGACCGTGACGACAAGTTCAACCCGTGTGTCAGGTTGTAATTCAACAGATTCAACGGGACGAAAAACTTGACCGTCAAATGTTGCTTCAAGAGTTTGGCTCATTTTATACCTCCGCAACAGGAAGCATAGCATACAACGCGAAGCCGCCCAACGGCTGAGATGACGTGGGGCGAAACCGCCAGCGACAAGCTAAGGGTAACAAAGCCCATTGATAAGAAAGTAGCTGTTTCGCCCTCACGTCCATTGAATTGTTCGGTGGCGCGTTTGTTGAGAGTGCGCTCTTTCAAAGAGCGTAAGTTTTGATTTAGCCACGCTCGTCCCATTTTTTTCGTTTCTTCAGAAGCGACTTTTGTGTTTTCGAGTTCGTTACATACTCTCGAACAAGTTTATCGAAATCAAAGTCGCAACATTCAGGATAATAAACAAGCCTTTCAAGAATCGAAATTCTTTCCGTCTCAGTTTTAGCGTTAGTTAATCGCAACAAATCTTTTCGCAATTCAAACTCCGGCAACAAAACCTGAGCGTCAAGAAAGGGCATAAAACTTTCGGTGTAATCATCCGGCGTTATTCTTCGATACGCTTTGTAATCAAATACCAATTCCGAAGAAGTCATAAGTTTGCCGTTCTCAAAATAATTCCTTGAAATGTTTCCCAAACTACCGGGCAAAATTTCTAATCTGATGTTGCCGTCGCTCAACGTGCTTGGAAGAATCTCGGCTTCTTTTGCAATTATTTTGACCTTTGAGCCAAACGGAAATTCTTTTACAATTTTTTCTTCGGAAGTTCCAGCAGTTGAGCAGTCAGCCCAAAGTTCGTAAGGAACAATCTCGAAATAATTGGCTGGCTTTTTCGGCAAATTAACCGCGCCATCAATTTTAACCTTCAGTCCCCACGCTTTCTGTCGAAATTTGTCTGACTCAAAAGAACCAACGAAGCCGACGACTTCTCCAGTAAAAATATATTCTTTGGAGTCAAAGCCGCTCAACGGCTTGAGACCTAACGAGCAAGCAAAAGAAACACTCGATTGCAACAGGAAAATCGTTAATAGAGAAAAGAAAATGGTTATGATGTTTTTCATAAAAATCCGCTTACGTTGTAAAGCGAAGCCACCGAACTTTATATTATAAAGAATAAAATCTATATTATACAGAATTCTTTATACTCTCTGTCTTAGTCCTTAAAGTTAACGATAACTTAACTTTCTCGAAATTTGCTTCTGTTTATCGGTCAAAATATAATTTCGGTATAATAAATTACCGCGAATTGGCGAAACTTTTGCTGAAATTGCTTGACGGGCGCGCTTTGAAAAACAAATCAATCATCGGAAGCTCGCGCGATGACGCTTAGAAATCTCCGTTCATTTTATTTCTGCCTTGACGGTTTTTCCTGTTATACTTTTGAAATCGTATTTTGCAACTTCCGTCAGGCGGCAAGCGTAGAGATTTTTTGCGGTCGGTTGCGTGTTATTTACAAATTTTTCTTCGTAGGAGCAAAGATAAAGAAAATGGGATTGTGGGCAAGAATAATGAGAATTTTCCGCGCCGGAACGGGCGCGGCGCTTGATAAAATCGAAGACCCGGAAATGGTTCTTCAGCAGACGATTCGTGATATGCGCGAGCGTGTGCCGGATTTGAACAATTCGGTGGCGCAGGTGATGGCGACTGAAAGATTGTTGGGGAAAAACAAGGAAAGATTAAGCGAGCAGGTCGTCGAGCTTGATTCAAAAATCAAGGCGTCGGTCAAAATGGGGCGCGACGACATTGCGACGGCTTATATCGGGCAGTTGCAGCAGTCGCAGCTTGATTTGCAGAAAACTTCAGTGCAGTTAGAGCAAGCGTCGAGCGCGTCCAAACAGGCTTTGAAGGCGCGCGACAATTACGTTTTGCAGATGCAGAAGCGTTCTGCCGAAGCGATGCAGCTTATCAGCGCGTCCAAACAGGCAAAACTTCAAGAGCAGTTGGCGCAGACGATGGAAACTTTCAACATCGGCGATGACGCTTCGACTTTTAACGAAATGCGCGAGAAAATTGACCGCCGCGTCGCCGCCGCCGAAGCCAAACTGCAACTCGGAAGCTCGAACGTCGACGCGCAGATGCAGGACATCGAACGTGAAGCGATGGACATTCAGTTGCAGGATAAACTTCTCGAATACAAACAAAGTATGGGACTATTGGGCAGCGGCGCGTCGTCTTCGCAGGACGCGAGCCGGCAAATTTCCGGCGCGGCGGACGAAGGCGAAATCGTTGACGCCGAATCGGACGAACAGTTTCAACCGGACGGAAAAAAACAAAGTTAATTGCCGTGAAAAATTTGCAAAACTCGAACCGCGAAATTAGCATCTAGTATTAGTTATGGCAGATTTAGCAAAATACCAACAAGAGTTCGACAAATTTAATACCAAATACGTTCGGGAAGCCGTCAAAGAGCCGGTCAATTTCTGGGGCTTGGCGGGTTTCGCCGTCGCCGCCGCTTATACGCAAAGCGTTATTCCTCTTATAATCGCGTTGCTTTGCGAGATTGCGTATATGTTTATCGTGCCGAATCTGCCGACCTATCGCCAGCTCATCAACAAGCGCGAGAAAAAACGCCTGCGCGATTTGAACGTCTCGAACCGCAAAAAACTAATTAATTCCTTTACGCCGCGCGAGCGCGAAGCGGTGTTGTGGCTAGAAGGTCAGAAAAACAGCATTCAGGAAAATTACCACAAATTCACCGGCGTCAAAGAACTGCCCGCAAATTTGCGAACGCTCAACCAGCGCTGGGAAGATTTCGTCGATTTGCTTGACGTTTATCGCCGCCGCAAAAAACATTTGAAATCTATCAACCGGCAAGCCGTCCACAATCAATTATCGCAAGCCTTTCGCGCCGCCGAAACCGCCGCCGACGAGAAAACGCGCCGCGTTCAGCAAACGAACGTCGAGATTTTGAAACGTCGTTTGGGTTCGTTCGACGAGCTTGAACGAAGCGTCAAACTTGTCGAAGGACAATTGCAGTCAATCGAGAATTTCTTCGGCTACTTAAACGACGAAATCGTTACGATGTCGACGCCGGAAAAATTTTCCTTGCTTGATTTCGAGCAGCTTTCCGATTCGATTGCGATGACCAAGCAGATGCTCGACGCGACAAGCGATTCGGTCGGCGCGCTCGACGCCTACAACCGCGAAATGGGCAATTATGAATTGCTGCCCAATTCTTCGCATTCTTAAATTATTTAACGCTGAAAATTTAACAGCAAAGGAACGCTAAAAACACACGAAGAAATTCAATTAAAAATTCTTCGTGTGTTTTTAGTGTTTATTAACGGATATTTGCTTTCGATGAAAACATCTTTTCTAAACAATCAAAGCATCATACAGTCAAAAATCGAGGTTCGAGTAATGAAAAAATGCGCGCGGCTAATTTGTTTTGTAATCGTTTGTTCGAGTTCTAATTTGATTTTCGCACAGTCGCGCCGCGCTTCGCCGCCCTCGGCGACGACGGAAAACGGAAAGGTAAATAAACGCCCGGCGCAAACCGCCGCAAGCCCGACACCGCAAGCCGATGATGCTTCAGCCGCGCCCGTTTCAGACGCGGCAAACCAGCAAAATCCAGTCGACCAAGCTGTCGAAACCGACGGCGAAGTTTTGAAAATCGAAACCGACCTCGTTTCGATTCCGGTTAAAATCTCCGACCGCAAAGGCAGATTTATCACGGGTTTGACGAAAGAGAATTTTCAGATTTTTGAAAACAACGTGCCGCAGGAAATCGCTTATTTCTCGAACGAGCAGCAGCCGTTCACCGTCGCGCTCGTGCTTGATATGAGCTATTCCAGCACGTTCAAAATTCAGGAGATTCAAGCAGCGGCGATTTCTTTTATCTCTCAACTGCGCGAAAAAGACAAAGTTATGGTCGTCTCTTTCGACGGCGAAGTTCACGTTTTGAGCGAGCCGACCGGCGACCGTCAAGCACTGCAGCAAGCCATCAAAACCACGAAAATCAGCCCGACCGGAACGAGTCTTTACGGAGCGATGGATTTGGTGATAAACCAGCGATTGAAAAAAGTCGCGGGGCGCAAAGCGATTGTTTTATTTACCGACGGCGTTGATACGACCAGCCGCCGCGCCAGCGACTTGAATAATTTAAGCGACGCGCTCGAACTCGACGCGCTCGTCTATCCGATTCGCTACGATACTTTCGCCGACGTGCAGTCGATGAAAAACAAACCCGTCGTCGTTCCGCCGACACGACAACCGGGTTCGATTCCATCTTCGCAAAATCCGTTTCCATTTCCGTTTCCGCTGCCGACAATCGGCGGCGCGGGAACGCCCGGAGCAGCCGGAACGACCGCAGAAGAATATAAACGAGCCGAAGAATACTTAAACGAAATGGCAAACCGCACCGGCGGCAGAATTTACGAGGCAAGCGACGCGGGCAATCTCGCCGCCGCCTTTTCCAACGTCGCCAGCGAGCTGCGCGAATATTACAGCATCGGCTATTACCCGAAGGACGACGCGAAAACAGGCAAAACTCAAAAAATAAAAGTCCGCGTCGACCGCGACGGCGCAGTCGTCCGCGCGCGCGCAACCTAACGTCAGGAAAAAGTGATAACTGATAGGTGATAGGTGATAAGTAAGCAATTATGCTTTTACTTATCACCTATCACCTATCAGTTATCACCTAAATTATATTTCCGTGTTGTCAGCAATGACCGCGTTTTTCGGGACGATGATGATGCCTTCGCGGATGAAATAAGAGCCGTTTTCGCCGTCGAGCGTTTCGGTTTGGTTTTTATTGATGAGCCGCACGTTGCGCCCGATGCGCGCGTTTTTGTCGATAATCGCGTTTTTAACGATTGAATTTTCGCCGATACCGACGTGCGGCGTCGTGCTGGCAATGTTTTCATTCAGCTCGTCGAAAGATTCAAAAAAATCCGAACCCATCACGATTGCGTTTTCCAGTTTGACGCCGTAGTCGATGCGGCTTCTAAGCCCGATAATCGAGCGGCGCGCATAAACTCCATTCAAAATACACCCTTCGCTGACCATCGAGTTGTCGATGTCGCAGGCGTGAATTTTCGACGGCGGCAAATAGCGGCTACGCGTGTAAATCGGCGATTCGGTGTCAAAGATATTAAATTTCGGTAGCGGCGACGCGAGATCGAGATTGGCGTTGTAAAAGGAACGAATCGTGCCGATGTCTTCCCAGTAACCTTTGAAAAGATGCGCCTGCACGCTGTAGTTTTTTATCGCGGCGGGAATTATCTCGCCGCCGAAATCGACGCGCGTTTCGTCTTCGTCAAGAAGCTCGACGAGCCGCTCGTAATTGAAAACGTAAATGCCCATCGATGCTAGAAACGGGCGTTTTTCGCTTTCCGCCGCCGTCAAACCGAAATTGGTCGTGTCAACCAGCATCGCTTCGAGCGCGTCGCCCGTCGGTTTTTCCTTAAACTCCGTAATCCGACCTTTCTCGTCGGTTTTCAAAAGCCCGAAACTTTCAGCGTCTTCGCGTCTGGACGGGACGACGGAAATCGTAACGTCGGCGGCGGTTACAAAATGGCGCGCGAGAAAATCGCGGTAATCCATTCGATAAAGATGGTCGCCCGAAAGTATCAGCAGCGTGTCCACTTGCAGAGAACGCAGGTGCGGCAGCATTTGCCGAACGGCGTCCGCCGTGCCTTGAAACCAGTCGGGACGCTCCTTTGTCTGCTCGGCGGCGAGAACTTCGACAAAGCCGGTCGAAAAACTTGAAAAACGGTAAGTGCGCGAAATATGCCGATTGAGCGACGCCGAATTATACTGCGTCAAAACGAAAATCTGCGTGATGCCCGAATTGATGCAGTTGGAAACCGGAACGTCGATGAGACGATATTTTCCGCCCAAAGGCACGGCGGGTTTCGAGCGTTCCTGCGTCAGCGGAAACAGGCGCGAGCCTGCGCCGCCGCCCAAAATCACCGCCGCCACATTATCGTTCAGAGCCATATCTTTTATAAAATATAAATTTACCGAACCCGTGTTTCTTAATGAAAAAATGGTTTTCGCACGGCTTTCAGAATAGCCATATTTTCCGTTTAATTTCAAGGCGGCGCGCCGATTTATTTGGCGATTAAGCCGCGACGCTTTTCCGCCGCGTCTTTGACTTTTCCAAACCGGCGTGATAATTTTGCCGACATAGTTTCGCGCTCTAAAATTTCCTTTGGCGCGAGCGATTTTAAACAGTTCTTTTTCAGTCTAAAATGCTTTCGGCGTCGCTTTATCGGAAGAAAAAAGCGACGAACAAAAGGGGAAGTCGAGTGAAATTCTCGCACGGTCGCGCCACAGTGAATCGAAGGATGAAGGATAAAGGATAAAGGATAAATAAGAAAAACGGTTTTTATTTATCCTTTATCCTTAAGCCTGTATCCTTTCAAAGTCTGGAAACCTTAGCCGGTAAGTTTTTAGCCAATGACAATGTTTCGCGTCAAAACATTCGGCTGAACAGGTTCGTTTTTCTCCTTTTTCATTTGTGTGAAAAAATCCCGTTCCGCGTTTGCCTTTGATATTTGAGGCGAGACGCAGAGCGGGATTTTTTTATTTTGAAACAAGCTGCACGAAAACAAAATTTTTACTTTTCTTCTTTGCGTCTTCGCGGGAAATTTTCTTCGTCCGATTCGTCTGCAAATCGAGCCGCATTTTTTGCTTTGCTGTTGACGCTCACCGCGCTTTTTACAAATTGTAAAAACGAACCGCTCGCCCCGCAGACAAGCGCGCCGACGCGCGAGATTACTGACGATTTGGGACGGCGCGTGAAAATCGCCGAAAGTGTCGAGCGCGCCGTTTCTCTTGCTCCGAATTTGACGGAAATCACGTTTGCCGTCGGCGCGGGAAATCGTCTGGTCGGCGTTACGAGTTACTGTGATTATCCGCTCGAAGCGCGGCAAATCCAAAAAATCGGCGACACGATAAATCCGAATATCGAAACGATTATCGCGCTCAAGCCGCAAGTCGTGCTTGTTTCGACCGCTTCGCAAATCGAAAGTTTTACGAAACAATTAGAAGCACAGAACATCGCCGTTTTCATTACCAATCCGAATTCTCTGGACGATATTTACAAAAGCATCGACAAAATGGGCGAGATTTTCGGCGCGCAGGAAAAAGCAAGACAAATAAACGGCGATTTGCAAAAGCGCGTCGCCGACATCGAAGCAAGACTAAAGGCGGCAAACAAAATAAAAGTTTTCCTGCAAATATCGAAAGAGCCGCTCGTAACGGTTGGCAAAGCGACTTTTTTCAACGATTTGATTGAACGCGCGGGCGGCGCGTCCGTTACAAAAGACCTTGAGTCGTCGTATCCGAAATTGAGCAAGGAAACGGCTTTCGCGCTGAACCCGGACGCGATAATTTTGTCGGACAGCGAGGACAACCGCGAGCCGAACGACGTTTTCAAATCGTCTCCGGCGGCGAAAAACGGCAAGGTTTTTCGCATCAAAGCCGACATCATCTCGCGTCCCGCGCCGCGTATTGTCGATGGTTTGGAAGAAATGGCGAGGGATTTACATCCCGAAAATTTTAAGTGATTTTACCCGCGCGCAAAATCTGATTTTTGGAACACAAGGAAAATTTAACCGCCGACGAACAAGAGATGAAGAAAGACGAGCGCAGATTAAATCCGAAATCCGAAATTCAAAACGGAAAATCAAAAACCGCTTTGCGCGTCGGCGTTTCATTAATTCTTTTACTGTTTGCGGCGCTTACGATTGCGATTTTGTTCGGCAGCGAAAAGCTGGCGTTCTTTGAATTAAACGAGCAGCAAGCGACGATTTTGTTCGACATTCGCCTGCCGCGCATTCTTCTCGGCGCGTCGGTCGGCGCAAGTCTCGCGCTCGCGGGCGCAAGTTTGCAGTCGCTTCTCAGAAATCCGCTCGCCGAACCGTATTTACTCGGCGTTTCAAACGGCGCGGCTTTGGGAACGATGCTCTCCTTTATATTTTTCGCGCAAACTGAATTGGCGCGTCCCGTAATGGCGTTTGCGGGCGCGAGTCTCGCAACCTTCGTCGTCTATCAAATGGCGAAAAGCCGCGCCGGAATGAACGTCGAACGCCTTATTTTATCGGGCGTCATCGTTACGACGTTTCTGTCGTCAATCATCGTTCTTCTGACGAGTTTGATTGACGCGACAAAACTTAGAAGTTTTACATTCTGGCTGTTGGGCGATTTGTCGCAGGCGACAAAAAACGGATTTTATTTGAGTTTCGCGGCGGTTTTAATCGGAACATTCGTTTTAATGCGAACGGCGCGCGCTCTGAATTTAATGATGATTGGCGAACGCGACGCTCTCGATTTCGGCGTCGAAGTCGAAAAAACCAGATTAGCGGTTTTCGCAACGTCAAGTCTTTTAGTCGGAACGGCGGTCGCGGCGAGCGGTTCGGTCGGCTACGTCGGCTTGATTGTGCCGCATTTAATTCGTCTCGCAGCCGGAAGCGACAATCGTTTTGTCATTCCGTTTTCGGCTTTGGCGGGCGCGGTTTTCGTAGTCTTGGCGGACACGCTCGCGCGAACTTTGATTGCGCCGCGCGAATTGCCCGTCGGCGCAATCACGGCTTTAATCGGCGCGCCGCTTTTTATTTATTTGTTGAGAAGAAACTAGCGGCGAAAAAAATGCTCGAAGCTCAAAACATCGTAATCGGTTACGGCGCGGCGGAAATCGTCAAGGGCGTTTCATTTACTTTGCGCGAAAACAAGACGCTCGCAATCGTCGGCGCGAACGGCGCGGGAAAAACAACTTTGCTCAAATCTTTGAACGCGAGTTTGCCGATTAAAAAAGGCGAAATTCTGCTTGATGGCAAAAATACAAACGATTATTCGCGCCGCGAAATCGCCGGAAAAATCGCTGTCGTCGCGCAGGAAACGGAAACGAAATTTCCCGTTTCCGTTGCCGAATTTGTTTTGTCGGGACGCTTCGCACACGGAAACGTTTTCGGTTGGGAAACGGCGAATGATTTGAAAATTGCCGGAAACGTTTTGGAAACTTGCGATTTGAAAGCGTTTGAAAATCGCTTGATGAACGAGCTTTCCGGCGGCGAGCGGCAAAGAGTTTTATTCGCGCGCGCACTTGCCACAGAAGCGAAAATTTTATTACTGGACGAGCCGACGGCGAATCTCGATTTCGCTCATCAGGCACTGATGTTTCGGCTTGTGCGCGAGCGTTGTAAATCCTCCAATTCGGCGGCAGTAATTATCACGCACGATTTGAATTTGGCTTCGGAATTTGCTGACGAGATTTTGCTGCTTAAAAACGGCGAAACGATTGCGAAAGGCGCGCCCGAAGAAGTTTTAAACGCGAAAAACTTACGCGAAGTTTTCGCCGTCGAAGTTATTTTAGACGCGCATCCGACGAGCGGAAAGCCGCGCCTGACGATGACTTACGACAAATAAACGTTGATGTTCTTTCAAAAATATCAACTTGGCAATAAACCAAAAAACGGCGATGCAAGGGAAGTTCGGTGGTTTTTATAAAATTCCGACGCTGCCCACGCAACTGTGAATCGCTTATCAAAAAAGATAAACGAAAAGTCAGGAAACCTTGTCGCCCGTTTTGGATTATCTCGTTTTGCGATGGGCAAAATAGAGGAGGAAAGATGAGAATTTTATTTAGTTTATTTTTGATTTGTTTTTTAACGATTGGAGTTTTGGCGCAACAAGGCGCGACAATTTCGGGACAATTAACCGACAATGGAAAAATTCTTGCAAATACGCAAGTAAAAATTGTTGAGTATAAATCTCAAATTCAAATTGCCGTCGCCACAACTGACGCCAACGGAAATTACCAATTTGAAAACACTGCCGACGGAAAATATTTTTTGGTTTTTACAAATTCACAGAATCAGGAAATAAAACAATTTGCTGTAGTCAAAGATGGCAGAAGCACAACTGATTTTCCTCAAAGCAGTGTAAGCAGACCAACTTTGCTCGGCGAAGTTTCGGTAATTGCTTCGGGTGGAATTTTACAGGCTGACGGCGAAATTTCAAAAACTGTTGACGTAATCGGCAGCCGCGAAATACGCGAGCGCAACGAGTTTTCTTTGATTGATTCTCTGCGAACGATTCCGGGTTTTCGCGTCCAGCAGCTCGGCGGTTTCGGCAGAACGGCGAATATAAAATCGCGCGGGCTGAGAAATCAGGACACGGCGGTTCTTATTGACGGCGTGCGTTTCCGCGACGCTTCGGCGATTACGGGCGATGCTTCGGCGTTTTTGTCCGATTTTACTTTTGCTGCGGACAACCGCGTCGAAGTTCTGCGCGGCGCGGGTTCGTCGCTTTACGGCACGAACGCCGTCGGCGGAACGATTGATTTTCAAACGCCGCGCCCGCAATCGGGTTTTCACGGCGGATTTACGGGCGAAGGCGGCGGACTCGGTTTTAAGCGCGTTCGCGGCAACGTTTCGGACGGAACGAGGAGCGGAAAATTCGCGTTTAATTTAGGCGTCGGGCGCACGATTTTTTCCGAAGGAATCGATGGCGATGACGACGCGCACAACACGAATTTTCAATCGCGCGTTGAATACAATCCGTTTTCAAAAACCAATATTTCTGCAAGATTTTTCGTCTCTGACGCTTTCGTTAAACTCAATTCAAGTCCCGACACAATCGGAAATTTACCGGCGACGAATGCGGGCGTTATTCGCGCCGTTCCGCTTTCAAATGATTTGCTGAAACGTTTTGAAAACGGGCAATCCGTTTCAAATTTCGGCAGCGCAAACTTTATTCCCGACGCGAATGATGCGGACAACAATCAAAAATCGCAATTCTTTAACGGGCAGTTTGTTTTGACGCAAATTATCAGCAATAAACTCGTTTTCCAAGCCTATTATCAAGGCTTGCGAACGCAGCGCAGGAACGAGAACGGCACGTTCGGAACGGGTTTTCAAAGCGCTTCGACGAGCATTTTTACGGGCTTGATAAACACGGCGAACGGACATTTTAATTACTCGCCGAACGCGAGTAATTTACTTACGGTAGGCTACGAGTTCGAGCGCGAAAAATTCGGCAACGACGGTTTTACTCCGAACGCGAACAGCGGTTTTTCGACGCGCGCGCGCCAGCAAAGCAATACGTTTTACGCGCAAGACCAGCTTGATTTCTTCAAGAGAAAATTGCAAATTTCGGGCGGCGTCCGCGCGCAGTTTTTCAATTTGAAATCGCCGACCTTTAGCGGAACAAATCCGCCTTATCAAAATGTAACTTTGCAAAATCCGCCCGCCGCATATACTTTCGACGGTTCGACTTCTTACTTTTTCGAGCGGACGGGAACGAAAATCAGAACGCACGTCGGCAACGGTTACCGCGTGCCTTCGTTGTATGAACGCTTCGGAACTTTTTTCAGCAGTTTCTCGCAAGCGTTTTTCGCTTTCGGCAATCCGAATTTGAAGCCCGAGCGCTCTGTCAGCGTCGACGGCGGCGTCGACCAGATTTTTATGCAAAACCGCGTCAAACTTTCGGCGGTTTATTTCTACACGCGCCTGACCGATACAATCGGTTTCGGCAGCACGTATATAAACACGAAAGGCGGCGTCTCGCGCGGCGCGGAATTTTCAGGGCAGATTCGCGCGACCGATTCGACCGACATCTTCGCTTCATACACATACACAAACAGCGACCAGCGCGCGCCGCAAGTTTCGGGCAGCGGAATTTTGCAGACGCTCGGCATACCGAAAAATCAATTTACATTAGTTGCGACGCAGAGAATCGGACAACGCTTTTCGGTCAATTTCGATTTTTTGGCGACGAGTGATTATCTCGCGCCGATTACCAACAGTCAGACTTTTAGACGTTACGTTTATCAATTTAAGGGAAACCGTCGCGGGGATTTAACCGCGCGTTACGAGTTGCCGACGCACAATGAAAAACTGCGCTTCGTCGCCTTCGGCACAATCGAAAACATTTTCAATGACAAGTATTTTGAAAACGGTTTTCGCACGACGGGCAGAACGGCGCGCGGCGGTTTCGGGTTGAATTTTTAGAATACGAATTAGGAGACGGACAAATGCGGACAAAGCGGATTTGATATGGGTAAAAAGCAAAATATATTAAATCTTTATTTTGTTTTATCCTAAAAAACCGCTTTATCCATTTTCGTTCGCGTCCAATTTTTGCGTCATATTTTTCTGCTTTCGCGCATCAAAGTTCGTGGTATAATCGAAGAAATTCAAAATGAGGTGCGAATGTGATGAAAAAAAGATTGCTGTTTATCTTGTGTTTATTTTTCGTCGCGGCGAATTCTTCCGCAGCGCAGACAAGAAACGTAACAAATTCGGACTTGGAAAAGTTTCGGCAAAAACGTCTTCAGGCGGAAAAGGAATTTCGTGAAAATCACGCGAAACTCGGTTTTCCGTCGCCCGAAGATTTAGAAAAACAAAACGCCGAAAGCCGCCGCCGCTTGTCGGAACTCTCGGAGCAAATCGAAGCGGAAAATGCCGATAATCAAAACCCGTTTGAAGCGCGCGCCAGCGCATTGCGAACGCAAATCGCGTCGGTCGAAGCGCAAATCGATTATCTGCGCGGCGAGTTGAATCGGCTGCCGCATCAAAATCTGTTTTTCTCGACCGTCTATTTTCCGTCGCGCAATCGTCGTTTCGGCGGCGGCATTTATCGCGCGCCGAACAATTTCCCGACAAACGGTTTTCCGCGCGTTGCGCCGTTTCCGATTTCTTCTGCGGGCGTCGTTCAAAACCGCGCGATAAACGCGCCGACAAATCGGTCGCCAATTTCAAACGGCGGTGCGCGCGTCGCATCTCCGCTAGCGGGGCAAGCAGGTAATAGTTACAACGGAGAAAACGGCGCGCGTCGCTATGGCGGCGAAAGAAGAAACGGCGGCGGCATCGTCATCACGCTCGGCGGCGCGGGAAATTACGGCTGCCGAAACGTCGTCGGCTTGGGTTCTAATTGTTACGGCGGGAATTACGGCTTTCCGGTTATTTACGGCGGCGGTTACGTCGCGCCGTATTTTTCGGGCGGAAACCGAAGCTACGAGCGCGATGATTTAGTCATCCAAATTCGCGCGCTCGAACAAGCGCGCGCCGGTCTTTACGCCGAGCGTTCGGTTCTCGAAGACGAAGCCAGACGCGCGGGCGTGAAAATCGATTAGTTATATTTGGAAGAAATTTAAGACGAGGCGAAGCGTTTTTCACTTCGCCTTTTTTGTTTGTAAAACTTCGGTTATATTTAAAAATCGCCGCAAGATTTCGGTAAAATTTATAAAAAATTCTAAAAATATGAAAAACGGTTGGGAAGCGATAATCGGGATGGAAATCCACGCTCAATTGGCGACGGAGACGAAGATTTTCTGCGCTTGCGCGGCGAATTTCGGCGACGAGCCGAATGCCAATACTTGTCCGGTTTGTCTGGGTTTGCCGGGCGCGCTGCCGATTTTAAATGAGCGCGTCGTCGAATTGGGAGCGCGCGCCGCGCTCTCGCTCGGTCTGCAAATTAACGAAACTTCCGTCTTCTCGCGCAAAAATTATTTTTATCCCGATTTGCCGAAAGGCTACCAGATTTCGCAATACGACAAGCCTTTTTCGTCCGACGGCGTGCTTGAAATAATGACCGCCGAGCGCGACGAGTCGGGACGCGCCGGCGAATTTAAATTGTTGAAAATTCGCATCGAGCGGATGCACTTGGAAGAAGACGCCGGCAAAAACGTTCACGAAGGCTTGCCCGACGTTGATAAATTTTCCTATGTCGATTTGAACCGCGCCGGAACGCCTTTGGGCGAGATTGTAACCGCGCCGGATTTTCGCTCTAGCTGGCAGGCGTATGATTACGTCAATCACGTGCGCCGCGTTCTGCGATGGGTCGGCGCGTCGGATGCTGATATGGAAAAGGGAAATCTGCGCTGCGAGGCGAATGTTTCGGTGCGGAAAATCGGCGAAGAAACTTTTAGAAATAAAGTCGAATTAAAAAATTTGAATTCGGTGCGCTTTATGCAAAAAGCGATTGAATTTGAAATCGAGCGGCAAATCCAAACGCACGAAAACGGAGAAACGGTTAATCAGGAAACAAGGCTTTGGGACGAGAAAAATAACCGGACGCTCCTGATGCGCACCAAAGAAGACGCGCACGATTATCGTTATTTTCCCGAACCGGATTTGCAGCCGCTGGTTGTTTCGCAAAGTTTTATCGAGAAAATAAAAAGCGAAATGCCGGAATTGCCCGACCGGATGCGCGACAGATTTATCGAAACTTACGATTTGTCTTTTGCAGACGCTTCGCAGATTGCCGCCGATAAAGACTTGGCGGCGTTTTACGAAGCGACGGCGAAGGCGTCGAATAACCCGCGCGTTTCCGCCAATTTTATTTTGTCGGGGCTGACGCGCGAACTGAATAATTCAAACAAATCAGTTTCTGATTCGCTCATTTCGGCGGAAAATTTGGCGGAGTTAATCAAAACTCTCGATGCGGGAAAAATAAACAACAATCAGGCTAAAGAAGTTTTAGGCGCAATGTTCGAGAGTGGAGAAACCGCCGCTGTAGTTATCTCGGAAAAAGGTTTTGAGCAAATTTCCGATGCAGCAGCAATCGAAAAAATCATTGACGAAATCGTCGAAAACAATCAAAATCAGGTTGCCGCCTACAAAAACGGAAACGAAAAACTTTTCGGCTTCTTCATCGGTCAGACGATGAAGGCTTCGGGCGGCAAGGCAAATCCGAAGATTGTAAATGAACTGTTAAAAAATAAACTTCAAAACATTTGACGCGGAGAGAATCGACGGTGAATTTAAAGAAAACACTCGTTATACTTTTATTGGGCTGCGTTTTTTATTCGACTGGAAAAGGGCAAAATTCTGATGCTGCCGAGCGGGAGCGTCAGCGACGAGAGGCGGAACGGGCGCGGCAAAGATACGAAGCGGATTTAAACAGGCGAATGAAAGAGATGAACGAACTGATGAACCCAACTCCGGCAGCAATATATGTGAAACCTGCGCCGCAAGTGCCGTCTTTGTCCAAAGAGGAACGAACGAGAATTAAAGCAATGCTCGCGCCGAACGCCGAAGACGCGGCAAAATATAAGGATTTTCTGCGGCAGAAAAACACCGGATTGTTTCGCCTGTTTCCCGATTTTGATTGTCATCAGGAAAAAAATGTAATTCGCGTCGACGGCAATTGCGCAAATCTTGTTCCGGGAAGCTGGAATTACTCTTTTCGGCAAAAAAATTATTCGGACATCGATTTTTGGGATGTTCGGTTCAAGGATGAAAACCTGATTAGCAAAGGCTTTTTGTCGCAGGGAATGCTTGTCCGGTTGGGCAACGTTCCGCTCGAAAATGTTTCGACCGCGAGCGGTGGAATAAAATTTCTGCTCGAATTCAAACCGGGAACTCTACTTGAAGAAGCAAAAAAACAATTTGCGCAAATTGAAAAGGGAATCGAAGCGGACGGCTACAAATATACAAACAGCATAAAAGCCGATGAAAACACAACTTATGCGATGCGTGTCGTTGCTTACCGCGATAAAATAAACAACAGAGGTTTATCGGATAAAATAACTTCCGGCGACTTTAAATATTTTTATTTGAACAGCAACGACAAAAGAATTGATTTGACCGTCGCATTTCGCGTTGTCAGGCGCGATGCGGACGGAAGCATCACGATTTTGTGGAAAGAGTTAAATCGTCGGGAAGCGCCGAAAATCGTTTTTGCGAAAAACGAAAAGCTATCGGATATTAAACCGGAAAAATAAATTCAATGGAATTAAAAGATAAATGCGCCGTCGTAACCGGCGCGACCAAAGGCATCGGATACGCCGTCGCGGAAAGTTTGTTAAAGGCGGGCGCGTCGGTTTTCATTTGCGCGCGCGACAAATCAGAACTAAAACGAGCGCTTGAAAAACTATCGGCTTCGGGCGCGGTTGACGGCGAAGTCTGCGACGTGCGGAGCGAAGAACAGACGCGGGCGATGCTTGAGGCAGCCGCGCGCGCCTTCGGCGGCGTCGATATTCTGGTCAACAACGCGGGCATCGGCATCATCGGAAAAACGGTCGAAGAAATGTCGGGCGACGAATTCCGGCAAACTTTGGAGACGAATCTTTTCGGCGTTTTTTATGCTTGTCATTACGCCGTTCCGCTGATGAAAAAGCGCGGCGGCGGTTATATTATCAACATTTCGTCGCTTGCGGGGCAGAACGCGCATCCAAAAATGGCGGCTTACAACGCGTCGAAATTCGGTTTGAACGGTTTTTCCGAAGCGATGATGCAGGAAGTTCGCAACGACAATATAAAAGTTACGGCGATTTGTCCCGGTTCGGTCAATACCTTTTTTGGTGGCGGCGAGCCGAGCAAGGACAATGCGTGGCAATTGCAGCCCGAAGACATCGCGCAAACCGTTATGGATTTGCTCAACCAAAACCCGCGCAGCCTGCCGAGCAAAATCGAAATCCGCCCGAGCAATCCGCCGAAAAAATAAGAAAAATTTTTCCACAGTAAATTAAGATGAAAAAAGGTTTTACCGCAATTTTAACCGTGCTTTTCTGCGCAAATTTGCAAGCGTTTTCGCAAACTTTTTGCCAAAACAAACAGGCGAATTCGACGCCCGCCAATCTGGAAAAATACGTTTATAAAACTTACCGAACCGAAAAGGGAAAGGAAAAACAACTCGGCATCGGGCTTGTGCGCCCCGTCGATAATCTGCCGAAAAGAAAAAGACCGCTGATAATCGGCATCCACAGCGGCGGCTTCGTCGATTTCTGCCCGTTCGAGCCGTGTTATCTCAAATACAGCGAAAACATTTTAGTGCCGAATTTTACGGCGCGCGGCTTTATTACGGCGGCAATTCAATATCGACTGACCTCGGCGTTCGATTTTAATCCGCTGAATCTTTCGGACGAAACGCTCAAAGAGACGCAGTATAAAGCCGTGCAGGACGCGCGCGCCGCGATTAAATACATTTTTGAAAATGCCGAAAAATTGGGCGTCGATACGGAAAACGTTTTCTTGGTCGGCACAAGCGCGGGCGCGATAATCTCGCTTCACGCCGCATATCTCGACGACGAAGAAGTTCCGAAAGATTTGTTCGTAAAATACGGCGGGCTGGCGAAACGCGAAAAAATAAAAGGCGTCGCCAGTCTTTCCGGCGCGCTCTACGATTTGTCATATCTCGACGGCGGCGACAAAGTTCCGCTCCTGATTGTTCACGGCACGGGCGATCCTGTTGTTCCGCTTGAAAAAGGATTTTATCTCGGAATCAAACATCTGACGCCGGTTTTCGGCGGCAAAGCCGTTTTCGAGTCGGCGCTGAAAAAAGGCATCGACGCCAAAGCGGTTTTCTACGATTTCGGACACAAATATCCGAGCCGTTTTTTAAGCGACATCTTCAAAAACGTCAACGAGTTCGTCGGCTTGCACCTGAATTGTTCGGGCGATCAGAAAGCGGCGGTTGATGCCCGGCGATAAGTGGAAAAATTTTTATAACAAAAAAGCGTTCGATTGATTTTGAAAAGTTTTTTGGTTTCACAAACGTGAAAAACATCTTTTTATCGCCCCTAGATGTTTCAGCTTTTTTGAGTTTAACTAATCGCTTCCGATGAAGATTTCGCCAGTGCTTGAACTTTATTTATCAAAATCCTGCCGTCAAAAGGCTTTGTCAAAAACTCTGAAGCGCCCGCTTCGATTGCCTTAAGCCGATATTCGTCGCCGTAGCGCGAAGTCATCATCACGATGGGAACGCCGCGCAGAGCTTTGTCGCGTTTGAGCCGCGCAATCAGTTGAAACCCGTCCATTCGCGGCATTTCCGCGTCGGTCAAAATCACGTCCGGCATTGCCGCTTCCGAATGCTCCGCAAATTTTTGTAAAATTTCCAGCGCCTCAAGACCGTCGGCGGCGACGAATGTCTGCCAGCCGGAATCTACAAACAGATTCGCCGTCACGCTGCGAATGCTCGGCGAATCGTCGACAATCAAAATGCTCGGTTTCGCTGTTTTCGACGAATTTCTTGTTTCCGATTGTTGTTGTAACCGAAGGCGCAAAGTGAAAGTCGTGCCTTTGAGCGGCTCGGAACTGATGGAAATTTTGCTTCCTTTGTGTCGACGCTCGATGCCGGTTTTGACAATGTTCATTCCGACGCCGCGCCCGGAAACCTGACTCAACTTTTCGGCGGTCGTCAAACCGGGCAGAAAAATAAGCTCGAAGGCTTCGGCGTCCGACATCTTGTCGGCGCAGCTGCGACTGATAAAACCACTTGCGACGGCTCGTTCGCGCAGCGCGTCGGCGGAAATGCCGCGCCCGTCGTCGGCGACGGTGATGACGAGATGCATTTTGTCGTCTTCAGGAAAAAAAACGCGCAAATCGATTCTGCCCGTTTCCGGCTTGCCGAGCAGCCGGCGCAGCTCCGGCGCTTCGATGCCGTGCGCGACGGCGTTGCGCAGCAGATGCAGCAGCGGCTCGACAAGAGAGTCGAGAATTTGCGTGTCGATTTCCAGCCGCTCGCCCGCGATGAAAAGTTCGGCGCTTTTTTCCTCTTCGTCGCTCGTCGCCCGAACCGTTCGCTGAAGCCGCGCGGCGAGCGTGCCGAACGAAACCATCCGCAGGCGCAGCAGTTTTTCGCGCATTTCTTCAATCAAACAAAGCTCGGCATCGAACAGCGTTTCGAGATTGGCGTGCTGCGCCGCATCCGTTTGCGCCAAAGAAAACGCATCTTCAATTGTTTGAGCCTGACCGCGCTCGACGGCAATTTGGCGAGCGGCGTCGGCATTTATTTCAAGCAGTTTCGCTTTCTGAAAGTCTCCGTTTTCGGATGAATAAAAGTCGATATTTTCGTCGCCGCAAATTTCGCTTTTTCGCGGTTCGAGTTCGGCGACGCATTTGCGGAAAAATGTGCGGCTGGCGGCTAAATCATTGGCGATTTTTACCAGCTCGTCGATTTTTTCAAGCGAAACGCGAACGACCGGACGATTTTGCGCGGGCGAGTTTTGCTCTCGCTCCGGCGGCGTTACAGGCGATTTTCCAAGCGCGTCTGTCGCCGGAACTATTCTGTTTTCGCCGTTATCGTTCTTGATAAAGCCGGTTTTTTCTACTTCCGATTTGGTTTCGCCGCCAATTTTTTTCGTTGCGCGCGAAGCATTGATGTCGTCAAAATCGGCTAAAACGCGCTCGATTTTTTTTTCAAGCTGTGCGGAGTTTTCCTGCCGCGCCAGCGCCCCGAAACAATCGTTTGCCGCCAGAAGCGCCGCGAAAATTTTCTTCTCGCCGGTAATTTCGCTTGCCGCCGGAGAATCGAGCAAATCTTCGGCGCGATGTGCCAGTTGCGCCAGTTTTTTCAGACCGACGATTGCAGCCGAACCTTTCAAAGTATGCGCGGCGCGGCGAATTTCCAGCATCGCCGTCGCGCCGTTTTGCGGGCTTTGCTCTAAAATTTTCAAACTTTCATCGATGCGGCGCGCGAGTTCTTCGGCTTCAAGCGCGAAAATTTCGAGCATTTCTTCGTCTATCTCAAAATTTTCTTGGTTTGCGCTTTTTTCTTTTTCTGTTGCCGCGCATCGGGCGTTTTCCCGCGTGTTTCGTTTAATTTCAAAACGCTCGAAAGACTCGTCGACGAAACTTGCCACGTTGTCGGAGTCGGAAAAATCGTTTGCGGCGAAACGGATTTCAGCCAGAAGAATTTCAAGTTCGGTGAGTTTGTCGAGAAGCCGCCGCGATTGCTCGTCGTCGGGCGGCGCGCTTTTCGCGCCCGTGAAATTTTTCAATTCGTCTTGAAACAAAGCGCAAATTTCGGCGATTTTCTCCGAACCGGCAATCAAAGCCGATGCTTTTATAGCGTCAATCTGCCGCAAGGACGCGTTTAACTCGCCGTAAGCATTTCCCGTGCGCGCGCCTGCCAGAATGCCGCCGCGAATCGTCGGTAAACTGTCTTCGGCTTGCTTGATAAATCCCTGCGCGATTTCGTGGTTCATAAACTAAAGAGCGCGCAAACTTCAAATTCCAAATTCCCGATTTTTTAATGCCAAAGTTTGAAGACTTTGTATTTCAATCCGAAATTTGGAATTTGAAGTTTGAAATTTGAAATCTGCAATCAAACAATATAATTTTCCACCGTTTTCATCAGCGTTTCCGGTCCGAATGGTTTTGTGATGTAGCCGGTCGTGCCAGCCATTCGCCCGCGCACTTTGTCGAAAAATCCGTCTTTGCCGGAAATCATCACGACCGGAACGTCGCGCGTTTTCTCGTTCGTGCGAATCATTTTGCAGACTTGATAGCCGTCCATTCGCGGCATTGCGATGTCGAGAAGAATCAAATCCGGCACGATTGTTTCGATTTTTTCGAGCGCGTCCACGCCGTCCACGGCGCAAATAACCGCGTGTCCGTTTTTTTCCAGTTTGCCGCTAATCAGCCGCCGCACCGTCGCGCTGTCGTCGACGATAAGAATGGTTTTGTTGTGCGGCATCGAAGAATGAATGCTCGCTTGCTGCTCGATTTCAGCCAGCCGTATCGCCAGCGCGTTGACCTGCGCTCCCAACACGACATCGTTCGGGTTTGCCTGAACCGCTTGGCGCAAAGATGCGAGACCTTCACGAAAAAGTTTGAGATTGATTTGCCCGACGCCCAGAAATTTCAGCTCGTCGGCGCTTAAATCACGTGTTTCCATTTCCATTTCGGCGCGCTCGACGGCTTGCCGCACGATTTCGCAATTTGCGCCGTCGTAACCGAGCAGCATTTCCAAATCCGAGAGCGAAAGCATCGCCCGACACGCCGCACAGAGAAAAGTTTGCGGCTCGTTTTCGCGGCTGCAAAACGGGCAGGCTAAAGTTTTCGGCTGCTGTTGCGCCGCCGTTTGAAATTCGCTTTCCGATGACTTTTCGACGCAGCCGGAAAAATCAAACAAGGTCGCGTTTCGCCCGCTTGCGCCGTCGATTTCGATTTCGGTCGGCGACGGGTTTTCGGCAGAAATTTCACTTTTCGCGCCGGTTTGCATCTGCTGCTGTTCGGCAAAATAATCGCTGCTCGCCCCGCCCGCCGGACGGTCGAGCGGCAAGGCGTCGTCTTCGGCTTCGTAATAACACGGCAGCTCGTATTGAGGCACAGGCGAAGAATGATAATCGGCAGCGGCGTCGAAGGGCAAATTTTCAACGTCCGTCTGCAAATTCACGCCGTTTAAATCTTCGTTCATTACCGAATTAGTTTCTTCGACAAAAGTGTCGGCGGCGTAAATTTCGGCGAGCGCGTCGGCGGCAACGGCGTTTTCGGGATTGAGGCTCAAAACCTTTTTCAGATGCGTCCTTTTTTCCGCGTCCGTATCGGCTGTTTCCGCCAGATGCAGCCACGCCGTTTCGTTTTCGTCGTCGTGCAAAATCGCTCGCTCGAAACATTGCCGCGCAAAAGCATTTTGGTTTTCGCTTTCCGCGCCGCGCTCGACAAAAGTTTTCGAGAGCAAGGATTTTGTTTCGCGCGACCATTGAAAGGCGCGCTCGTTGTTCGGATTGAGAGCTAAAGCGCGTTCGAGGAAACCGAGCAGTTCTTCCGGGTATTCGCTGACCGAAGCCAGCCACATCCAAACCTCTTCGTTGTTCGGCTCGACTTGCGCCGCTTCGAGGAGCAGAACTCGCGCGCGCTCGCGTTCGCCGGCGCGCGCCGCTTCGATGCCGTCGCGCAGCTTGTCCGCCGAAGACCCGCCGGGCGAAATAAATTCGCCGCCGTCGGTGTCGGGAAAATCGGCTTCCGCCGCGCTGATTTCAAAATCTAATTTCATAATTTTGCAGACCCGTTGTAACTTCTAATCGTAAGGAAAAAACTTCCGCCCAAGCGGTTGTTAAAGTCCGAAACATATTCGAAAGCAAGAGAGATGCCATGCGGCGAACAACTTGAAAATCGCCCCGAAAAGTTTCAAAAGCGTAGAATAGTGGTAAATAAAGCGCGTCGCCGCCGCCGGTCGTTTTATAAAATTATAAAACGTGCTTGTTTGTGACAAAAAACGTGAGAAATTGTTGACAAAAAATGGTAATTTTCGCGGCGGCAGTTAGATATTTTTCGCCCGGATTATTTTCGTTGAACAATGAAAGAGACGCGATTTAAAATTCTTTCCGCGCGGCGAAAAACAGTTTGCGCCGTTTAAATAATCGACGATGAAAAATTTACAAACAGAAAAAACGTTCGATGTAATCATTGTCGGCGGCGGCGCGGCGGGAATGTCGGCGGCGCTCTGGTGCGACGACCTGGGTTTGTCGGCGCTGCTTTTAGAAGCGCGCGCCGAACTCGGCGGACAGCTTCTTCGCGTTCATAATCCGCTTGAAAATCATCTGGGCGGCGCTGCCAAAAACGGGCGCGCAATGCGCGACGTTTTTATACGGCAACTGAACAAGCGCAAATTTTCGTTGAAATTATCAAGCGAGATTTTCGCTCTCGATTTGCAAAGAAAAATCGTGCGGCTCGCGGGCGGCGATGAATTTTCCGCCGTCGCCGGAATTGTCATTGCGACGGGCGTTAAGCGCCGAAAATTAAACGTCGGCGGCGAAGAAGAATTTATCGGCAAAGGAATCGTCGAATCGGGAGCGCGCGACCGAAATTCGGTTAAAGGGAAAACGGCGGCGATAGTCGGCGGCGGCGACGCGGCGTTTGAAAACGCGCTGATTTTAGCGGGCGAAACGGAAGAAAAAGCGGCGGCGGCGAAGAATGTTTATTTGATTTGTCGCGGCGCGGATTTCAGGGCGCGCGCCGAATTCGTCAAACGGGTTTCGGCGCATCCGAAAATCGAGATTTTAACCGAAACAATCGTGCGCGAAATAGGCGGCGGCGAAGGTCTCGAGTTTGTTCGGCTCGAAAATCTGCGAACGAAAAAGAATTTTAAATTACCAATCGAAGCGCTTTTGATTCGCGCCGGCGTCGAGCCGAATACTGGGATTTTTCGCGGGAAATTAGATTTGGACGAGCAGGGATTTATAAAAATCGACTCTTCTTGCCAAACAAACGTCAAAGGCGTTTTTGCAGTCGGCGATGTCGCCAGCCCACTCGCGCCGACGTTGAGCGGCGCGGTCGGAATGGGCGCGACAGCCGTGAAAACCATTAGAGAAAGCGAAAAGTGAAAAACTAAAAGTTTATGCCGAAGCCATTTTTTAATAATTCCTTAACTTTTCACTTTTAGTTTTTCACTTTTAACTTTTAGAGCGCGCCGAACGAATCGTTGCCGGTGTTTTTGAGCAAATGCCGCGTGTCGTTCATCGCCAGCAGGCGAATGTTGAAGCGCCCGTGTATCTCGAAGCGGTTGATGCCGCAGTTGGATGTTACGAGCCAGGGCGTCGTGCGCGTCCGGCGGTTGATTGCGCCGAGCAGATAAAGCGTTAAAAAACAGATTGCGCCGGTGTGCGAAAAAATCACGATGTTTTCACCCGAATGCGCGCGCAGAACTTCGTGCAGCGCGTTTGTCGCGCGCCTTAAAAGCTCGCGGTAGCTTTCGCCGCCGGTGATGACGTGATGAATGTTGCGGTTGAGAAGCGCGTAATAATCGTTCGGATGCTCGGCTTTCGATTCGTCGAAGGTTTTGCCTTCGAGAACGCCGACTTTGCGCTCGCGGAAATCGGCGGTCGTGATAATCGGCAAATCGAGAAGCCGCGCGAGCGGTTCGGCAGTCTGCACGGCGCGCAGCAAATCGGATGAATAAATTATATTAATACGCTCTTTTGCCAGCGCCCGAGCCGTGATTTCCGCCTGTTTTTTTCCCAATTCCGACAAAGCCGTCGCCGAATGCCCGCCGAAACGCCCCGCCGCGTTACCGTCGGATTGTCCGTGTCGAACTAGGAAAAGTCTGGTAACAGGCATTTTTTAAGTGAAAAGTGAAAAACTATAGCGGTTTTCAGAATTATGCGACTTGATAGCCACAATGTTTGAACCAACCTTGACAATCCGACTCGGTTATCAATTTCAGTCCTTCAGCGATCGCGCGGTCAAGTTCTTCGCTCGTCCGCGC
>JAABUN010000243.1_pt1 | contig 144890 bp, 135 predicted proteins | sample 5559311 | NCBI WGS metagenome assembly JAABUN01 (sample SAMN10711877, study PRJNA513370) | rock metagenome | isolation source: Antarctica rocks | place: Antarctica: Victoria Land, Siegfried Peak sud
GCCGACGCAGCTCACGCTCCTCCACCTCGCTGATCTTGAGAGCCTCGACCGCCACCGCCCCGAAGTTCGCCGCCGTTATGACAACTCCTTCAAGACCCAGACATATTTCCGGGACCCGGTACTAGGCGGACGAAATCGACGTGAGGGTCGGGCACCAGACCGAGCTGTTCGAGGCGCGGGCCGACCGTCGTTCGACACGAGGACTCCTCACCTGTCGGACGCCATAGGAAGTCCTCGCGCGTCAACTGGACGAGCTGCCGAGAGCCTGCGGAGAGCAGCAGCCGGTGATCGCTCACGTGATCGCCTTCAGGACCGCTCGGGCCGATCCCAGGGCTTCGTGGAGGGCGTCCTGAAGCTGCTGGGATCCGAGCTGGCTGTCATCAAGGGCTAGCTGGTCGACCTGAGCGGTCACCAGCGAACGAAGACCGTCCTCGACTTGGACGCTGACCTCGCCAGTACCATTTTCGCGCAGGGTAGAGCCAAGCTCGGTCACGCTGATCTCCATGACGTACTCGACGATGAACGTCCGGACGGCGGCTGCGGGAGAGAGATCCTCGGTGAGCACGGCGACGAGCGCTGTGCTGGAGGCCGAGCGCATCTCCGCCTCGTCGATGTCAGCGCCCGAGCCGACGAGCGCGTTGAGGATGCGGCCACATTGGGCGAGCGGCCGCAGGCCGCGGAGCTCGTCGAGTGACAGACCGAGCGAGTCAAGCGTGCCGGCGTCGCCCGCCCGGACGGCGAGGCCTGCTGCCAGGACCGCGCCACCGACGCTCGCCGCGCGTTGGCGCGACCGGCGACCTCCGCCGCGGGTGCCGCCACCTGCTCCCGCGACGTCACCACCTCCGCCTGCTCCACCGCCGCCTGGGCCGTCGGCACGGCCGCCGCCCGGCCGCGTCAACCCGCCGAACGGGAGTGGCGCCACTGGGCGCTCCGGGGCTATCGGGTCCAGGAGGGAAGGCTGCTCGGGCTGGGGCCGGGCGGGCGGCGCGTCTGCATCCCAATCCAGGGCGTCCGCAAGCTGCGACAGCACGTCGGCTTGCTGTGCGGTCGAGGTCGGATCGCCGACAAGGTCGGCGGCGGCGTCGCGCGCTGCCTGCCAATCGCGTCCGCCGCTGCCGCCGAAGGCGCCGGACGTTCCCATGTCAGCTCTGTCCCGGGCTAGTGTCGAGCAGCTCGTCGGCAGCCGCCTGAGCGATCTGGGCAAGGCGCCCGGAGTCACGCCAGCGCCCGATCAACGCCAGTGCCTCGCTCTTGAGCGGGCCATCGCGGCTGATGCGGACAACGAGGCCCGGGCTCACGGACGCGGGATCGAGTTCCTCAAGACGCCGCAGGATCTCCTCACCGGTCGGCTTGTCGGCAAGCAGCTCTTGCAGAGCTTCGGCCGCACGATCCTGGCTCTCGGGCTCAGTGCGAACGATCTCAGTGAGTTCGCGCGCAACGAGCAGCCGATCCTCCGCGCCGAGCGCGAGCATCCGCTTGCGTGCGCTCTTCCGTGTGTTTTGCGCGTCGGACTTGAGGTCGGCGAGGAGAGCCCGCAGATCTGAGCGAAGGCCGCTGCCCGGTGCCGCGAGGCTGCGCAGGGACGCGGCCAGGCGCAGATACGGGTCGAGATCCTCCGCGGCGAGCGCCGGCGGGGTCAACGCCCACTCGCGCAACGCCGGCTCGCCGGCGGTCTGCTTTGGGTCCTCGAGCTCGGCGAGCTTGGCCGCCAGCTCGCCGTCCCCAAGCCACGCCAGCAGCTGTGAGAAGGCGTCAGGCTCGAGCTCCTCAAGCACGAGCAGCTTGGCCAGCGCCGAAGGTTGCAACGCCGCGCTACGGCGCTCGGCGATCGCCGAGCGCAACCAGAAAGCGTTGAGGAAGCGCTTGAGTCGTCGGGGGTTGCCGGCGAGGCGGCGAAACAGAACCGGCGCGAGGACACCTGCGAGCTGCAGTTCACCGGTTGCATCTGAGGGCACAAGGCCGGCGGGGAGCGCTTCAAGCGTCCGCGCCTCCCCGGCGCGACGGCGCGTGTCGCAGTGCTCGGCAAGCTGCGAGACAGCGTTGTCGTCGAGATGACGCTCGAGCAGCATCATCGCGAGATAGGCCTCGGTATCGGCGAGGCCGAGCGTCGGCACGCTGATCGGTATTTGAACGATCTTCTCTAGGTACTCGCGGGCCATGAGCGCGCCCTGCGCCGACTGCGCGTAGCGGGTCGCGATCGCCAGGGTGACGAGCCGACGGTCAGCCGCGATCACGAAGCCCATCTTGCGCACGGAGAGAAAGAGCTTGATCGCCTCAAGCGCGGCAACAACGGTGTCGGGCAGGCAGCGGTCGAGGTCGTCGACGAGGACGACGACGCGGTCGATCTCTTCGAGCTCCTGCATCAGCTCGTCGAATTCATCGCGGAACCCCTGCAGCGTCGGGTCAGCGAGCCCGTCGTCCCCGTCACCGAAGATTCCCACGACGTCGGCGATCTTGGGGATGCTCAACGTGAGCGCCGAGTTCGCCACCAACGTGACGGCCTTCGACCACTGGACGCGCGCGACGAGCCCTTTGAACTGATCGGCGAGCTGGGCCATGCGACCCTCGTCCTTGGAGACCTCCGTACGCACCGCGGCGAGCACCTCGGCGATCAAGGTCGCCTTGGGGTCGATGTTGGGGTCGTACTCCCACGGTCGCGTGTAAACGACGACGACGCGTCCGCGCTCGTTGAGCTGCTTGCGCAGGATCTCGAGCACCGTGCTCTTGCCGGATCCCCAGTCGCCGAAGACCCCGACGGCGACCGGGTCAAGCCGCTCGCGTAGGAGCGCTTCCTGAATCGGCTCGGCGATGTCCGCGAACCCGAGCAGATCCTGAGCGTTTGGATTGTCGGGCCAGAGCGGCGTGTGCGAGGCGGTCATGAGGCGGGATTGCGGAGCGAGTCCACCGTACGGCGCAACTCAGACGTCGCGAGTGGTGGTTGTGATGTCGGCCAGGGCCTGAAGGAGATCGTCGACGAAGCCGTGGGCGTCGGCGGCGTCGGCGTCGCGCTGGTCGGGGTCGTTGAGCATGAAGTCGGCGGCGCGGCCGGGACCGAGTCCGTCTGGGCCGTCGAAGTCGCGTGCCAGGAGGTCGAGCGCGCGCATGACGACGTCTGGGTTGCGGGCGGCGTGCTCACGGAGGCGAGCCGCGATTGCTTGGCCCCGGCCGGGCGTGTGGCGGATGACGTAGACGAGGTCGTAGGCGTCCTTGGGCTCGCCGCGGTCGGCGAACGCCAGAGCCTTCAGCACGATGAATGCCGCCGGGCCGCAGACCGGGATGGTCCGGTGTACGCGCTCGCCCTTGAGCGTGTGACCGTCGAGTTCGACACTGACCCGCTCCTCAAAGGCCAGCTCGAGGCCGGGCGTCACGATCGCCCCGAAATCGGGCTCGAGCTTCTGAACCCGTATGCCCGCGGCCTGCTCGGGCGCAGGCGGCATCAGGAAGTCAATGGTCACGTTCAGCTCGCCGAGGCGCCAGCGCTGGACCGTCTGGTTGCCGCTGTCGTTGGTGTCGGGCCGGAAGCCCTCCGCGCGAAGGCGCCCGCTGATCTCGGCGTAGCGCTCGTCGTCGAGAAGCGCGAGCGCGAGCCCGATGTCGAGGTCGTTGGTGCCCGGATGGCGCTCCTCGTCGTTTGCGGTGTCGCGGGCGGCGTCGATGAGGAGCGCCGGGACCAGGCCGCCGACGATGCAGACGTCGTCGACGTAGGCGCCCAGCGTGACGGCCACCGTCAGGCAGGCGGACTTGACGAGCTCGAACTCCTCCGGCCCGTATCCCGACCGGTGGCGAGGCTTCTCAGGTGTGGGCATTCCAAAGTTCTCCGTCGGCGCGCAGCTGCTCGGCCGCCTCGCCGGCGCGCTCGGGCAGGTTGAGGAGATCGAGGTAGACCTGAACCGGTGCGACGCAGGGCAGGCCGTCGGCCTGCCGGCGTCCGTCGAACACACCGCGGTCATCAGGACCGATGAGCTGCACGTTGGCTCCGCGGTCGTTGCGGCGCAGCTCGATCGCGTCGGCAGCGTCACGAGGGTCACCCGCGACGTAGACGCTAACGAGGCGATAGCGCGCGAACGGATCGAAGGCGTAGGCCGCGGGCAGGCCGGTGAAGGCATGGTCGATGCCGGCGTGCTCGAGCCGCTCGGCGGTCGTGCGCGCGAGTTCCACGCCGGCGCCGCTGAGGTGCCCGGTGATGACGTCGTGACGATCGAAGCGGTACTCGTCGCCCCAGGCATCCAGTAGCAGGTCACGATCACGCGGTCGTAGGCTGGGGCCGTCGCGGTCGAGCAGCTCGTCGTCGGTGAGCCGAGCGACGATCCGTGAGACTCGGCCGGCATCGAGATCGGTGTGCCCGCTGAGTTCCTTCTGGCGCCACCAGCGCTCTGGTTCGAGCAGCAGGACGCGGGCGATTCGCGAACTCTTCGGGGCGAAAGCCGAGGAGGGACGTCCGCGCTTGGCGAAGGCGTTTGGACGCCCCTGAATCCAGATATGGAGCAGGTCGCCGCGCAGGTGCGCATTGCCCGACAAGTCGATCCAGTTAACGTGGCGCTCGTCTGCCGCGTGCGCGCCCGCCGGTGTCATGTACGGCACGACGAGGATCGCGAGCGCGTCCTGATCGTTGAACTCGGCGAGCTGCGGCGCGGCGGCCGCTACGACGCCGGGACTGCTTGACGACTTGAACTGCACCAGCCAGCGGCGCCCGCCGGCGTCGACGACGACGTCGACGCCCACGTCGGCCGACTCGATGCGGAGGGGCTGGTTGGGCTCGGGCTCGTCGAACAGCTCGGCCAAGATGGCCGGGAGTCGATAGAGCGCCTCGCGTTCAAGTTCAATCGGCTGCATGAAAGCATCGGGTTGTTGCGTGGGACAACACGGCAACTATACGCAACGAGATGTCTAAAAGGAAGGCCATGCACTGACGCGCAAAAGGGTCGTTTTACGCGGGGCGCGACCGAGAGTCAGAGGCCGGTGTGGCTCTTGACGATTGCCGTGAGCAGCCCTGTCACGACGCCCTTGCCGACGTCGCCGACTGTGTCGCGCAGTCTGACCAGGCGGCTGCGCTCGTCGTCGTCGACGTCCGGGTCCGCGATCCGTTGGTCGATCAGTGCCAGCAGCTCGCCTGCGAGATCACCGCCGGCGCCGGGCCAGCCGGCGACCTGCTGCAAAGCCCGCTCGCCAAGACGGAAGAACAGCGGCCCGTCGACCTGCTCGACTGACTGCTCATCGCGCAGGTAACCGGCGGCCGAGAGCTGCATCAGGGCGGTCGCCGTAGCCGGATCGCCCGGCTGTCGGCCGAGTTGCGCGTTGACGGCGTCCTGGGTGATTCCGTCGTCGGGGCCGAGCCGCTGCTCGATCACGTACGCGGCTTGGAGCACCGGCAGAACGTCCAGCTGCCACCCGGACGTGATCGGCGCCTCGGGCGGCGCGGGAGGGTTCCGAAGACGTTCGGCCGCGAGTTCGGCGCTGGGCGTCAAGCGGAAGTCGCCGCGTCGCCCATTGGGTCCTGAGCCCCAGTCGATCGCGATGGCTTCGGCCGCTTCGAGATCCTCGATGTCCGCCAGGACGAGGCTGCGGTGGGCCGGCGAGCGGGCGGCCCACTCGCGCGTCATCGCCGGATGCGTGATCTTGACCCCGTGAGCACCGAGGACTTCGGTGACCGTTAACTTCGAGCGGTCCGCGCGCCAGAGCTCCTCGAACTCGAGAAACGCCGCGGTGAGCCGGTCGGGAAGCACCGCCATCAGGCCGACGCCGGTGCCTTCGCGGCCCGGCGCCGGCGACCGGGCTTCTTCTTGGTCGGCTCGAACGCGGCGGACAACAGGCGGGCGTCGCCGGCCTTGGAGCGGTGGTGGAGGTACTTCATCGTGGTCTGCACGTCGGCGTGACCCATCCACGCCTGGACTTGGACGATCGATGCCTGCTCGATGGCGATCGTGCCGAACGTGTGGCGCAGGTCGTGGAAGCGAAGCTTGCGCAGCTCCACCTTCTCGAGCGCCTTCTTGTAGCGGCGGGTGACGGCTGAGCCGTCGAGGTACTCGCCGCGCTCGCCGGGGAAGACGAGGTCGGCGCGGGCATTCGGGACGTTCTTACGGTGGGTGGCGAGTAGGTCGTTGACCTGGCGGGCCATCGGGACGGTGCGGACGAGCCCGGACTTCGGGGCGGTGAGCGTGCCGAGTGAGTACGAGGAGGCGACGTGCAGGGCCTCGCTCGCGAAGTCAATGTCGCCCCAGTGCAGCGCGACGAGCTCGCCGCGGCGCAGGCCGGTGAACGCGGCGGTGAGGAAAACGGCGCGGTCCTGGTCTGATGCGGCCGCGGTACCGAGCTGCTCGATCTCGTCGGGGGTGAAGAAGTCGTAGGCGTTGGGATCCCAGCGCACGCGCAGCTTGGGGACCTCACGGACCGGGTTGTTCAGCAGGCCGTGGGTCTTCTTGGCGCGCTCAAGGACCGAGCCCATGACCGTCAGCAGCCGGTTGACGCTGCGGCGGCTGAGGCCGCGCTCGTCGAGGAGCGCGTCGCGCCAGTCCTCGAGCTGCTCGGCGGTGATCTTCTCGATCGCCCTTCCGCCAAAGGCGGGGAGGAGGTGGGCGTTCACGTCGGAGCGATAGCCCGAAAGCGTGGAGGGTTTCCAGTCGCGGTCGCGCACGCCCCACACGAGCCATTCTTCGCAGACGACATCGAAGGTCGCGCCGGTGCGCAACTGCTCGACCACGCCGCGCCGCGCGTCGGTGAGGATCGCCTGCAGCTGGGCCTCGGCGTCCTTCTTGCGCAGGTAGCCGGAGGGCGGCTGGCCCTTCTCGGTCCAGTCGCGCCCAAGGACCTTCTTGTGCTGGCCGTAGCCGTCGCGCCACTTGGCCACCCAGACGGCGCGCAGCTTGCCGGGGCGCAGGAAGACGTGACCGGACACGGGCGTGGGGAGCGGGGGTGAGGCGGTCGGCATGGTCGGTGAAGCGTACCGGACCGAGCGGACGTTTTGGTCCCGAGATTGGTCCCCGAACAGCTTGAGTCAACTCGAACTACTCGACGAAATACCCGCTAGAACGCTTGTTTTCTGCCGTGCTCAATGGCTCATATTGCTACTACGGAACCGAAGGTCAGAGGTTCGAATCCTCTCGGGCGCGCTCCAGAAAGTCCTGAAATGCGGGGATGTAGTCGTTTCGGGAGCAACCGCAGCACCGTGCTTCGCGTTGCGAGTACCAACGGGCCGGCACCGCACGGTGGACCCGACCTATGACGGGCGAGCGCGTCAGTCCTCGACGCGCGTGCCCGGACAGCCTCATCGGAGGGTGGGCAGCGGGGCAGGGCTCGCGCGAGGGTGAAACCGTTGCGCAACGGTCGCGGAGTCGAGAAAGATGTGGCGCTCCTGCTGTTTCCGTGGGTGAGGTGAAGGGTTTAAGTAGGGCGCACGCCGCATGGCGCCTACGGTTCTGGGTTCTTGAGGTCCGGAATCGGGGGGAGCTGGATGCGGCGTGCGCGGCACAAGGGTATGGGCGCGGTTGTTGGGCTTGCAGCGGTCGGTCGTCGAGGACGTCAAGATCGGCATCGAGGGGGAGGTGGTGGTCAGCGTCCGGCCGGGCTGGCGTGAGCGTGATCGCTGCGGGATCTGCCGGCGGCGCAGCCCGGGCTTTGACCTCGGCGAGGGCCGTCGGCGCTGACGGGCGCTCGATCTCGGCGCGACGTTTGCGTTTGTCGAGGCGGCTGCCCCGCGGGTGAGGTGCAGGCGTCACGGGGTGGTGGTCTGCGCGGTCCCGTGGGCCCGTCACGATGCTCGTTTCACGCGCGCCTTTGAGGATCAGGTCGCGTGGCTGGCGGTCAACACCTCAAAGACCGCGGTCGCGGAGCTGATGCGGATCGCGTGGCGCACCGTCGGCGCGATCTGCGAGCGCGTGGTCGCCGAGGCCCAACTTGAGGTCGATCTGCTCGACGGCCTGTCACGGATCGGGATCGATGAGATCAGCCACCGCAAGGGCCACCGCTACCTGACTGTGGTCGTCGATCACGTCAGCGGCCGCCTGGTCTGGGCCGCCCCGGGCCGTGACCGCAAGACCGTCGAGGCATTCCTCGACGATCTCGGCCAGGAGCGCTGCAACGAGATCACGCTTGTGTCCTGCGACATGGCCCCGTGGATCGCCGGCCCGATCGCCGAGCGGCTACCCGACGCGGTCCGCTGTGTCGACCCGTTCCACGTCGTCCAGCTGGCCACCGACGCGCTGGACGAGATCCGCCGCGAGGTCTGGAACACTGCGCGCAAGGCCGGCGAGGTCGCCGTCGCGCGCGATCTGAAGGGCGCCCGTTTTGCGCTGTGGAAGAACCCTGAAAGCCTCACCGGGCGCCAGAAGACCAAGCTCGCGGACATCAAGACCGTCAACGGGCCGCTCTACCGCGCCTACCTGCTCAAGGAGCAGCTGCGCGCCTTCTACCGCGTCCCGGCCGAGCACGCCGAAGCGATGCTCGACGCCTGGCTGGGATTGAGCCGGCCCGGGGTTGGCGGAGACTGCCCACCACTCCCCAGGTGACGACCGCGTCACCGACCCACGGAAACGTCAGGAGACCCAAAGATGTTCGATGTCGAGAAGCGGCGGCTGGCTCCGCTCACCAGGTGAAGGGGCGCCGGCCGGCGCGGCCCCACGACACCAGGAGATCACCATGCCGAAGTACCTGCTGCTCAAGCGCTACCGCGGCGGCCCAGAGCCGCTCGGTCCCGTCCCCCCGATGGATGAGTGGGCGCCGGAGGACGTGGAGGCGCACATGGCCTTCATGAGAAACGTCAGCGAGGTGCTCAAGGAGAACGGCGAGTACGCAGGTGTGGAGGCGCTCACCCCGGCGCGCACGTGGGTGCGCTACGGCGGCCCGGGCGCTGCGCCGGTCACCACCGACGGCCCTCACCCGGAGACCAGCGACCTGATCGCCGGGTGGTACATGATCGACGTCGAGTCCCACGAGCGCGCGCTCGAGGTCGCCGCCTACGTCTCCTCCGAGCCCGGGCCGGGCGGCGAGCCGCTCTGCGAGTGGATCGACGTCCGCGAGGTCATGTCCTCCGACGTCACGTCATGACCGATCCCACGTTGTACGTCTGCCACGGTGACGACGGTGGCCCGCGGGTCCATCCGTGCCGCCGGGTCCAGGAGGCGATGACCGAGAAGGGCATCGCCTACGAGAAGGTCATCGCCGCGGTCGGGAACCCGATCCCCTTCCTGCGCAAGGGGTCCCGGTGCGACCTGCGCGCTGCAACCGGTGACACGAAGCTGCCGACGCTCAAGCTCGTCGATGGCACGGTTTATGCTGGCTCGAAGGCGATCCTCGGCTGGATCGCAACGCAGGGGTAAAACGCCGTGGAGGTCACCTTCGCCATCTGCGCGGCCATGCCGGGCGGCAACCGGACAACCAGTCCGTTGACGAGGTCTCAGGCGAATCCAGACGGTCGACCCGCCGTGTTTGACGACTCGACACCACCGCTGGACGAGACCGCGCTGCGGGCCCTCGTCCCGAGGGTGCTCGCGGGCCTGGTCCGCCGGGGTGAGGACTTCGACGCCGCCGAAGACGCGCTGCAGGAGGCGCTGCTCGACCACGGGTCAGCGACTGGCGCGTGCTCTACCGGCCCTCACCGACGCCGAAGCGCCCGACGGTGCCGGGCTCCTCGTGGCACGCGTCGTCAATCGCCGCGATCTCCTACGAGCCGTCGGCACCCTCGGGAGTTGAGCGCCTCGCGTCAAGCACCGTCCCAACACGGGGGGCGGATCTACTTGGCGGGCCTGGTCACCGAGACGATCTGGGGCGTCGGTACCTGCAGCCGCTGCGCCGTGCTGGGGAAGTCGCCCGGCCGCCAAGCGCAGGAGAGACGCGACACGCGCTCGGCGACCCGGCCGACTTCACGACTGGCGACTGTCTCCGGCTCTTGCCGCTGATCGCAGAAAGGGGTCCTCGTCGAGCGGATCCCGCTCCGGAACCGGCGCACGCTGCGCGCGCAATCGTTACAGCTTGTTCACATGGAGAGGCCATCCGCGCGGCGAGGCGCCGCAGTCATCGTCGCTGTCCTGGTCGCTGCGGGCGGCGGGGCGCTCACCGTCGCGCAGGCCCAGGACGCGGGGTCGGACACCTTCGGGCGCAGCAGCGTCGAGCAGACCATCCGCGGAGACGCGCGGACCCCAGGCGGCTTCTCGGCCCTGCGCGCCGGCGCCGGGGAGCCGCACATCGTCCGCGGGGAGCTGGCCGGCCCCGTTCCCGGGCGCGAGGCGCGCCGCTCCTCGCTTGCGTACTTCGCGCAGCTCACGGACTTCCAGCTCTCCGACGAGGAGTCCCCCGCACGCGTGGAGTTCCTGGACTCGAGCGCCGACTCGCCGCTGAACACCCCGTTCGGCGCGGCGTGGCGCCCGCAGGAGGCGCTCGTCGCCCAGATCACCGAGGAGGCCATCCGGCAGGTCAACCGCTTCGTGCCCGCGAGCCCGGTCGCGCAGGCCGGTGGCGCCCGGGCGCCGATGGGCTTCGCGATCACGACCGGCGACTCCGCCGACAACCAGCAGCGCAACGAGGTCGAGGCCGTGGTGACGCTGCTCGACGGCGGCACCGTGAACCCCAACTCGGGCTCTGCCAACCCGGCCGACTACACGTCGCCGACCTGCGCCGCAGTGCCTGGTGGCGTCGAGACCAAGCCGCGCTACACCGGCGTGCAGGACTACGACGACGGCCTCGCCGGCGGCGCGTTCTACGACCCCGACGAGCCCGTCGGCCAGTTCGCGAAGTTCCCGCGCTGGCCGGGCATCCTCGACCGCGCGCAGGAGTCGTTCGCCGTGCCGGGCCTGGCCGTCCCGTCCTACGTCACCTTCGGCAACCACGACGGCCTCGTGCAGGGCAACCAAGCGGCGAACCCGGGCTTCGAGACGATCGCGCGCGGTTGCGTCAAGCCGTTCGCGCCGACGCCGAGCGCGGGGCCGGCCGACACGCCCGAGGAGGCCGCGGCGCTGCTGTCCTCCGGCGGCGCGGGACTCGTGCCGCCCGATCCGGGGCGCACTTTCGTCTCCAAGCCCGGCTACAAGGCGCTGCACGCCAAGGGCAAGGACGGCCACGGCTTCGCGTTCATCGACCCGGCGGAGCTGCGTGCCTCCCGCGGCGCCGCGGGCTACTACGCCTGGAGCCCCGCGCCGGGCTTCCGCTTCATCGGCCTCGACACGGTCTCCGACGGCGGGATCGCCGGACCGTCGGCCAACGGCAACATCGACGACCCGCAGTTCCGCTGGATCCGCCGCGAGCTCGAGGCGGCCCGGGCCGCCGGTCAGATGGTGATCGCGTTCGGCCACCACCCGCCGCGGTCGCTGACTTCCGACGTGCCCGACGAGGCGGCCGGGTCGTGCTCGGGAACCGACCCTGCGGGCGGCGATGCCCGCCCGGGCTGCGACCTCGACCCGCGCGACTCGCGGCCGATTCACAAGGGTTCCGATCTCGAGGCGTTGCTCAAGGAGTTTCCCAACGTCATCGCGCTGGTCTCCGGCCACACCCACGAGAACAAGGTCACGCCGGTCAAGCGCGTCGGCGGCGGCGGATTCTGGGAGATCGAGACGGCGGCGGAGATCGACTTCCCCAACCAGAACCGGCTCATCGAGGTCATGGACAACCGCGACGGCACGCTGTCGCTCTTCGGCACGATCCTCGACCACGCGGGACCGATCGCAGCGCCGCCGCCCGGTACGCCCGGGACGGCGATGAGCGTCAGGGACCTCGCGTCTGCGGGCCGGCTGCTCGCCTACAACGACCCGCAGTCGGCAAAGGCGGTGGACACCGGCGAGATCGGTGGGGGCGGGCTCGGCGTCCCCGCGGACCGCAACGTCGAGCTGCTGCTGCCCGACCCGCGTCCGCGCGCGGCGGCTCCGAGCGCGCCGCAGGCCGGCGCCGCGCCGCAGGCCAGTGGCGCAGCCGCGTGCGTCACGACGCGCGGCCTGCGTTCGGCGCAGGTGCGCCCGCGCGGGCGCGGGGCGCGGCTCGGGTTCTCGCGCACGGTCAAGCAGCCAGTCACCGTCGACGTGTTCCAGCACACCGCCGGACGCCGCGTGCTGGGCGAGCGGCTCGTCGCGCGCTTCGCGGATCGCTCCTCGTCGGTCGCCTGGAACGGGCGCGCCAACCGCCGCGGGCGGCGGGTCGGCGACGGCCTGTACTCCGTGCGCTACACGATGCGCCTGCCCGGCGGGCGGCGCGACGTCCGCCGCATCGCGCTGCGCCGCGCTCGGGGCAGGTTCAGCGTGAGCCGCCCCTTCGCGCGCCGCGACCGCTGCGTCCTGTTGCGCTCGTACAAGCTCGAGCGCCCGGGCTTCGGCGGGAGGACGAACCGGTCGGTCGGCGTCTCCTACCGGCTGGGGGAGGCCTCCCGCGTCACCGTCAGGGTGCTGCGCGGCACGCGCGCGGTCAAGACCTTTCCCGCTCGCGAGGTGCGGGCGGGGGTCCTCGTCCGCCTGCGCTTCGACGCGGAGCGCCGGCCGCGTGGGGACTTCCGCTTCGAGATCGACGTGCGGGCCGCCGACGGCGCTCAGACCACCGCGACGCTGGTGGCCCGGCGGGTCTAGTCGTGCCGCATCGATACGGCCACCGCGGGGTTGAGGCCGTCATGAACAAGATCCTCGCCCTGTGCCTCGTCGCCCTTCTGTCGTCCGTCGCGCTGGCGGGCGCGAAGGTCCCCGGCAAGGAAGGTCACGCGAAGAATCCCGCCGTCGCCGCCTGCCAGGCCGAGCGCAGCGCCGGTGCCGCGGCCTTCGAGGCCAAGTACGCCAACGACAAGGGCAAGCGCGCCGGTCGGCGCTGCGTCCGCCAGCACGCCAAGGCCGCGAGGACGACGTGCAAGGCCGAGCGGGCCACCGACCGCGCGGCGTTCCGGACCAAGTACGCCGGTCCGAAGGGCAAGCGCGCGATGAAGCGCTGCGTGCGCGCGCACGCCGGAGATCCCGTCCGCTGACCGCGCCGCCGATGAGTCCTAGTGTCCCGCTTCGCAAGTTCGGTCGCAGCATCCGGGATGGATCGTCGATGCGTGGGACCCGGCGACGGCTTGCCTCGTGCTGGTGTACTTGGGTGGCCGTCGCCGGGTGTCACGTGCGGCGAGGCGCCCGGATACTGCCAGCGAACTTCGGAATCGGGACACTAGGGTCGGCGCATGGGCGCCCGTCCCCTCAACGAGGTCGTCGAGGCGGGATGGGCGGAGGCCCTGGCGCCCGCGAGCGGCCAGATCGCCGCGATGGGCGACTTCCTGAGGGCGGAAGCGGCTGCCGGCCGTCCGCACCTGCCGGCCGGCGAGAACATCCTCCGCGCCTTCCAGCAGCCGTTCGCGGAGGTCCGCGTCCTCATCGTCGGACAGGACCCCTACCCGACCCCCGGGCACGCGGTGGGGCTGTCGTTCTCGGTCTCCGCTGACACGCGGCCGCTGCCGGCGAGCCTGCGCAACATCTTCCAGGAGTACCAGGACGACCTGGGCCTCCCGCCGCCGTCGAGCGGTGACCTGTCGCCGTGGGCCGCGCGCGGCGTGTGCCTGCTCAACCGCTCGCTCACCGTGGTGCCCGGCCAGCCGAATGCCCACCAGGGAAAGGGCTGGGAGCCGGTGACCGAGCAGGCGATCCGTGCGCTCGCCGCCCGCGGCGGGCCGCTCGTGGCGATCCTCTGGGGGCGCAACGCCCGCAACCTGCGCCCGCTGCTCGGGGACGTTCCCGCGGTCGAGTCCGCGCATCCCAGCCCGCTCTCCGCGCGCAACGGCTTCTTCGGCTCGCGGCCCTTCAGCCGGGCCGACGAGCTGCTGGTGCGCCAAGGCGTGGACGCGGTCGACTGGCGGCTGGCGTAGGCGCAGCGCGAAGGCCGGCGGTCTCTGCGGCGAACCGCGGAGGCGGTGCACGGCATGGCGCCGGTGGCGTCACCTCCGCCGCGGCGAGACGTTCTCCAAGACGATGAGCGCCATGACCCTGAGACATCACCGCAGCCGCACCGCGACCGGGCGCGCCCTGGCGCTCGCCCTGACGACCGTCGGGCTGCTGACTCCGGCGGCTCAAGCGCGCTGGACGACGCCGTCCGTGCTGGTCACGGGCGACGGCGCGGGGCTGCTGACCACCACGGTCCGCTCCGACGGGACCCTCCGGGCGGCGATCGACGACAGCTCACGCGGCATCGGCCTCGGGCTCGCGGACCTCGCGGCGGCGGGTGGGTTCGGCGATCCGCTGCGGGTGCTGCGCGCGCCCGCGACGGTGAGCGGCGTGGCGCTTGCCGCGGACGGCAGCGGCGTGGCGCTGCGGGCCGGCAAGGCCTCCCGGACGCACGTGCCCTTCGACGCGGCGGGCTCGGCGGGTGCGCCGGTCGCCTTCGACGGCGTCGGCTCCTTCGACGCCGTCGCGGCGTCGCCCGCCGGCAGCGTCGTGGCGGTGTCGGTGCGCAAGTCGCTCGTGGGCTTCGAAGTGGTCGCCGCGTTCCGCGACCCCGGCTCGGGGAGCTTCGGCGTGCCCGTGCGCGCCGGCTTCACCGCGAGCGGCGACACCATCGTGCAGGCCGGGATCGGCGACCGCGGGGAAGCCGTCGTCGTCTGGCAGCCCAACGGCTTCCCGTCGCCCGTGGCCGCGGCCGTGCGGCTCCCGGGCGCCGGGTGCTCCAAGCCGACGTTCGTGACGCGTGTCGGCTCCTTGGTCGAGCTCGCGGTGGGGCCGGGCGGGCAGGCGATCCTCGCAGCGCCCGGAGATCGCCGGATGCGGGTCTCGGTCAAGCCGGCGGGGGCGTCGACCATGCCGCCGGTGCGGACCGTCGACCGCGCGGGCGGTGGCTACGGCGTCAGCGTCGCGGCCGCGGGGAGCGACCGGGTGGCCGCGACCTGGGACGCGGCGCGCACGGCGCGAGCCCCCGTCCAGGTGCGGGTCTACACCGGCACGTCCAGAACGGGCGTGCACCGGGCGGGCACCCTCGGCCACGACGCCGAGGAGTCGCGCGTGGGCCTCGGCGCTCGCGGCGAGCTTGCCGTCGGCTGGGGCGCGGGCCTCCCGACGTTGCGCGGTGATCCGACGGCGCGCTCGCGCTTCGCGGTGACCTACCGCCGGGCCGGTGGGCGCTTCGAGGCGCCGCAGCTGCTGGGGCCCGTCGTGCTGAGCGCGACGCCGGAGGCGCTGGAGGTCGCTCCCTCGGGCCACGCCTACGCGCTGTGGGAGGCGTTCGAGAGCGGCGACAGCCGTGCCCGACCGGGGTTCCGTCGCGTCTACGTCACCCGGCACGCGCCGTGAGCCGGCGGAACCTCCGAGGCGCGGCTGCGTTGTGGTTCTCATGCGCCTGATCGCCTCCACCGTCCTGCTGCTCGTGCTGGGCGCCGCACCCGCCGCGGCGAGCTGGAGCGCGCCGCGCGCCTACGACCCCGCGCCCGCCGGCTGCGACGGCAAGGCGCGGTTCATCCCGATCGAATGCGTCGGCGAGCCGGCGCCGCGGGTGGCGGTCAACCCGAGCGGCGCGGCCGTGGCGGCCTGGGTCGACCTCCGGGGCCGTGTGCGGGCCGCGACGGCCGACCGCGCCGGCCGCTTCACCGCCGCCGTCACGCTGACCAAGTCCGGGTTGCGACCGACGGCGGCCCTGGCGCCGGACGGCACCGCGACCGTGGTGTGGCGCGACGCAAGCGGCACCCTGCGGTTCGCCCGCCGGACGGCTGGCCGGTCGTTCGGCGCCGCCACGCGGCTGGCGCCCCGCGGCAGCAAGGCGGGCGACGACTTCGCCAAGGCCGCCGGGGCGCCCGACGGCTCGGTCGCGGTCCTCTACGAGAGCCCATTCCGCAGCCCGCAGGGCCAGTACGTCGAACGGCTGCGCGCGGTGGAGCTCAGCGCGGGGGGACGGCCCGGGGCCGTGACGGAGCTCGGGCGCGGGGGGCTCGGCCGTGACTCCTCGAGCGCCGCGGCCGACGGGACGCTCGTCGGCTGCTGCCTGGCGCCGCCGGCGTCCACGCCCGACGCGCCGCCGGCCTCGGGCGCGCGGCTAGTGGTCTTCCGCCCTGGCGTCGGCTGGTCGTTCGTCTCGGCCACGGCGGTGGCCGCGGACGCGATCGAGACCGTGTTCGGCACTGGGTCGGCGCTCGCGCTCGGGACCACCAAGGTCGAGCAGGGCGGAGACGCGGGCGTGCTCGGCGTCCCCGGGCTCGCGCGGACCGGGGAGGACGGGGCGCTCGGCCCGGCGCTCCACGCTCCCGTCACCCGCAAGGACCGCGGCCTCGCCCCCGGCGTCACGATCGACGGCTCAGGGCGCAGCGTCCTGCTGTACCAGGAGAAGGCGCGGTCGCAGGCCTTCAGCCGAGACGCGCCGGTGTACGCGACCGTGGCGGCGGCCGGCGCGAGGACGCTGGGCGCCCGCCAGCGCCTTGACGCGGGCGCAGACTACGAGCCGACGGTGCGCCCGCTCGGTTCGGGAGCGATCGGGGTCTGGCAGGCCGAGCGCGAGCGCTGGGAGGTGGCGATCGAGGTCAACGGGAGGTTCCGCCGCGTCGCCGCGCCGCGTGGCCTCGGTCCGTCGAGGCTGGGCGAGGACTTCAGCTACGCCTACGACCTCGAGACCAACGGCACCCACGCGGTGCTCGCGTGGTCTGCGGGGGACGGGTCGGTGCGCGTGAGCGAGCTCGGCGGCTGAGGCCCGCGCCTCACGCCGGCGGTGCGTCCGCGGACCCCGGGCGCCGCAGCCGGTAGACGACGTGGTCGGGCGGGTCGATCGGGTTGTCGGGCGCAAGGTGCCCTTCGGCGACGCGGGCGAAGCCAGCCGCCTCGAGTGCCCGCCACGACGCCCGGTTGCCAGCGCTGACGGGCACGACCACGTCGTCCGCGGCCGGGAAGGCGGCCCAGCTGCGCGCGACGAAGGCGGCGATCATCGCGCTGCCCAGGCCACGCCCGCGATGGTCCGGCTCGCCGACGAGGTAGTCGATGCTCAAGGCGCCGGGCGGAACGCGCCAGACCGGCGCGAGCTCCTTCAGGTAATCGGGGTACGCAGCGATCGCGTAGCGCTGGATGAGCCCGAACGGGTGCTCCTCGAGGAGGGCCACGCAGACGTCCGTGGGCTCCCGCCCGTCCACCGCTACGCCGAAGTCCCGCTCGATCGCCTCGAGCGTCGTCTCGTGGTTCCACCACCGGGCGACGAGCGGCTCGGCCAGCCAGGTGGCCAGGAGCGCGAAGTCCTCGCGGCGCAGCGGCCGGAACGCGATCACGGTGGCACCGGGCGGCGAGCCTAGCGGCCGAGACGCACGGTCGACCGCTGACCTGATCCGCTAGACCTTGCCCGACCGCCTGGACCCTTCGACACGAGGTGACTCGCCGTGCCCGAGCAGGAGATCGACGTCCGCGAAGCCATCAGCGCTCGACCCGAAGAGGTGTTCGCGCTGCTCGACGACAGCTCGTCGTGGGCGGCGTGGACGCCGATCGACTCAACGAGGTGATCCGCTCGCGCTAGGGCGCCCTGCGGCCGCCCGCGGGTCCGCTCGAGCAGGCCAGGACGGTACCCGGGTTCCTGCGCTCCTACGTCTCGCCCGGTCTCTTCGCGCGGCGCCCGGGGCCCGAGCCGGCTGCGTGGATGCGCTCGTGCTTCGGCCCGTTCGGACTCGACGGCGTCGCCTGGGAGATCCACGCCGGCGGCGGGTTCTGGTGTCAGCGGCGCCGGGGCGAGCTCGTCCTGCGGCGGACGCGGGCGTCGCGCTCGGAGGTGCGGCCCGCCGACTCCGACGCACGGCTGGAGGGCACGCTGCAGCTGACCCTTCCCCGTGGCCGGGGCGAGATCGTCGCGGGCGTGCGCGACGGGTGGCGAGTCGCGCTCTCTGCCGAGCGCGGCGAAGTGACGCTCGAGCGTCCGGGCAGCCCGCTCGCCCGCGCTCGCGTCGACCCGCGGGCCGGCGTCTCGCTCCTCCTCTCCAAGGTTCCGCGCGCGACGTCGGCACCGGGTCGGGCGATCCAGCTGCCGGCCACGGGCGGACTGTCCGTCTCGGCGACGCGCGGCAGCGAGGCGGTGCTCGGCGTCGGACGCCTCGCGCAATCCGCACCCTGAGCGCCTTCCGCCACGCAAGCCCCTCGCCGAGGTCGCCTCGAAGCTCGAAGGCGTGGACGCGCGGTGCATCCCGACGCCGGTGAGCAGCGAACTGGCTTGGAGCCTCAGCGCCGGGCGCGCACCGTACGCACCGCGCTCGAGCTGAAGCCCGCGCGCTTGGCGATCGCCGTGGCGCGCCGCGCGAGCTTCGCGCAGAGGACGACGCGGCCGTTCTGCGCCGTGCGGCCGTGCTGGCTGGCGAAGCGCACCGCTGCGCCGCGGACCGCGCCGCCCGGAGCGCGAATGCTGAAGGTCACGCAGGAACGCTTGGAGCGGCGCTTCGTCTGCAGGACGCCCAGGCGCAGGCGCGGCGTCGCGCGGGCGGGGCTTGCGGCGGTGAAGGTGGTCGCTTGGCGTACCGCCATCGCCTCCGGCCCCTTGCCCGGTGTGTTGTCGCAAGTGAACGTGCCGGCCGGCAGCGCGAACGCCCGCCCGACGCACGACGCGAAGGCCATCTGGCCGTAGGCGTTGGGGTGGAACGTCTCCTGCAGGTCGCCCTGCTGCACGACGCTGGCGCCGAGGAAGCGCCCCCACTCGCTCGAGACGGGCGACGGCGGGTGCAGAGGGTCGGCTAGCGCCGTCGTCTTCGAGCAGAACTCGCGGCCCTGGAAGGCGTCGCCGAGGTCGAGGAGCTCCACGCCGCGGTCGGTGGCGGCCGTCTTGACGACGCCGCCGATCTGCTTGGAGGCGCTGTCGCGGCCCCACGTGAGATCGGCGTCGTAGAACGGGCACACGTTTGCGCGAACGGGGTCGTTCTCGCTGTACCTGGACTCGCTCGCGCGGGGGATCACGCTCGGGTAGGTCTGCAGGATCAGGCGGTAGTCGCCGCGACCGTAGCCGGCGTCGGCCATCACGGCGCGGATCTCGTCGATGGCCTTCTCGACGTCTGCGATCGCCTTCGGCTTGGCCGCGTCGAGCTTGGGCTGCTGGGTCTGGTTGCACGGCGTGCCCTTGGTTACGTAGGCCTGCAGGCAGGCCGCCACGATGCTCGCGAAGCCGAGGTCGTTGCCGCCGATCGAGACCTGCACGAGCTTGACGTCCTTCGCCTTGGCCACCGTCAGGAGCTGATCGGCCTGCGGAGCCTCGCCGTTCTGGCCGACCCCGCCGCTGGAGGCCCGAAAGACGTTTTTGGTGACGCCGCCGGAGCAGGAGAGGTTGACGCGCTCGGCTACCGGCAGGGAGGCCGTGAGGATCTCGGCGACGTCCGAGCGATGGCAGCCGTTGGCCGCCGTGCCGCCGACGTAGACGCGCGACTTGTCGACCGTGCACGGTGGACCGCCGGTGCACGCCCGGTCGGTCCCGTCGTTGCCCGGCGTCGAGGAGATGCTGTTGCCCTGCCAGCGGCCCGCCTCGCCGGAGATGTACGAGTCCCCGAGCGAGACGGCGGCGGTGGGACCCTTCCCCGGGCTCGCAGCCGCAGTCGCCGGGGCGGCACCGCACAACAGTCCGAGGAGGAGAGCGGGAAGGAGACGGCGCGCGAACATGGCTTTAACGGTAGCTCGGCGCGGCGCCTCAAGCTCCAGTTGCACGGCCACGAACGTCGACGATCAGACGGTCGCCGCCCGGGCCGTCGGCCGCTCGCCGTGGGCGGCGCTCTCGGGCTCGACCAGGATCGCTCCCTCGCCGGTCGCGTAGGCCTCCTCGCCGTGGAAGACGATGTCCATGCCGACCGCCTCCTCGTGCGCGCTCGCGCGCAGGGGCGTTACCAGCGCGATGAGCTTGAGCAGAGCGAACGTCGCAGCGAAGGCGTAGGCCGGTGCGGCGAGGACGGCGAGCGCCTGGCGACCGAGCTGGGCGGCGTCGCCGTAGAGCAGCCCGTCGGCCACGCCGTTCCACGAGCGCTGCGCGGCGAGGCCGACGAAGAGGATGCCCGTGAGGCCGGCGAGGCCGTGCGCGGCGAGCACGTCGAGCGTCTCGTCCACCCGCGTGCGCGCGCGCCAGAGGATGGCGGCGTAGCTCGGCGGCGCGGCCACCGCGCCGAGGGCCATCGCCCAGATCGGGCTGATGAAGCCGGCGGCCGGCGTGATCGCGACGCACCCGACGACGATGGCCGTCGCCGCGCCGATCGCTGTCACCTGCCGGGCGCGCACCAGGTCGAGCACGAACCAGACGGCGAGCGCGCAGGCCGGGGTCAGCAGCGTGTTGACGAACGCGAGCACGCTGACGTCGCCCGCCGAGAAGCCGCTGCCGCCGTTGAAGCCGAACCACCCGAACCACAGCAACCCGGCACCGAGGAGCACGTACATGGCGTTGTGTGGCAGCAGGGCCTGGCGCCCGTAGTCCTTGCGCGCGCCGACGACGAGCGCCGCGGCGAGCGCGGAGAAGCCGGAGCCCATCTCGACCGGTATCCCGCCGGCGAAGTCGAGCGTGCCCTGCTCCTGCAGCCACCCTCCGCCGAAGGCCCAGTGGGCGAGCACGGCGTAGACGAGAACCGACCACAGGCCGGCGAACACGAGGAACGGCCCGAAGCGCATCCGCTCGACCACGGCACCTGCGACGAGCGCGGTCGTGACGATGCAGAACGTCGCCTGGAAGGCCATGAAGAGCAGCTGCGGGATCCGCGTGCCCTCCCGTGGGGCGAAGGCGACGTCGCGCAGGAGGGCGTGGTCGAGGCCGCCGAAGAGGCCGTTGCCGTCGGAGAACGCGATCGAGTAGCCGATCAGCGCCCACGAGATCGTGGCTACGGCCAGCGCCGCGACGCACATCATGAACGTGTTGAGCGTGTTCTTCGAGCGCACCAAGCCGGCGTAGAACAGCCCGAGCGCGGGCGTCATCAGCAGGACGAGCGCCGTGGCGGCGAGCATCCAAGCGGTGTCGCCGGCGTCGACTCCCGCCGTGCTCACGGACCCACCGGCGTCACGGCGCTGTGGTCCGTGTCGCCCGTGCGGATGCGCACGACCCGCTCGAGCGGCAGCACGAAGATCTTGCCGTCGCCCACCTCGCCGGTCCGCCCACCGTCGCAGAGCGCGTCGATCGCCGGCTGGACGAAGTCGTCGGAGACGGCGATCTCGAAGCGCATCTTGTCGGCGAGGCCGATGCGCACGGTCGTGCCGCGGTACGTCTCGACCCGGTCGAGCTCACCGCCGTGGCCCTGGATCCTGCTCAGCGAGATGCCGCGTACTTCGGCGCGGTAGAGTGCCTCGAGGACGTCGTTCGCCTTCTCGGGGCGAACGATGGCGATCACGAGCTTCATGGGACGGGTGCTCCTGCAGTCGGGGACGTCGATGAGCGTCGCGACCGAAGCGCGTCCCGTCTTTGGCCAGGGGTACAAGGAAGCGCTCGGCCGTTTGGACGAGCGGTGGCCGGTCAGGGCCGCGGGGTTCCGGCCGCCCCGGCCCGCGCGGGCGAATCGACCATCCGCCTGGCGTTCAGGCGCAGATGGCGCGAAGATGCGACGCATGAGAACCGCAATCGCTGTCGCGTCGCTCTGCCTGATGCTGACCGTCGTCGGCGCGCCCGCGGCCCAGGGCGCGACCTACCGCTCCTGCCGGCCCGTGACCGACCCGTACGCCGGCACGCGCTACGCGGGCACCGACCTGCGGAGGATCCGGGCCCTGCGCGTCACCTGCGCCAGCGCCCGCGGCGTGGCGCGGGGCGCCCACCGCAAGGCCCTCGGCCTGACGCCGCCGCCCAGCGGCGTGCGGCGCTTCACCTGGAACGGGTGGTCGGTGACCGGTGACCTGCGCGGCGACAGCGACAGCTACTACGCGGTCAAGGGCAGCCGGCGCGTTCGCTGGAGGTTCTGATCAGCGCTTGAGGCCCGCGGAGTCGAGGAGCTCGCGCAGGCTCGCGGGCGTCCGCGCTGCCGTGGTCGTCGCGACGGCGACCGCGGCGACGCGGCTGCCCCGGATCACGTAGACGAGGCGCACGCCGTCGCCGCCCGAGCGGACGCGGGTGCCGCGTGAGCCGAATGCGCGCGTCGCCCGCAGGAGCCGCTTGGTCACCCGGTCGCCGGGGCCTACGCCGGCTGCCTCGTGTTCGGGGCCGGTCGAGGCGACCAGCGCGGAGCGGCCGGCGCGCGACAGGACCGCGGTCACCTGCCCGGCAGGGCGACCGTCGCGCTTCTGGACGTCGTAGCGCCACGCACGCGGGCCGCGGACGGGCGGCTGGCCGGCGGAGCGCAGCAGCGCCTCGGGCGTCGCGCCGAGGAGGACCTTGCCGAGGCCGCGGCGCCCGAGCCGTGAACGCGCCGAGAGCGCCCGCTTCACGGGCACGCCCGTCGCGCGCTCCCACATCTGCAGGTAGGCCTCCGAGCCGCGCAGCATGTCCTCGGCGAAGGTGGGCTCCGCGCGGTGGCGCACCTCCTCGAGCCAGTCGAGGTAGAGGCCGTACTGCGCGACGCCGTCCTTGTTGAAGTCCCACGTCCGCTGCCCGGTGGTGGCCTGCTCGATGGTCTGCTTGCCGTCGAGCGACTTGAAGGGGTAGGTCACGGGCTGGTTGGTCGCCGCGTCGGGGCGCGGCGTGGGCTGCTTGGCCACGCCGTTCATGTCCGAGCCGAAGCCGAAGCCGAAGAGGTAGCGCGGGTCGCGCAGCGCGCGGATGCGCTTGTACTCGGAGACCATCCACGACGAGTTCGACGCTTGCGCGATCGCCGCCGTCTTAGGGATGACCATGCCCCCGAGCCTCATGATCCGCGGCTCGTCGACCGGGGTGCTCCAGCTGTGGGAGGAGAAGACTCCGGAGTAGCGCCGCGCCTCGATCAAGTCGAGCGCGTGCTGGCGGGCGGCCTGGCTCATGTGGTCGGGGTCGATGATCATGCCCTTGTCCATCATCTGCCCGACGAGGTCCTGCCCGATCGGGCTGAGGCCCACGGTGTTGCAGTGCGGCGCCGGGGGGTAGACCGGCGTCTGGCCGCCCGGGTCGACGACGCGCGCGAGGTCGGCTCCCGGCCCGGTGAGTCCCGGCCCGAACGTCAGCTGCGTCTTGTCGGCCGCCTGCGGATCGCCCGTGCAGGTGCGCATGTCGAAGTAGCGCCCCGTCTCGGACTTGTTGCTCGCGTTCGTGACGACGCCGTTGGTTCCCGGGTCACCGGCGGCACCCGCGAGCGCGGTGTCGGTCTTGACGGCGATCTCCATGCTGCGCACGCCCTCGGCGTGCAGCGCGTCGAGATCCTTGCGCACGCTCTCGCGCGTGCAGGCCGAGACGCCGTTGTAGATCCGGCAGTCGAAGAGGCGCGAGATCTCCACGCCCATGATCACCGCGAGCTTGCCGTCGTTGACGACCTGGCGCGCCTCGAACGGATCCTTGACGATCCGCAGCCAGCCCTTGCCCGGGCCGCCGGACTGCGCGTCGACGTAGTCCTGGAGCTTGCGCAGCTGCTTTATCTCGAGGCGCACGGTGTTCATCTCGTTGCAGTCGTGCGCCTTGTTCGGCTGGACCTCGCAGAGCCCGGCGGCGTCGACGAAGAGGTTGACCATCACGCGCAGGCCGCCGCGGTAGGCGCGCTCGACCCAGCGGTAGTAGGTCCCCTCGTGCGTGAGGGAGGTCGCCGACGGCCAGTCCTTGAACGTGGGCCAACCCACCGTGTCGTGGGTCGCCGCCGGGTTCGCGCCGCTCAGGACGTTCTCGAACGCGAGCCCGAACCCGCCGGGCTTGTGGTCGGGGCAGTCGACCATCGCCGCCGGGACGCCGTAGGGGCTCCACGGCCGCCCGCAGTGGGCGTTGCCGCCGAGGAACTCGAACGCCATCCAGTGCAGGTGGCTCTCCAGCAGGCCGCTGGTCTCGCCGTACGGAGAGGCGCCGCGCGTCGGCTCCCCGACCACGTCGGTGTCCGACTCGGGGAAGGTGGCGCACCCGTCGGTCTTGCTGAACGTGAAGGCTCCCGGGACGTCGGAGGCCACGAGGCGGCCTGCGTCGTCGGTGGAGAGCGCCTTGCCGCCGCCCGCGAGCGTGAGCGTGTAGGCGTCGCCGCGCACGTCCACGCGCCAGTCGGATTGCGGACCCGGCGCGGCCGCGGGAGCCACCGCTCCCGTCTGGGGATCGACGGCCAGGACGTTCCCGGCCTTGCCGTAGAGCAGGTACTTGCCGAGGTCGGTCGCCTGCATCCGGAACGGCCCGGCGTCGGTGGCGACCGCCTTGCCGAGCGCGACCGAGCGCAGCTCGAAGCAGCCGTTGACGAGCGCGTAGCGGTCGTCGGGCACCAGCGCCGCGGCGGGAGCGGCGGCGACGGCAGCCAAGAGGGTGGCGGTCGCGGCGGCCAGGGCGGTGCGGAGGAGGTTCACGGCGGGGTTGACTCCGGGTCGGGGACCGCCCAGCCTAGACCGCGGCGCGGCGATCGCCGGAGAAGTTGTCAAACGGTGCCCTGGGTGCCGACGGCTCGGGAGGTCCGCGATCCGAACCACTAGCGTCGCGCGGATGACCCGAATCGCGTTCGGCTCCGATCCCGAGCAGGTCGGGGACCTGCTCCTGCCCGAGGGGAGCGGCCCGCATCCGGTGGTAGTCCTCTGGCACGGCGGGGGCTTTGCGGCGGACTACGGGCGCGACATGCTCGTGCCCGCGGCTACCGACCTCACCCGGCGGGGTTGAGCGGCCTTCAACGTGACCTACCGCCGGCTCGGCTCGGACGGCGGCTGGCCGAACAGCTTCGACGACGCCCGGGCGGCGCTCGCCGCGCTCGCGCAGGCCGACGCGCCGCTGGACCTCGACGACGTGACCGCCCTCGGCTTCTCGGCGGGCTTCCCGCTCGCCTTCCACGCCGCACGCCACCCGGCTGGCGTTCGTGCGCGCCGGCTGGTCGACCTCGCCGGAGTCTCGGCGCTCGAGCTGGCCGTGCGCGGGGCAGGCCCCGGCTCGGACATGTGGGAGGCGCTCGGCGATCCGGACCTGGCTCCCGAGGCCTACGCAGGAGCCGATCCCGTGCGCGGGCTGCCGCTGGGGCTCGGTTCGCTGACCGTGCACGGCGAGGCCGACGCCCACGTGCCGGCCGCGATGAGCGAGGCGTGGGTCGAGCGCTGCCGCGCGGCCGGCGACGAGGCCGAGCTGGTGATCGTCCCGGGCGAGGCGCACTTCGACGTCCACCTGCCTGACCGCCCGGCGTGGGCGGCGGTCGTGGACTGGCTCGGCCGTTAGCGGTCCTGCCGCGCGGGCGCCTGGCGCGGGGGCAGGCTGCCGGCGCGGATCAGACCACGGGCGCCTGGCGCGGGGCAGGCCTACCAGCGCGGATCAGACCGCGGGAGGGGCGCCACGCGCCCGGTCAGGCTGCCAGCCACCGATCGCAGGGCGCGCGGCGGGTCCGGGTCGGCCGCGAGCAGCTCGCCCGCAAGCGTGCGCAGGATGCCGAGGCGCTCGTGCGGGAGCAGCGAGAACGCGTAGCCGTGCGCGTCGCCCTCGTCGCGGATGCCGAGCGCGCTGAGCCGCTCCGCCGAAGCGAGCTGGTCGAGCAGCAGGCCGAGCAGGTAGGCGTCGAGCTCTTCGGGCTCAGGCGTCGGGAGCGGCCGGCCTCGGCGCTCGGGTGCGGCGGTCGGGCTGCGCTCGCGGGCGGCGCGGTCGGGCGAGTTGGCGTCCCAGTCGCGCTGGTCGGCGCCGTCGTCCGGGCGGCGGTCCTTGCCCGCCCAGCGCGCCTCGTCGAGCTTGCGCGACTGCTCGTCGTAGTCCTTCGGCTTCGGGGGCACGTAGCCCACGCCCAGCTTGAGCGAGCCGCCGGTGATCTCGCCCCCGGCGTGCTGTTCGACGAGCTCCTCGGCGCCCGCGGCCGTGACGTCGCCGCGGGCGATCCCGCGGCGCACGATCTCCGCGACGGTGAAGGAGAGGTCGCCCTGCTCGACGCGCTCCACGATGGACGCGGGCAGGTCGAGCAGCCGCAGCGCCTTGCGCGTCCAGGCCAGCGGCGCCCCGACCAGGCGCGAGACGTCGGCGGCGCTGAGCGTCTCGTCCTCGCCCATGATCGCCCGGGCGGCGCGCGCGAACTGCACGGGCTCGGGCTTGCTCTGGTGGAAGTTCTCCGCGAACTGCATGGTGAGCGCCTCGCGCTTGGAGACGCCGTCGACCAGCGTGAAGCGCCAGCGACCGGTCCGGCCTTCGGCCTGGTCGAGCAGCTGCATCGCGGCGAAGCGGCGGCGGCCCGCGAGCAGCTCGTACGGTCGGTCGCCGTCGCCGGTCTCGCGCACCAGCGGCGGGTGCAGCAGGCCGCTCTCCTTGATCGAGACGGCGAGCTCGTGCACGTCGGGCAGCGTCCCGACGCGCATGTTGACCATCGTGCGCACGTGCGCGAGCGGCGCGGTCACCGAAGTGTGCGCCTTGGCGGCGGTGTCGGAGAGCGGTGGGGTGCGCAGATCGGCCTCGCGTGCCGCGCGCTGGCCGCGCGCCTGCTCCTCCTGCATCTGGGCGACATCCTGCTCGGCATCCTGAAGCTGATCGACCGACATGAGGGTGGGCATGGAAGCAGACGCTCCGGCGGCAGCCGGGGCGGTGCTTCGCTCGTAGCGAGAAGCGGCGTGCGTCTAGTGTCGGCTCATGGCCACCGCGGCGGACGAGCTCAACGAGGCGCTGGCGCGCGCGGCGATCGCCTGCGCGGAGCGGGCGCGCAGCGCGGCCGAGACCGGCGGGCAGGGCTCCGTCGCCGAGACGTGGGCGGCTGCAGCGGCGCAGCTCGCCTACGCGGCGAACGGCAGCGCCGGCGCACTGCCCGCGCGCCCCGGCCTGGGCTGAGCCTCTGCCGCGGTCAGCGTTTCCCGCTGACGCCCGGCCCGCTACATCCGAAAGACGCCGTAGCCCACGGGGGCCAGCGGGGCGTTCGCGCACGCGGCCAGCGCGCGGGCCAGCACCGCGCGCGTGTCGCGCGGGTCGATGATGCCGTCGTCCCACAGCCGCGCGGTCGAGTAGACGGGGCGGCCCTGATGCTCGTACTGGTCGCGCAGCTGCGCGCCGACCTCGGGCTGGCCCACCTCCGTCATGACCACGCCGGCCTGCTCGCCGCCCATGACGCTGATGCGCGCGTTGGGCCACATGAACAGGAGGCGCGGGGAGTACGCGCGGCCGCACATGCCGTAGTTGCCCGCGCCGAAGGAGCCGCCGACGATCACGGTGAGCTTCGGCACGCGTGCGCAGGAGACGGCCGTCACGAGCTTCGCGCCGTCCTTCGCGATGCCGCCGGCCTCGTAGTCCTTGCCGACCATGAAGCCCGAGATGTTCTGGACGAAGACGAGCGGGATACCGCGGCGGTCGCAGAGCTCGACGAAGTGCGCTGCCTTCAGCGACGACTCGCTGAAGAGGATCCCGTTGTTGGCGATCAGGCCGACGGGGTGGCCGTCGAGGTGCGCGAAGGCGGTGACGACCGTAGTGCCGTAGAGCGCCTTGAACTCCTGCAGCTCGCCGCCGTCGACGATTCGGCGCAGGATCTCGCGCGCGTCATAGGGGGTGCGCGAGTCGGTGGGGACGACGTCGAGCAGCGTCTCCGGGTCGATGGCGGGCGGTCGCGGCGCGCGGCGCTCCCAGGGCGGCGGCGGGCTCTCCGGGAGCGTGTCGACGATCCGCCGCACGATTTCCAGCGCGTGGTCGTCGTCGTCGGCGAGGTGGTCGACGACGCCGCTCGTGCGCGCGTGGACGTCCCCACCGCCGAGCTCCTCCGCGGTCACCTCCTCGCCCGTCGCGGCCTTCACCAGCGGCGGTCCGCCGAGGAAGATGGTGCCCTGCTCACGGACGATGACCGTCTCGTCGCTCATGGCCGGGACGTAGGCGCCGCCCGCCGTGCAGGAGCCCATCACGCACGCGATCTGGGGGATGCCCTGGGCGCTCATCGTCGCCTGGTTGAAGAAGATGCGCCCGAAGTGCTCGCGGTCGGGGAACACGTCGTCCTGCATGGGCAGGAACGCGCCGCCCGAGTCGACGAGGTACACGCACGGCAGGCGGTTCTGCTGCGCCACCTCCTGCGCGCGCAGGTGCTTCTTGACCGTGACGGGGTAGTACGTGCCGCCCTTGACCGTCGCGTCGTTGGCGATCACGAGCACGTGGCGGCCGTGGACGATCCCGACGCCCGTGACGATCCCGGCGCCGGGCGCGGCACCGTCGTAGAGCTCCTCCGCGGCCAGGGGGGAGAGCTCGAGGAACGGGGCTCCGGGGTCGCAGAGGCGCTCGACGCGCTCGCGCGCGAGGAGCTTTCCGCGGCCGGTGTGGCGCTCGCGGGCGCGCTCGCCTCCGCCCGCGCGGACGCGCTCGAGGCGCGCCTCGAGGTCGGCGATCAGCGCCTCGTGCTCGCTGCGGCTCACGCGGCTTCTCCGCTCGGGGGGCTTGGCGCCGGAGGACCGGTTCGTGGGTCATTCTGCGCCAAGCCCCCCGCCATCACGGCCACGAGCGGCTGCTTGAGCGCGACGCGGTCGCCCGGCGCGAGGGCGAGGCCGGCGACCGTGCCGGCGTGGGGGGCGGTGATCGCGAGCTCCATCTTCATCGACTCCAGCACGAGGAGGACGTCGCCCGCGGCGACCTCGTCGCCGTCGGCGACGTGGACGAGCAGCACAGTGCCGGGCATGGGCGCCTCGAGCGAGCCCTCCAGCGCGGCCGCGCCATCGCGCGCGGGGCGGTCCGTGCGCAGCTCGAGATGGTGGCCGTCGCGGGCGATCCAGATCGCGTCGGCGGTCACGGCCGCGCAGTAGCGCCGCTCGATGCCGTCGAGGGCGATGCGCAGCGCGGCGCTCGTCGAGTCGTCGGTTTGCCACCTATGCGGGGGCGAAGCGACGACTCGACGCACCGCGGCGGTCCACGAGTGCTCCGCGATCGTCACGACGCCTGCGTCCACGCGAACCTCGCCGCGGCCTTCGAGCGCGCGGCGCCACGGGCCTGGAGGGTGCGCGGTGCCGGCGGCGGCGAGGGCGGCGGCGGGGAGGAGGTCCTCGGGCGGCGCGAGCGCCTTCACCTCCGTCAGCGCGAGCGGGTCGTCCCGCTCGACCGCGTGTGACTCCAGGACGCGCTCGAGCAGCCCCGTGTCGATGGCGCCCGCGCGGACGTCGTCGCGCTGCAGGAGCGCCCGGGTGAACGCGGCGTTGGTGGTGACGCCGAGCAGCTCGAGCTCCGCGAGCGCGCGCTCGAGGCGGGCGAGCGCTGTCGTGCGGTCCGGGCCGTGGGCGATCACCTTCGCGAGCATCGGGTCGTACGCCGTGCCGACCTCGCTGCCCAGGCGGATGCCGGAGTCGACGCGCACGCCCGCGGGCTCGACGTAGCGGCGCACGGTGCCGACCGCGGGCAGGAAGCCGGCGGCCGGGTCCTCGGCGTACAGGCGCGCCTCGACGGCGTGGCCGCGCGGCTGCGTCGGGAGCGGCGGCAGGGGCTCGCCGCGGGCCACCCGCAGCTGCAGCTCGACGAGGTCGACGCCGTAGGCCAGCTCGGTCACCGGGTGCTCGACCTGCAGCCGCGTGTTCATCTCGAGGAAGAAGAAGTCCGCGCCGTCGGCGGGCGCGATGAACTCGACGGTCCCGGCGCCCTCGTACCCGCAGGCGCGCGCGAGGGCGACCGACGCCGCGCCCATCCGCGCGCGCAGCTCCGCGTCGACGACGGGCGACGGCGCCTCCTCCACGACCTTCTGATGGCGCCGCTGGAGTGAGCACTCGCGCTCGCCGAGGTGTGCGACGTTCCCGTGCTGGTCGGCGAGAACCTGGACCTCGATGTGGCGCGGGCGCTCGAGGTAGCGCTCGACGATCATGCGGTCGTCGCCGAAGGCCGCGCGCGCCTCGCGCTGCGCGGCGGCCGTGGCCTCCTCCAGCTCGTCGGCGGAGCGCACGACGCGCATGCCCTTGCCGCCGCCGCCGGCGACGGCCTTGACGATCACCGGGAAGGCGTCGGCGCCCGCGGGGACCACGGGCACTCCGGCGGAGGCGGCGGCCGCCTTGGCGCGGCCCTTGTCGCCCATGAGCTCGATCGCCGCGGGCGGCGGCCCGATCCAGGTCAGGCCGGCGCCGATGACCGCGCGCGCGAAGGCGGCGTTCTCGCTGAGAAAGCCGTAGCCGGGATGGATCGCGGTCGCGCCCGTGCGCGCGGCGGCGTCGAGGACGTCGTCGATCGAGAGGTAGGAGCCGATGCGCACGGCGATGTCGCAGGCATCGGCGTGGAGCGCGCCCGCGTCGGCCTCGGTGACCACCGCGACGCTGCGCAGCCCCAGCGCGTGGACGCTGCGCGCGATGCGCACGGCGATCTCCCCGCGGTTGGCGATCAGGACGATCACGCGCGGGCTCCGCGGCGGGCGGGGCGTGGCGTCATCCGCGGCGCCAGTCCACGGGCCCGGCCACCAGCGTGTGGGAGCCGAGCGGGCGGCCGAGGACGCCGGCGACGTCGCGTGCGGCGGCCAGCAGCGCCGGAAGGGCGACGCCGGTCTCGACGCCCATCTCGTGGAGCATGGAGACCAGGTCCTCCGTGGCGATGTTCCCGGTCGCTCCCGCAGGAACCGGGCAGCCGCCGAGCTCGCCGAAGCTCGACTCGAAGGACGCGCACCCCGCCTGCAGCGCGGCGAGCACGTTGGCCAAGCCCGCTCCGCGCGTGTTGTGGAAGTGCGCGGTCAGCTCGACCCCGTCGCCGAGCTCGCGCCCGGCGCGGGCGAAGAAGCGCCCGACCTGCGCCGGGTTGGCCATGCCCGTCGTGTCGCCGAAGCCGACCTCGGTGGCGCCCGCGTCGGCCAGCGCGCGCGCGAGCTCAAACACGCGGTCCTCCGGGACCTCGCCCTCGTACGGGCAGCCGAAGGACGTCGCGATGACCGCCGTGCAGCGCAGGCCCGCCTCGGCCGCGCGGGGAAGCACGCGGCGCAGGCCGTCGAGCGACTCGGCGACGCTGCGGTTCACGTTCTTGGCGTTGTGGGTCTCGCTGGCCGACAGGAAGACGCTCACGCCGTCGAAGCGCTCGCGGACCGCGAAGGCAGCTTCGAGGCCGCGCTCGTTCGGGATCAGGACGGAGCGCTCGACCGCTTCCGGGATGTCCACCCGGGAGAGCACCTCGCGCGCGTCGGCGAGCTGGGGGATGACGTCGGCGCGGACGAAGGAGGTGACCTCGATCCGCGGCAGGCCCGTGCGCGCGAGCGCGTCGACGAGGCGGACCTTGTCGTCGGTGGCGATGACTTCCGGCTCGTTCTGAAAGCCGTCGCGCGGCCCGACCTCGCGGACGCGGACGGCCCGCGGCAGCTCCATCAGGCCCCGAGCGCCCGCGCGATGACCATCTGCTGCACCTCGTCGGTGCCCTCGCCGATCGTCAGGATCTTCGCGTCGCGGTAGAAGCGGCAGACGGGGTACTCCTCGATGTAGCCGTAGCCCCCGTGGATCTGCACGGCCTCCTCGGAGGCGCGCACCGCGAGGCGGCCCGTCTTGAGCTTCGCCTGGGCGGCGGTGAGCGAGAAGTTGCGGCCCTGGTCCTTCTCCCAGGCGGCCTTGTACGTCAGCAGGCGCGCCGCCTCGATCTCCGTGGCCATGTCGGCGAGCTTGGCCTGGATCGTCTGGAACTTCGAGATCGACTGGCCGAAGGCCTGGCGCTCCTTGGCGTACTTCAGCGCCTCGTCGAGGGCGCCCTGGGCGAGGCCGACGCCCATCGCCGCGACGCCGATGCGGCCGATGTCGAGGATGTGCAGGAACTGCTTGAAGCCCTGGCCGCACGGGCCGAGGAGGTTGGCCTCTGGCACCTGCACGTCGGTGAACGTGAGCGGCCGCGTGTCCGAGGCGTTCCAGCCCATCTTGCGGTAGGGCGTGCCCTGCTCGTAGCCAGGGGTGCCGTTCTCGACGATGAGGTTCGAGATCTCCTTGCGGCCGTTCTCAGACGTGACGGCGGTGATCGCCACGTGGCCCGAGAGCTCCGTCCCGGCGTTGGTGATGAACTGCTTGGAGCCGTTGATCGTCCACGTGCCGTCGGCGAGCTCCGCCCGCGTCTGCACGTTGCCGGCGTCCGAGCCCGCCTCGGGCTCGGTCAGGCCGAAGGCGCCGAGCTTGCGGCCCGCGGTGAGGTCGGGAAGCAGGCGCTGCTTCTGCTCGTCGGTGCCGAACAGGTAGACGGGCTGCGTCCCGAGCGACGTGTGCGCGCACAGGGTGATCGCGACGCTCGAGTCGATCCGCGTGAGCTCCTCGACCGCGAGCGCGTACTGCAGCGAGGTGCCGCCCGCGCCGCCGACCTCCTCCGGGAACGGGATGCCCATCCAGCCGAGCGCGCCCATCTTGCGGACGAGGTCCGTTGGGAACGTCTTGGTCTGGTCGAGGTGCTCGGCCACGGGAGCCACCTCGTTGAGGGCGAAGTCGCGGACGGTGTCGCGCAGCGCGCGGTCCTCGTCTGGGAGGTCGAAGAACATGGGCAAGACGATACGGCGTCAGGGTCCGCGCCGGGCTGCGCCGAAGCGAGCTCGTCGAGGCGGCCGCTTGGTTCTTCGCCGGCCGTGGGTACGCCGCGACGCGCGTCGATCGACCGAATGCGTCACCGCGGCGCACTCGACCGACCGACGCGCTGGAGTCAGCGGCGCGGCGTGCAGGCCAGGAAGCTGCGATGGGCCGAGAGCACCCGGCCCTTCCTGACACGGACGGAGAGGGTCACGGCGACCCGGCCGCGCCGCAGGCCGCGGAGCGAGATGCGCACCTTCGTGCGCTTCCCGCGCAGCACCACGGACTTCCGGCCGGCCACCGCGAGGCGCACGTAGCGCCCGCCGCTGCGGCGCAGCGCCTTCGGCACGGTGATCGTGATGACGCGCCGCGAGGTGCAGATGCGCGAGCTGGCGCTTCCGGGCTTCGAAGTGCTGCCGGCGGGAGCGTTCGGCTGCGCGCTGCCGGAGCCCGCAGGACCCTGACCGCCGTCGGAACCCGAGCCGTCCGAGCCGCCGGACGCGCCCGAGCCGCCGGATCCACTGCCCGAGCCGCCGGACCCGCCTTGTCCCGGGCCGCTCGGGTTCGTGCCGGGGGTACCCGGGCCGGCGCCCGTGCCCCCGCCGGGCGTCCCGCCGCCCGGCCGCGGCACCGCTGTCGCCGCCGGCTGCCCGAGGTTGAAGCGCTTGTCAGCCGGGCCGTCGGCCGCGCGGACGGTGAGCGTCACGCCCGCGGGCAGCTCGAGCTCCTTGGCGAACGCTGCACCGCCGGCCACGGGCGTGCCGAGGTCGACCGCCTGCCCGTCGACGTCGGCGACGTACCGCGTCGCGGTGCCGCACGAGCCGTCGTCGCCCGGCGACTTGAAGGTCACCTTGAATCTCCCGCCGGCCAGCTGCTCGACCTTCAGGTCCGCGGGCGTCGCGGGCGGCGTGCCGTCCGCGTTGTAGTCGCCCGTGCCCTGCTCGTCGTGGCGGAAGGAGGGCCACTCGGTCTGGCACGGCTCAGAGCCCGGGACGTCGTACTCGTAGAGGTAGCCCTCGCGCGTGATCGCCGCCATCCGGTCGTCTGTGCTGATCGCGGCGGGCGCGAACAGCCAGCCGCCCGTGACCTTCGGGAAGCCCGGCGCGTCGCGGCCCGTGACGCCGTCGTAGGCGTGCAGCAGCCCGAGCGCCGTCCCGGCGACCACCTGGTTGCTCGCGCCCGACGCGACGTTGGCCACCGTCGAGCTCGAGAGGAACTGGTAGTCGTCGGTGATCACCGGGAAGCCAGGCCGCGTGGCACCCGTGCTCGCGTCGTAGGCGCCGATCCGGTGGCTGTAGGGGACGTTCTGGCCGACGAGCAGCAGGTTCGCGGCCTGCCCGAGATCGACCTGGTACTTGACGATGTCCGCGGTACCGCCGCCGTCGACGTCGCCGACCGCCGCCGACTCGAAGAGGTTGAGCGCGCCTTGGCCCCCGGAGCCCATCTGCTGGATCTCGCGCGTGAGCTTCCCGTCCACGCCGAAGAGCGACAGCGCACCGCCCGTCGTGGACACGACGACCTGCTGCTTGCCGCCGACGTCGACCAGCGACGGGTCGTGCCCCGGCCCGATCAGCGGCAGCACGTCCTGGATGATGCCGCCGAGCTTGATCGGCCAGCCCGGCAGGAACGCGCCGCCGGCGGCGTCCGTCCCGTTGGATCTCACCGCGTACACACGCGAGGTCGTTCCCGCCGAGTTGGCTAGCGCGGCGCCGAACGAGACGTCGTTGCCGCCGCCCGCCCCGCCGTAGACCTCGTTGCCCGCAGCCACGATCTCGTCGCGCCCGTCGCCGTTCAGATCGCCCACCGCGGGCGCGTTGATCGACTCCGCCGTCATCTGCGCCTCCTTGGGAACGCCGGGGTCGATGAGCTGCACGGGGAAGCCGGGCTGCACCGAGCCATCCGCGCGATAGGCGCGCAAGCGCCCGTCGAGGCCGGGTACGACGATCGACTTGGGCGCGGGCGCCGCGTCGAGCTGCGCGAACGCCGGGGCCGCCAGGAAGCCGCACTTGGGGTGCTTGCGATCACCCTCCTTGACCTGCTGCGACGGCGCGCAGTTGAGCCGCTCTGGATCGGGGTTGACCGGGAAGCCGGGCAGCGACGAGCCGTCCGCACGCCAGGCGTAGATGCGCTCCCCGGCGGTCGTGACGACCTCGGGCCGCCCGTCGCCGGTGAGGTCTGCGATCACCGGGGCGCGCGGGACCTCCCGCGGCGCGTCGAGCTCCTTGAGCGCCGGTGACGCCCCGTGGGCGCGCGCGACGAACTGCGACTGGGTCCTGACGGGCCAGCCGGGCAGCTCGCTGCCGTCCTTGCGGTAGGCGTGCACCACGCCGTCCTCCGTCGGGAGCACGAGCTCCTGGACGTTGTCGCCGTCGAGGTCTGAGTAGCGCAGTGGCGCCTCGCCGCCCGCGCCGAGGCGCTTCGGGAAGCCGGGGCGCAGGGTGTCGTCCTTCAGCGCCGTGAGCACCTTGCGGTCCATGCCGACCAGCGCGTCCGTTTTGGAGGACGTCACGACGAGGCGGACGGTGAACTGGCCTTCGTAGGGGTCCGTCGCCGTCTTGTCGAGGACCGGGCCGGCCGGGTCGTCGCGGTCGGGCCGCGTCGTGCGAGCGGCCAGCGCCGCGCGGACGTCGGCCAGCGGGATGGCTCCGAAGTCCGTGACCTCGGAGCTCGACGAGCCCTCCTTGACCTGCTTGAACGACGTCGGTGCCAGGCCGACGCCGTACTCCAGGCGCCACTTGAAGGGCTGGCCGGGGCGCAGCCGGTCACGCGCGCGGCCCCCGACGCTCAGCGTGTCGCCGGTGACCGGCGCGTACCAGTCGGGGGTGCCGGGAACGCCGAGGGACGCCTCGGGCGGGATGCGGCCGCCCGGCCCGTCGGCCACCGCCGCGCCGACCGCCGCGCCGAGGTCAACGCGGCCGTAGCCGAAGTGCGTGTCGAAGCCCTCCTGCGCCGGGTCGGGGACACCCGCACCGCCCGTGTTGCCCGGCAGCACGTCCTCCGCGCTCTGCTCGAGCAGCTCGCGCGTCTCGTCGGCGCTGAGCGCGATGTCCTTCTCGCGCGCGGCGGCGATCAGCAGCGCCGCGGCGCCCGCGGCCTTGCCCGTGTTCGCCGAGCCCGTGGTGCCCTCCATCGAGATCGAGGACTTCCCGCCGAACTGGGTCGTGTTGGCCCCGCGGAAGTACGTCCCGACCGGGGCGTTGGTGCCGACGGCCACGCCTGCGGCCTTGGTCGCAGCGGCGTTGATCTGGTTGACCAGGCCCACGATGCCGTCGCGGAGTTGCGAGAGCTGCTGCGAGAGCTGCGGCGGAGTTCCGGCCGGTGGCTGCGGGGATGCCGGGAACTCCATGCCGAGCCCCTTCGTGTCGGCCACCGTGCCCTGGATGAGCTGCACGTGGTCGTACGCCGCGGGGAAGTTGTGGTTGCCCGTGTTGAGGTCATCGCCCGAGTAGAGCTGCGCGACCCCCTTGGAGTAGGCGTAGTCCGAGGCGGCCTGGGCGAAGGCGGAGTGGTAGAGCCCGCCGTCGGCGCCCTCGATGACCTCGACGCCGTTGTCGGCCGCGTAGGTGATGCCCATCGCGAAGGAGTTCTGGTCGGAGACGAACGTGTCCCAGATGCGCAGGGGCACGAAGGTGCACTTGGGGCAGACGCCGATCGAGCCCTCGCCGTCGTTGCCGGTCTCGACCGCCTCGCCCGTGCGGCCCGAGCCGTGGTTGGAGGCGGCGAAGTAGCTCGAGGCGTCGGCCGGGTCGTTGTCGTCGTCGAAGAAGTCCCAGCCCGCGATGTCGTCGACGTAGCCGTTGGCGTCGTCGTCCTTGCCGTCGGAGAACGCGCGGATGAGGTCCTGGCCCGTAGGGGCGGCCTTGTTGACCTTCGTGTCGCGGGCGCCCGCGTAGTCGTCGACGTCCACGCGGCCGTTGGCGTTGGAGTCGTAGCCGTCGAGGCCAGCGCCGGCGACACCGGGGTTCGGCTTGGGCAGCTCGGCGCGCTTGAGCGCGACCTGCGTGCGCAGCCCGCGGTTGTCCCAGTTGATCCCGGTGTCGAGGATCGCGACGTTCACGGAGGGCAGCCCACGCGAGGCCTTCCACGCGCCCGCCGCGTTGAAGCCGGAGATCTGCGGCTTGCCGACGCGGGTCTGGTCCGTCGGGTCCTTGTAGAGCGTGGTCAGGCGCGTCAACGCCGACGGGAAGCCGAAGAGGTCGAAGCGCTCGGCGCCGAGGCTGTTGGTTCGCGTGACGCTGGGAGTCGTGTCGTCCGGCTCTGAGCTGTCGTAGTCCGGGTCGTTCGGGGTGTCCTGGCGCTGGACGTTCGTGTCGAACGGCGCGCCGAACTGCTGCGAGGTGTCCTTCGACGCGGGGTTGTCGAAGTCGGACGCCCCCGCCGCTCCCGGGACCGCCAGGCAGGCGGCGACCACGATGAACCAGTTCCACGACCGTCGGCGCATAGCGGCAGTGTGCACGATCGCGTTTATTCGTGCTCCACCGGGTTCAGACGGAGGTCACGCGGATCGCGAACGTCGCCGCGAAGCTCGCTCCCGGCACCACGTGGCGCAGCCCCATCCGGGAGACGAGCGCGTTCGTCGGCGCGGTCATCGGCTCCCACGCCACGAACGCCTCGCCCGCCGGCGCCCACAGGCGGCCGACGGGGTAGTCCGGTGCGCCGAAGCGCACTCGCAGCTCCCGCTCGCCGCCGCGCAGCACGCAGTCCCCCTGGAGCTCGGGGTACTCGGTGTCGGCGGTGCGGTCGGCCAGCGGTCCGTCGGCGAGCGCGCGCTCGCGCTCATGGCCGGTCGGGATGCCGTGCGCGTCGAGCACGGACTCGCGCGCCGCGGGCACCGTCAGCTCCAGCTCCTCGCGTCCGACGCCCGGCAGCGTGAGCAGCGGGTGCCAGCCGAACGCGACCGGGACCGGGGCGACGCCGGTCGCTGTGAGCTCCGTGGTCACGGTCAGCTCCTCCGCGTCGAGCGCGACGGTCACCCGCAGGCGGTGGGGGAAGGGGAAGGCCCGTAGCACCGCCGGGTCGCTGTCGAAGGCGGCGACCAGCTCGCTGTCGCCTGCGCGCTCGACCGTCCACGCCCGGCCGGCCATGACGCCGTCCTTCGGCAGGCCGTCGGCATCGAGCTTGACGTGCTCCGGCTCGAGCTCCACCGGGCCGTAGCGCAGTCCGCTGAGGCGGTTGGCCCACGGCGCGAGCAGCGGGATGCCGAAGGCGGAGCCCTTGGCGAGGTAGGCGTCCAGCCCGCCGCGCTTGCCGAGCAGCTCCTCGCCCATGTGGGTCAGCGAGGAGCCGACCATGCCGTGCTCGGGCAGCCAGGTGGCGGTCAGCGAGCCGGCGCGGAGCACGTGCACGGCCCCAGCATGCCAGCCGGTCGCGGGGCCGCCCAGGCCCACGACCGCCCGTCGCCTCTGGTGCCGAGCGGCCGGTGCTCGGGTAGTCCGGGCGCATGCCCGAAACGCCCGAGCGCGACCCCGCCCACCCGACCGCCGAGGAGCTCGCGGAGACCGCCGCCTCCGAGGGGCTAATGGCCTCCGAGGAGGAGACCGACCCGGACTTCGTCGACTCCGAGGATTGACGGAGCGATGCGGACCTCCCTCGGCGACCCGAAGCTCTGGCGCCTGCTCTCCACCGTGGCGCTCGTCGTGGCGGTGCTGGGGCTGATCCTCTCCGCCTCGTTCGGCTGGATCGCCTTCTTGCTCAGCGGCATCTTCTTCGCCGTCGAGCTGGTGCTCGTGCGCCGCGGGCGGGTGGCGCGGTAGCGTCGCGCCGCGATGCCTGCCGCTCTCGCCGACTTGGAGCTCCCGGAGTTCGACTACCTCGACGAGGAGCTGCGCGGCCCGCGCTTCGACACGGCCATGGAGGCGCTCGCGCAGCGGGGCTGGCTCGCCCGAGCCGGGATCGGCGTCTGCACGCTGGACCGCGAGGCCGGGGAGTTTTTCCTGCGCTCCAAGCAGGTCGCCTTTCCCGGTATGACGATCGCCCGGCTGTTCGGCGTCGAGGAGGGGCCGCTGCACGAGGAGATGGTGCGCAACATCCTGCACCTCGAGGGCAGCGACCACCGGCGGCTGCGCAACCTCGTCAACCCGGCCTTCACCCCGCGGGCAGCCGCCCGCTACCGGCCGGCGATGCGCGGCTTCCTCGCGGAGCTGTGGGAGGGGGCGCCGCACGAGCTCGACCTCGTCGAGGTGCTCTGCAAGCCGTACCCCGCGCTCACGATCGCGACCGTGATGGGCGCGCCGCTGGCCGACGCGCCGCGCCTGCACGAGTGGAGCAACTGGATCCAGCGCCAGTTCGACCCGCCGAGCCTGGTCGCCGACCGTGCGCGGATCGAGCAGGCGGTGGAGGAGTTCTACGCCTGGGCGGGCGAGCTGCTCTCCCACCGCCGCACGACGCCGTCGGACGACCTGATCTCCACGCTGATCGCCGCGGAGGCCGACGGCGACCGGCTGTCCGACGTCGAGCTGGTCAACCTCGTGCTCAACGTGCTGGTCGGCGGGGTGGACACGACGCAGTCCCAGCTCGCGCAGGCGGTGCGGCTCTTCGCGGAGCATCCCGAGCAGTGGAGCGCGCTGCGTGCCGATCCGGAGGCCCTCGCGCGGCCGGCGGTCGACGAGGTGCTGCGCCACGCGCCGATCACGCCGTTCACCGCGCGGATCGTGGCGGAGGAGCTTGAGTACCGCGGGGTGACCTTCCCGGTCGGGACCGTCGTGATGGTCGCGGCGCACACCGCCAACCGCGAGGGGATCGGCGACGCGTTCGACATCACTGCCGAGCGCGACGCACGGCGCGCACTCACCTTCGGGGCGGGCATTCACTACTGCCTCGGGGCGAACCTCGCTAAGGCCGAGCTCGAGGAGGCGCTCGTGTTCCTCGCGGGGCGCGTCGAGCGGTGGGAGCTCCACGCGGAGCCGGACTACGCGTCGATCCAGGGCATCTACGGCCTCGACGCGCTGCAGGTGCGCTGGCGCTGAGCGGCCGGGCTCCGGCGGTTGCACGCCGGCACGGGCGAGCGGTGCTGCGCTGCGGCGCGGCCCGCCCGCCCGCCCGCCCGCCCGCCCGCACGAGCCACGCGCGATCCGCGACTCGCGCGCGACCTACGCGGGCGGCCGCACGTCGAGCACGACCTTGCCGGTCGCCGTCCGCCCGTCGATCGCCTGCAGCGCCTCGGCGGCGTCCGCGAAGGCGAAGCGCGGGCCGACGACCGGCCGCACCGCGCCGCCGGCGATCAGCTCATCGAGCGCCGCACCGATCTGCGTGTTGAGCTCGGGCTTGGCCAGCGCGTAGGCGCCCCAGCCCGCGCCGATGACCTCCGTGTTCTTCAGCAGCAGGCGGTTGACCTTCACCTCGGGGATCGAGCCGCCGGTGAAGCCGACCACGACGAGGCGCCCGCCCTCGGCCAGGCAGCGCAGGCTGTCGGTGAAGCGGTCGCCGCCGACGGGGTCGAGCACGAGGTCGACGCCGCCGTCCGTGAGCTCCTTGACGGCGTCCTTGAAGCCCTCGACGCGCACGACGTCGTCCGCGCCGGCCTCCCGCGCGACGCGCTCCTTCGCGTCGCTCGAGACCACCGCGATCGTTCGGGCGCCGAGCCCCTTGGCGACCTGGATCGCCGCAGTGCCGACGCCGCCGGCCGCGCCCTGCACGAGCACGGTCTCGCCCGCGACCAGGCGCCCGCGGGTCACCAGTGAGAAGTAGGCGGTGTGGTAGTTGAGGACGAGCCCGGCGCCCTGCGCGAAGTCCAGCGCGTCGGGCAGCGCGAAGGTCATCCACTCGGGCGCGACCACGACCTCCGCGAAGCCGCCGAGCATGCAGAACGCGGCGACGCGGTCGCCGGGGGAGAAGGCCGAGCCCTCCGAGGCGCTGCGCACCGTGCCCGCGACCTCGCTGCCCGGGACGAACGGCAGCGGCGGCTTGACCTGGTACTCGCCGCGCGTCTGCAGCACCTCCGGGAAGGAGACGCCCGCGACGTGCACGTCGATGACGACGCCGGAGCCGGGCGTGAGCAGATGCGACGCCTCGGGTTCGGGCAGCTCGACCGCGCGCAGGGCGCTCTCGGGGCCGGTGAGCTCGACGATCTGGAGGGCGCGCACTCGGGCAGCCTACGGCGTGGCGCTAGTCCGTCAGGTCGCGCACGACCGCGTCGGCGGTCAGCCGGCCGTGGAGCGTGAGCGTCGCGCGGCCCTCGTGCAGCTCGAGCGCGCCGTCGCGCTCCAGGCGCTCGGCTGCGCGCGCACCCGCCCGCGAGAGCAGCGTGACGTCCAGCCCCGCGGCCAGGCGGATCTCGAGCATGATCCGCTCGAAGCGGCGGGTCTCCTCGTCGAGCAGCTCGCTGCCGGCGGCCGGGGACTCGCCCGCGGCCAGGCGGCGGGCGTAGGCCGACGGGTGCTTCACGTTCCACCAGCGCGTGCCCGCGACGTGGGAGTGGGCGCCGGGGCCGACGCCCCACCAGTCGTGCGAGTGCCAGTAGCCCAGGTTGTGTCGGCAGTGGGATTCCGGCGAGGCGGCGTGGTTGGCCACCTCGTACCACTCGAGTCCGGCGGCGGAGCAGGCGGCGTCGGCCTCGGCCTGGCGGTCGGCCATCGCGTCGCCGTCGGGCAGCGGGAGCTCGCCGCGGCGCACCCGGGCGGCCAGCGCGGTGCCGGGCTCGACCTCCAGGCCGTAGGCGCTCAAGTGGTCCGGACCGGCGGCCAGGGCGGTGTCGAGGGTGAGCGCCCAGTCCGCGGCCGTCTCGCCCGGAGTGCCGTAGATGAGATCGAGCGAGACGTGCTCGAAACCAGCGGCGCGCGCCTCGGCGACCGCCGCGGCGGCGCGGCCCGGCGTGTGGACGCGGTCGAGCGTCGCGAGCACGTGCGGCGCCGCGTGCTGCATCCCGACCGAGACGCGCGTGAAGCCGCCCGCGCGCAGCACGGCGAAGCTGCGCGGGTCGACGGACTCCGGGTTGGCCTCCGTGGTCACCTCCGCGCCGTCCTCGAGCCCGAAGCGCTGCCGGATTGCCTCGAGGATCGCCACCAGGTCCTCCGGGGGCAGGAGGGTCGGGGTGCCGCCGCCGAAGAAGACGCTGGCGACCGAGCGCTCGCCGAGCGCCGCGCGGGCCTGGTCGAGCTCCAGCAGGGCCGCGGGCGCAAAGCCCGCCCGGTCGCCGCCGCCCGGCAGCTCGGCCGCCGTGTAGGTGTTGAAGTCGCAGTAGCCGCAGCGCGCAGCGCAGAAGGGCACGTGCACGTAGAGGCCGAGCGGGGTCAAGCGCCCAGTGTGACGCGGTAGCGTGGCGCCCCATGCGGCTCCGACGCCTCCTCGCCGCGCTCCTGCTCGCCCTGGCTGCGCTCGCCGTGGGCTGCGGCGGCGGCGCGGGAGAGAAGAACGCCTACGTCGAGGACGTGCAGGCCGCGCAGCGCATGTTCGTGACCCGCTTCGACCAGGTGCGCAAGCGCCTGACGGCCACGAGCACGCTGGCCCAGGACCGCGCGACGCTCGGGGACTTCGGGACGGCGACCGGGACCTTCGTCACCGCCCTGAAGCGCGTGAAGGCGCCCGCGGCGGTGCGCGAGCAGCACCGGCGCCTGATCGCCGCCGTCGTCGCCTACCAGCGCGAGGTCGAGCGCGCGGCCGTGCGGCTGCGCAGCGGCTCCTCGCAGGATCGGGCGCGCGTGCGCACGGAGCTCTCCTCGAGCGTCGAGGGCACTCAAGCGAGGATCGCGGGAGCTATCGGCGACATCAACGCGGGGCTGCGCGGCTGACACCCGGCATACTCGGCGCTCCGTGTACGCCGAGTACCTGCCCGGTGGGGTCTTCGCCCTGCACCACGAGCCCACTGCCGCGCGGCGCGCGCCGACCGCGGTCGTGCTCGTCCCGCCGTTCGGCTCTGAGGAGGTCGCTTCCTACCGCGAGCGGCGCTGGCTCGCCGAGCAGCTGGCCGCCGCAGGGCACGCGACGCTGCGCCTGGACCTGCCGACGACGGGCGACAGCGCGGGAGCGGTCGAGGACCCCGAGCGCCTGAGCGCCTGGGCCGATGCGGTCGGGGAGGCCGCGCGCCGGATGCGCGCCGCGGGTGAGCGAGTGGCCGTGGTCGCCTGCGGGCTGGGTGGGGTGCCGGCGGTTCGCGCGGCCGCTGAGGGCGCCCTGATCGACGACCTCGTGCTGTGGGCGGTTCCCGCGACGGGCAGGGCCGCGGTGCGGCGGCTGCGCAGCCTCGCCCGGCTGCAGCCCAACCGCATCGTCACGGGTGTCGACGAGCCCCCGTCGCTGCCCGAGGGCTGGCTGGAAGTCGGCGGCTACGTGCTCGACGCGGCGACCCTGGAGGAGCTCGCCGGTGTCGATCTCGCGGCGGAGACCTTGGGCTCTGTTCAGCGGGTGCTGCTGCTGAGCCGCGACGGCGAGTCGGCCGGCGACGCGCACGCACAGGCTTGGGCCGCGGCAGGGGTGCAGGTCCAGATGGCGCCGGGAGACGGCTACGACGCGATGCTCGAGCACCCGCAGCGCACGAACCCGCCGGGCGACGTGGCCGAGCGGCTGCTGGCCTGGCTGTCCGCGGCCGAGACGCCAACGGCCCCGGCCACGGCCGCTGCCACGCCTCCGGCTGCCGCCCCGACCCCGGACCTGGCCCCTGCCACGCCTCCGGCCGCCGCCCTGGCCGCGGCCGCTCCGCGGACGCGGCTGCGCGTGGCCGGCGGCGAGGAGGAGCCGTTCGAGCTCGTCGGGCCCCAGGGCCGGATCTTCGGGGTCCTCGGCTCTCCCGACGGCCCCGGCGACGGGACCTGCGTCGTGCTGCTCAACGCGGGCGCGCAGCGCCGGACTGGCCCCAACCGGATGTGGGTGGAGGCCGCGCGACGTTGGGTCGCCGACGGGGTGCCGGCCCTCCGCGTGGACCTCTCGGCAATCGGGGACTCCGAGGGCGACGACTCCGGGCTGCGTGGCGACGCCGGCTTCTACCGCCCGGAGGCGCTGGCGGACGTCCGCGCGGTCCTCGACGAGCTCGAGCGCCGCGGAGCCGGGTCGCGATTTGTGCTCGCCGGGCTCTGCAGCGGGGCCTACGGAGCCTTCCAGCTCGGAGCCGTCGACCCCCGCGTGTGCGCGGCCGGGCTGATCAACCCGGGGGCCTTCATCTGGGCCGACGACCTCGTCGAGCAGCGTGAGGCGCGCAAGCTGCGCCGCGTCATCTCTCACGAGGGCTGGGCGGAGCTCCTCCGCGGGGAGATCTCCCCGAAGGCGATCCTCGCCAGCGTGCGGTATGCGCTTCAGGTGGCCGCGACACGTGTGGTCAGGCGTGGTCGCCGACCCGAGCCTGCCGCGACAATCACCTCGCTCGTCGAGGGCCTCGACCGGCTGCGGGGCTCGGGCACCCCGATGCTGCTCGGCTTCTCCGGTCAGGAGCCCGTCGTCGAGGACTTGGAGGCCGACGGGACGCGCGCGCGCTTGGAGCAGTGGCCGAACGTCACGTGGGTGGACCTGCCGGGGCAGGACCACGAGCTTCGCCCGCTGCAGGCGCAGCGCGCCGGGCACGAGCTGCTCGACCGCACGGTGGCGGCGGCCGTCAAGCCGCAGCCGGAGGCGGCGCCGAGCGGCCCGGCGCGACCATCGCCTTGAGCCGCACGAGCAGGTCGCGGTCGAGCAGCATGATGGCTGCGAGGTAGACGACGACGGTCACCACGATGCCGAGCAGAAGCGCGGCGACGGGCGCGGCGACGAAGTGGATGACCGGGAGCAGCGCCGACCCCGTCACCGCGGTGGCGACGACGGGTGCCCAGACCGCCTGCCAGATGCGCCGCAGGCCGACGTCTAGCATCCGGCTGGCGATGAAGAGGCTGATGACGGCCAACACCGACTGGCAGACGACGAGCACGAGCCCCACGACGACGATCCCGCGCTCGGCCAGCAGCGCCATCGCGACGGTGACGACGACCACATAGGGCAGCGCCGTGTAGAGCAGCACGCCACCGCGCCCGGTGACTTTGTAGATCGTCCCTGCCGGGATGTTGATCGCCGAGAACAGGGCGTAGAGCACCAGCAGGCGCATGACCTCGACCGAGCCGGCGAACTTGCTCCCGAAGAGCGTGAGCACCGTTGGGCGCGCGAGCACGATGAGCGCGACCGCCACGGGTAGCACGAGGACCGCGATGTAGCGCAGCGACACGAGAAAGCCCGCCTGCAGCCGGCTGCGGTCCAGGGCCGCATAGGCGGGGAACAGCACGTCGCCCGCCACGATCGCGAGGTTCAAGATCAGCAGCTCGGGCAGCCGGAAGCCGATCGTGTACAGGCCGAGGGACGACGAGCCGAGAACCCGGCCGACAAAGAGGTAGTCCACGTTGTGGCCGATCGCAGCAAGGATGTCGACCAACGTGAGCACGCCGCCGAAGCGCACGAGCCGGCGCAGATGCGTTCGCGGGAACGTGAAGGTTGGACGCCAGGAGATCTGCACCCAGATCGCCACGACGCGGACCGCGGTACCCATGACGTAGCCGATCACGAGGCTCCACACCCCCGCACCTGCGAGCGCGAGGCCGATGCCGGTCGCCCCGCGCACGATCACGTCGGTGCCCTCGGCGACGGTCCTCGCCCGGTAGTTGAGCGCCTTCCGGGCCAGGGCGTCGTGGGTCGCGCCCAGGCTCCGGAGGAAGAAGTTCGCGGCGAGCACCGGGATGATCGCCGACAGCTCGGGATAGCCGAAGAAGCCGGAGGCAAACGGGCCGATCGCCGCGGCGCACACCGACAGGAGGCCGCCGATGGCGATCGTGCCGACGAACACCGTCTGGGTCTGCTCGCTCAGCTCGTCTCTGGAACTGCCGATCAGGGCCTGTCCGAGCCCCAGGTCCCGAATGGTGTCCAGGAACGTCATGAAGACCAGGGCGAGCGCGACGAGCCCGAAGTCGCTCGGAGTCAGCAGGCGGGCGAGGATCGCCGTGGAGACGAGTACGAGCGCCCGACCACCGACGTACGCGCCATACGCCCAGAGCAGACCCTTGACGGTACGTCCGCCGACGTCGGCGGTGGAGGCGCCGAGATCGGGGGCTGCTTGTGTCGCCTCCCCCTCGGGCGACGCCTCCCTCTCAAGCGACCCCTCCCTCTCGGACCCGGCTCGCTCCACGCGCGTCACAGTAGTCGGGACCACCGGTATGGTGAGAAGCGCCGGACGGCTGTCGTCCCCGCAACCACCATGCCGCACGATCACACGCCGCCCGCGGCTGCCACACCGCCGCTGACCGCGCCGCTTCGCATCGCTGTCGTGGAGGCGGCGCCCTTCGGCGGCCTCCTGCACTACGCCGTCCAGCTTGCCGACGCGCTTGCCGTCGAGGGCCACGAGGTGGACCTGGTGCTGCCGGCGGGCCACGAGCTCGCCGGGCGCCCGGGTGCAGCGCGCCGGCTGGAGGTCCTTCCCGAGGGCCTCGGGCATCCCTCAGCGGCGCCCGGGCGCCTTGGTGTGCTCGCCCGCCGCGTCCGTACGGCCGGCTACCTGCTGGGGAGCTGGCGCCGCATCATCGCCACGGTCCGCAGCGGGAGCTACGACGCGGTGCTGCTCAACGGCAGCTTCGACTTGACGCTCAGCGTCCGCGCGGCCCGCCTGCTCATGCGCGTGTGCGGTGATACCGCGGTAGCGCACGTCTGCCACAACGTCCGCCCCTTCAACCGCTGGGGCGGCGAGGAGCTCTTCGTGAGCAACCCGCGCCTCGAAGCGGCGCTGCGCAAGCTCTACCCCGCCTTCGACCTCGTCTTCGTGCACGGCGAGCGCAGCCGCCGGGAGTTCGACGAGCTCTGGCCCGGCGCGCACCTCGCGCTGATCCCCCACGGCGACGAACGGGTCTTCGGCGAGCAGCCGCCCCCGCCGTCACTCGAGCCGCGCGCGCTGTTCTTCGGCGACTGGCGAAGGGTCAAGGGGCTCGATGTCCTGCAGGCGAGCTGGGATGCCGTGTGCGCCGAGCTTCCCTCGGCGCAGTTGACCATCGCGGGCTCGCCGTCCGCCGAGGAGGGCGGCGCCGAAGCCGTCCTGGCGTGGGCGGCCGAGCGGTCCGGGCGCGTGGAGGTCCAGCCGCGCTACGTGCCGCTGGAGGACGTCCGCGAGCTCTTCGGGCAGGCGCGGGTCGTCGTCCTCCCGTACCGCGTGGGGTACCAGAGCGGGGTGCTGCACCTGGCGCTGACCATGAGCCGCGCGGTGGTTGTCACCGACGTAGGCGACCTCAGCGGCGCGGTGGAGGACGAGCGGACCGGGCTCGTCGTCCCGCCGGCGGACCCGCAGGCGCTGACGCAGGCGATTGTCCGCGTCCTGGCCGATCCAAAGCTTGCCGACCGGCTCGGTGCCGCGGGCCGAGCGCACCTGCTCACCGGCTCGGACTGGGCTTCCGTGGCCGGCGAGGCCGGACGTGCGCTCCAGGCCGCGGTCGCCCGCCGCTGAAGCGCAGGCACTGCTCGTAGACGTCGCGCAGCCGCAGCGCCCAGCTCTCGGCGGAGAACTCCGACGCGAAGCGCTGCCGGGCTGCGGCGCCGAGCTCGGCGCGCAGCGCGGGCTGGCCGAGCAGGCGCCTCAGCGCCTGCTCGACGGCGTCGGCGGTCGGCGCGCCCAGCAGCAGCCCGGTACGGCCGTCCTCGACGATCTCGGGGATGCCGCCGACCGCGGTGGCCACGGCGGGCAGGCCGGCGGCTGCGGCCTCGAGCAGGCTCGTCGGGAAGGCGTCCATCTCCGTCGGGTGCAGCACGATGTCGGAGGCGCCGAGCAGGTCTGCCACGTCGTCGCGGTGGCCGGTGAGGACGGCACGGGTGCCCAGGGGAGCGGCCAGGCGCTCGACCTCCGCCCGCGACGGCCCGTCGCCGAGCACGAGCAGCACTAGCTCGGGGTGCTCCGTGCGCAGCCGGTCGACGGCCTCCAGCGCCACCGCGTGACCCTTCGCCGGCCGCAGGACGGCGACCATCGTGGCCACCACCGCTCCGGGCGGGATGCCGAGCTCGGCGCGGACGTCCGCGCGCGGACGCAAGCCCCTCGGCGGCACGATCCCGTTGTGCAAGGTCACCACCCGCTGCGCGCGGAAGCCCATGCGGTCGACGTAGGTGCGCCGGCCGGCGTCGGAGACCGTCAGCACCCGATCGTCGAGCGCCGCTCGTGCGGCGTTGCTCAGCGCGCGCTTCGCGCGGCCGCGAAGCCCCGGGTCGTCGCTGACGGCCGGGGCGATCAGGTGGACCGTGGACACGACCGGCAGGCCGAGGCTGCGCGCGGCGAGCCCTCCGAGGACGTCGGAGGCGTCCAGGTGGGTGTGGACGACGTCCGGACGGGCCGTGGCGAGGTGTCGGCGGACGCGCTGCAGCGAGCGGGGATCGGAGAGGCGCCCGGTCCCGAGCAGCACGGGCTCGACGCCCGCCTCGCGCAGCCGTCCTGCCGACGGGCTGCCGTCCCGGTCGCGCAGGTAGGCGACCGACATCGCGATGCCCGCGGAGGGCGCTGCGGCGGCCAGGTCGGCCAGCACGGACTCCGCGCCTCCCCAGGTCAGCGAGTCGATGATCGTCTGGACGGCGAGCGTGGGGCGGGCGTCGGCCATGAGCGGCATCCTCTCGGATAGCGTGAAAGCGGTGAACCTCACGAGGGCAGGGCGCGACAGCGCATGGCGCCGACGCTGACGGTCATCGTGCCGCTGCGCGACGAGGCTCGCGTCCTGGCTCGCACCTTGCCCTCGATCCTCGCGCAGGATCTCGAAGACGTCGAGTTCCTGCTCGTCGACGGGCGCTCGACCGACGGGACGCAGGAGCTCGTCCACCGGGCGGCTGCGGAGGACCGGCGCATCCGCGTGCTCGACAACCCGGTGCAGACCCTGGCGGGTGCGCTGCAGGTGGGGATGGCCGAAGCGCGGGGCTCGATGATCGCGAAGATGGACGCTCACACCTATTTCCCCGCGCACTACCTGAGCCAAGCGGTCGAGCGGCTGGCGCGCGGTGACGTGCACTGGGTCAGCGGTCCGGCGATCCCCTTCGGCGAGGGTCCCGGCTCGCAGGCCGTCGCGGCGGCGCTGGGCACCCGGCTCGGGATCGGGGGCTCGGCGAAGTGGCCGGCCTCGGCCCACGGGGGCCGCCTCGAGGAGTGGGAGCTCGACACAGGCGTGTTCTCCGGGGTCATCGACCGCTCGACGCTTGAGCGCATTGGCGCCTGGGACCCCGACTGGCCGGTCAACGAGGACTCCGAGCTCGCGTCGCGCTTCCTGGAGGCCGGCGAGCGGATCCTCTGCGTCGGGACGATGGGCGCGCGCTACGTGCCGCGCGAGGAGCTGCGCGGCCTGGCACGCCAGTGGCGCCGCTACGGCTTCTACCGCGTGAAGACCGCGCGCCGGCACCCCGCGAGCATGCGGCCCTCCCACCTCCTGCCCTCGGCCCTGGTCCTCGTCCTCGCCGGGGCGCTGTGCGCCCCTGCGCCCCTGCGCCCCCCGGCGCAGCTGGGGCTCGCCGCCTACGGTGCGGCGCTCGCCTACGGGACGGCGACCGCCCCCGGCGCGGTCCCCGGTGCAGCGTGGCGCCTCCCGTCCAGCTTCGCCGTGATGCACCTCGGCTTCGGCTTCGGCTGGTTGGCGGGTTGCGTGCGGTTCGGCGTCCCGATCCAGGCGCTGTGGCGCATCGCCCGGCGGCGCTCCGGCCGTTGGGGCGATGCCGCCTGCGCCCTTGGCGGCTAAGCCGGATCGCCGGGGCGCCCGCGCCACGCCGGCCCGGACTCGAAGCGCCCCTGACGGCGCCCATGTACCATCGCCTCTGGCCGTGCGGGCGTGCGCGTTCGGCCCGCCGGCTGGCGGGCGAATTCGCGTCGTCGCTTTGGTGCCACCCCTCTCGTGCCGATCACCTAACGCATGTCCTCGTTTGAAGACGGGCGCGACAGCGCGCTCGCCCCGGTCGCGCGCGCGGCCCGACGCCACTGGTGGCTCATCCTGCTCTGCGTCCTGCTGGCCGGCACCGCCGCGGGCGTCCTGGCCTCCAAGCGCGCGAAGAGCTACGAGGCGACGGCTCAGGTGCTCGTCACCCCGCTCAACGATGCCGGCTCCTACGCGGGCCTGCCCGTGCTCAACAACTCCGTAGACCCGACGCGCACCCTGCAGACCGCAGCGTCGATCCTCGAGTCGCCGTCCATCGCGGGCCGCGTGGCGCGCCAGCTCGCGCGGCCCCCGCAGAGGCTGCGCCCGATCTCCCTCGTCGAGGTGAGCAAGGCCGTCGAGGTCAACCCCCTGGGCGACAGCGACATCGTCGCCACCGTGGCCCAAGGGCGCGACGCCCGGGAGGCCAGCGTGCTGGCCGACACCTACGCCCGCACGGCGCTCGCCGTCCGCAGCGAGACCCTGCGCACAGCGGTCCAGAGCAGCGTCGACGAACTGCGCCGTCGCCAGGTCGCCGTGCCGGCCGACAGCCCGGCTGCGACCGAGGTGGCGCGGGAGCTGACCGACCTGCAGCGGATCCTCGACGGGCAGGACCCGAACTTCAGCCTGCTCAAGACGGCCGGCCCGGCCGAGGCCAAGGGCGCATCCTCCGCCATCTTCGTCGGTCTCGGGATCATCGGCGGAGCGCTCCTCGGCCTGCTCGGAGCCGTCGCCCTCGAGGTCGTCAACCGTCGGGTGCGCGACGAGGACGACCTCCTCGAGATCTACCCCCTGCCCGTGCTCGCGCGGATCCCGGCCATGTCGAGCGCAGCACGCAAGGCCACGCGTCCGGAGCAGGTGCCGGTCGGTGTCCGCGAGTCGCTGCGGACGCTGCAGGTCCAGCTCGACGGCGACGAGCCCGACCGCCGCGCCGTCATGTTCACGAGCCCGTCGCCCGGCGACGGCAAGACGACCACGACGATCAACTTCGCCTACGCCGTGGCGGCGACGGGCGCGCAGGTCATCCTGCTCGACTTCGACCTGCGCAAGTCCGACGTCGGCAGCCGCCTGGGCCTGCAGGTCGACATGGAGCACCTCTACCGGGCGGAGTCGCGCATCGAGGATGTCCTGCTCGACGTGCCGGGGGCGCCCGGCATGCGCGTGCTGAGCGCGCGTGCGCCGAAGGGCGTCGCGCCGCTGTTCGAGGCGCTGATGCGGCGCATCCCGGAGCTGGTCGCCGAGGCCAGGCAGCTCGCGGACTACGTGATCGTCGACACCGCTCCGCTCGGAGCCGTCTCCGACGCGCTGCGGGTGGCGGGCGTGGTCGACGACGTCATCCTCGTGGTCCGACCGGGCCACACGGACCGCAGCGAGGTCGGCCGGGCCCGCGAGCTCCTCGACCGCCTGCACCACACGCCGACCGGGATCGTCGTGGTCGGCCGGGGCCGCTCGCAGACCGCTGCGAGCTACGGCTACGGCGCCGAGCTCGCGCCCACCGCCATCTACGACCCAGAGGTCTCCGGCGAGGTCGAGCGGGCGCCCGCAGGCGGCAGCCGGCGCGCCTGAGCGGCCGATGGCGACGCGCAGCGCTCCCGCTCCCAGCTTTTCGTCACGGGCGGTCGTAGGTCCGACCGGTGGCCTGAGAGGGCAGCGGGCAACCGTCCTCGTGGTGCTCGGGACCCTGAGCGCCGCCGGGCTGTTCGGGCTGCTCGTGGCGGTCAGCCTGAAGCTGGCGGTCCTCGGGCTGATCGCGGCGGTCCTGCTGCCGGTGGGGTTGTGGAGCGTGCCCGCGCTCGTGGCGGGCTGGCTCAGCGTCGTCTACCTGGGTGGGCTGCCGGGACTCGCCGCCTTCCCGAACCGGACCCTGCTCGTCGCCCTGGCCTGCGGGGTGGTCGCGTTCACCGCCAACCTGGTCCGGCGAAGGTCGCTCGTCCCCAGCGGCCGGGTGATCCTCCCCATCTTCGCGGCCTTCGTCTTCTGGCAGCTGCTGAGCCTGACGTGGGCGCAGGACGTCGCCTTCGCGAAGGAGCAGGTCAAGTCGTTCGTCTACCTGGCGGCGGGAATCGTCCTCGTGCTCTCGACGATCCGGACGCGCCGCCACGTGCGCTGGCTGGCGCTGGCGTTCGTCGTCGGTGCCGTCGCCTCGGTGGCCGGCGGCGTCCTCCAAGGCGGTCTCACGGCGACGACGGCGAGCGGAGTCGCCACCGACACGGAAACGAGCCGCTTCACCGGGGGCGCCGGCGACGCGAACTACCTGGCGGCGATGCTCGTGCCCGCGCTGATGCTCGCCGGCGGGTTGAGCGTCCGGCGCTCTTCGGTGCTCCGTGCGGGCCTGCTCGTGAGCGTCCTCGTGATCGCCGTCGGCCTGGCCGCCACCCAGTCGCGCGGAGGGCTGATCGCGCTCGTGGTCTCCTTCGCGGCGGCCTTCTACCTGCTGCGCGACCAACGCCGACTCGTCGTCGGGGCGATGGGCGCCTCGCTGTTCGGGCTCGCCGCGTTCTTCGTCGCCTACCCGGCCGCCTGGCAGCGCATCGTCGCGGTCAACGACGGCGGCAGCGGCAGTGGACGCACGGGCATCTGGTCGGTCGCCTGGAAGATCGTCACCGAGCACCCACTCATCGGGGTGGGGCTGAACCAGTTCTCGATCGTGTCACCGACCTACGTCCGCCGGCCCGGCTCGCTCAGCGGCGCGACGGGCCTCATCGTTGACAAGCAGATCGTCGTCCACAACGTCTTCCTGCAGCTGTGGGCGGAGACCGGCCTGATCGGCCTCGTCCTCTTCCTGGCCATCATCGTCGCGGCGTTCGCGGGCGCCGCGCGCGCCGCCCGCGAGTTCGACGTCGCCGGGGAGGCGGAGATGGCCGCCATCTCCCGCGCGGTGATCCTCGCGCTCATCGGGGTCCTCACCGCCTCGTTCTTCCTCTCGAACATCCTGGCGCGCCAGATCTGGGTCCTCCTGGCGCTCGGGCCGGTGCTCTTGACGGTCGCGCGCACCGAGGCGCGTGCACGCCTCAACTCCGCGCCAGCACCGCGCTGAAGAGCCGCTGCAGCTCGTCGGCCGAGCGGCGCACGTCGTACTCGCGCTCGACGAGCGCACGACCCGCGGCCGCGCGTTGGCGAGCGGCAGCGGGATCGGCGAGCGTGCGCGACAGCGCGCCGGCCAGGGCGCTCGCGTCGCCAGGCTCGGCCAGCAGGCCGGTCGCCCCGTCCTGCACGAGCTCGGGAATGCCGGAGAGGCGCGTCGCGACGGTCGGGACCCCGCAGGCGAGGGCCTCCATGAGCGCCACGGGGATCCCCTCCATCTGGCCGTCGGCGGCGACGACGCTCGGCAGGACGAAGAGATCCGCCGCGGCCAGCAACGCGGCCACCGCTGCCTCGTCGCGGGTGCCGAGGAAGCGGACGCGGCACGTGAGCCCCAGCTTGGCGGCGAGCGCTTCTAGCTCCTCGCGCAGCGAGCCGTCGCCGACCAGGTCGACGTCGATGCGCGCAAGTCCCTCGTCGCGGCGGGAGAGGGCCTCGAGCAGGATGCGGTGGCCCTTGTACTCCTCCAGGCTGGCGACGCAGAGAACGCGGACGCGCCCGGCGAGGGCCGGGCCCCGCGGGGCGGACGGGTACCGAGCTGGGTCGACCCCGCAGCGCACCACGTGCACAGGGGTGGCGTCGTCACCGCCGTAGTCCTTCAGGAAGCGGCGGTTGAACTCGGAGATCGTCACGACGAAGGACGCATCCCGGACGATGGCTCGCAGATGGCACTGGTGCACGAACAGGTCGTGCGCGTGCGCGGTGACGCTGTAGGTGCAGCCCGTGAGGCGCTGGCAGATCCAAGCGGTCAGCGCGGGGTACGTGGCGAAGTGGGCGTGCACGTGACGTAGCCCGGCGCGCTCGACGCGGAGCGCGTGGGCGCACGCCAGAGGGACGGTTGCGAGGGCCCGGACGAGCAGCTTCGGTCGCCCTGCGTAGGCGCGGACGACCTCCGCGAGGATGCTCACGGTCACGAACGGGCGCCGGACGAGCCAGCTGACGAGCGCCGCTGCGCCGAACGGCCCGTCCACGCGTCGGACCCTCGACATCCAGCGCGCGGCCTCGGGGTGGACGAAGGGGTGCGTGGCGGCGAAGAGCGCGAGGAGGGCAACGTCGACACGGTGCTCGTCCTCGAGCGCGTTGAGCTCTCGGACGATGAACGTCTCCGACGCGACGGGGAACCGTGACACCACGTAGGCCAGGTTCACAGCGCGGGAGGCTACTCGTCCCGGGAGGCCGCGGCGCAGCTGGAAGCGAGCGCACGAGCCTGCGGGCTGCCACGACTTCCTCGCCGCCCGGACGACCACCGAGAAGTGGCGCGAAGCTGGCTGCACGGCATGCAGGACTGATTGCGGCCGCGCAGCCGACGGCCCGTCCTCAGGCCGCGGCGGGCGGGGTGACCACCCGGAGGTAGCTCGTCCAGTCGACTCCGCTGGCGACGTTGTAGACGTACTTGCCCTCCCAGGTCGGCAAGCCGTTCGCGCGCGCGTAGCTGACGGCGGCGTCCTCCTTGCCGAAGCTCGTGTACGTCGAGCCGGACTGCATCTGCACGCCGAAGCCGGAGCCGCCCGTGTCCCCGACGTAGCCGCCGTAGTGGGCCAGCGCCTTGAGGATGACCTTGCGGTAGGCGGGCACCGGAAGGGCGGCGATCTGCGTGTCGCTCATGGCCAGCGAGAGCCGCGCGCCCATGGGCGGCGCGTCGGTCTCCGAGGAGGCGCAGGGCGCCCCGCCGTGGTCGGCCGGGAACACGAAGCTCGAGGCGTTGTCTCCGGCGCGGTGGGGTTGGACTCCCTGCCCGAAGCTCGTGTCGTTGCCCGTGCACTTCAAGACGACGAACAGCGCGTGGTCGATGTGGCCCGCGGCGATCTCCTCGGGGCGGATGATCCCGGCGAGGTTGCCGAAGCCGGCGGCGGTTCCCGCGGAGTGCAGGCCATCGCCGTCGACGCGGGTGCGGCCGCCCCAGGCGAAGTTCAGCTTGCCGCCGGAGGGCGCCTGAGCGCGCCACAGGTCGTACTCCCAGCCGTCGGGGGTGACGATCGTCATGTGGCCGTCGTCGCCTGCTGCGGGCCGGGCGGCAGCCGGGACCGGGATCCGCTGGCCCTCGGCCGGGTTGGTGCCCCAGGCCTCGGTGGCGTGCAGCGTGACGATCGGGTCGTCGGCTTGTGAGAAGTAGACGGGGTGCCCGTAGTCGTTCGCGGTGTCCGCGTCGCCGGCGGACATGTTGCCCGGGTTGCCCCAAGAGAGGATTCGCCTGACCATGGCCGCCGAGTTCGGGTGGGTGGCCGTGCCGCCGAGGAGCCGGTTGAACGGCGAAGAGCTCGAGTAGGGCCGCCAGTCGGCGCTGGGCAGGCGGTCGAAGCGGAAGGCGCCGTAGCCCGTGGCCGGCACCGGGGTGGGAGCCGTGGCGGTCGGAGTCGGAGTCGGAGTCGGAGCCGGGGCCGGGGCGGAAGGGGCCGTGGCGGTCGGCGCCGGGGCCGGTGCCGGTGCCGGAGCGGCCGGCTCCGGAGCCGGGGCGGAGGAAGCCGGAGCAGATGGGGCCGGCGCCGGGGCAGCCGGGGCCGGCGCGGACGGAGCGGGAGCGGACGGGGCCGGAGCGCTCGTCGTAGTCGTCGTGGTCGTCGTGACCACCGGCGCGGTGCCCGTGACGGGCGCCTTGCGCGTCGCGCAGCCGATGCGGCAGCTGCGCGCGGCCGAGGCGCGGAGCGCCGCGCGGCGCTTCAGATCGGTCTTGCGCTTGGCGGCGGCCTTGCGCTTGGCGGCGGCGTTGCGCTTGGCGGCGGCCTTGCGCTGCGCCGCGGTCTTGGAGGGCGCGGTGGACGCCGCAGCGGGCTTGACGGGGGTAGTGGCCGCCACTGCGGGCGTTGCGCTTGGGGCGGTGGTCAACGCGACCAGAACGATCGCGATGCTGCGGGCCCACGGGCGCGTCCTCGTCTGCTTCAGCACAGCGGCTCCTCCTTCGGCGGCTGGGCTGTCTGCGAGAGACCCCTGGCGTTGCGGACCCGCCTCGCGACGGGGGTGCCTTTGTCGGGAGCACGCGAGGTGCGCCCCTTATGTTCCTTGCAAGGCTCTCATCGCCTAGCCGCCTGCTCGCCTTCATCCCCCGTCCGGCTCAGTGGACGCACGTTGGACTTTCGCCGCGCGCGCGGCGGATCCGGGTGCGTCAGCCGCGTCGTGGAGGGGTGAGGACCCGGAGGTGCCGGCCCCAGTCCACGCCCGAGGCGAGATCCATGACGTAGCGGCCCTCACGGTTCTGCGGGATCCCGGCCCGGCGTGCGAACGTCACCATCGGGTCGGGACGTCCGAAGGAGGTGTAGCTCGAACCCGACTCCGCGAGGAAGCCGAAGCCCCCGCCGCCCGTGTCCGTCACGTAGGCGCCGTAGCGCGCGAGGGCGCGCAGGATGGTCTGCTTCCAGCCGGGCAGGCCGAGCGCCGCGATCTCGTCGTCTTCGAGGTCGAGGCGGAAGCGCGCGCCCGTCGGAGGTGCGGCGGTCACGCCGTCGGCGCAGCGCGAGGCGCCCTTGGTGGCGGGGTAGACGAAGGCCGACCCCGCGTCGAGGTGCCGCGCCGGCAGGGTGCCGAAGCCGAAGCTGACCTCGTTGCTCGTGCAGCGGACCACGAGCGCCAGCGCGTGGTCGATCCTTCCCGCCCGCAGCTCGGCGGCGCGGATGATCCCGGCGGCGCTGCCGAACTCGGAGGCAGTCGCGCCGGAGCCGCGTCCGTCTCCGTCGACGCGAATGCGCCCGCCCCAGCCGAAGGTCAGGAGCCCGCCGTGGGGCGGCTTGCGCTCGACCTGCCAGAGGTCGTACTCCATGCCGTCGGGCTGGATCACCGTGAAGTGGCCGTCGTCACCACCGGCGGCGCGGGCACGGCCGGGAACGCGGATGCGATGTCCGGCGATCGGGCTGCGTCCCCAGGGCCGCGTGGGAACGAGCTTGTAGACCGGATCGGTGCTGCGCGCGAAGTAGATCGGGTGGTCGTAGTCCTGCGGCGTGTCGGCGTTGCCGGCGACGAGGTTCGCGGGCTTGCTCCAGGAGAGGACCCGGCGGACGATCGCCGCCGACGCGGGATGGACGCCGTCGGCCGCGGTGACGCGCCGGTTGAAGGGCGAGTCTGCGGCGTACGGGCGCCAGGAGGCCGACGGCCAGGAGCCGGCGCCGTAGCCGCGGTAGCTCTGGCCCTGCGCCTCTCCACAGGCGCACAGCAGGCCGGCGCCGACCGCGAGGAGCAGGAGCGTGCACAGGGAGGTCGCCGTCGTACGTGGCACGCGCATCAGCTCTCGCGAGCGAAGAGCCGGGGAAGCGCGAGGGTGGCTCGCAGGAGGGGCGGGGTGATGTGCGCGCCGATGTCCACGCGCCTCACGTCGAACGCACGCTCCGGGGCGAGCCGCCCGGTGCCGCCGTAGAAGCTGAAGGCGAGCTCGACGTCCTCGGCCTCCACCAGGCGCTCGGTAGCCGGGCTGAACGAGTCGCGCGAGCCCACGGGATAGGAGAACCACCGCATGGGTCCGCCGAGCTCCTGGCGCAGCCGCTCGGCGCATCCGTGGATCTCGGCCCTCTGCTCTTCGACGGGCAGCCGCGCGAGCATCGGGTGGGTCACGGTGTGTCCGCCGATGCCCATGCCGGCCGACTGCATCTCGCGAGCCATCTCCCACGTCATCCAGTGGTCGGGATCCTCGGTGCAACGTCCGGTCCCGAGGGCCTCGCCGAGATGGTCGAGGTAGGCGTTGGTCGCGTGCCCCGGGAGCTCCTTGTACCGGCGGATGAGGCACTGAGCCGCGGACTCCGCGTCGCCGGGGAAGCGGTGCACCGGGCCGGGCAACCCCGCCCCCGCTGGAACGGATCGCCCGGGGTCTGCGGTGTGGAGCATCCAGGCGATCTCGTCCCACCACACGACCGTGCTGCGGTCGAGGAACTCCGTCGCCAGGAAGAAGAGGCCACGGACGCCGTGGGACCGCAGGATGGGGAGCGCCAGCTCGAAGTTGTCGCGGTAGCCGTCGTCGAAGGTCACGAGCACCCGGCGGCCGTGCCCCTCGAACGCCCCGGGGGCCAAGTCCTCCGGGCCGACGACCTCGGCGTCGCGGACCAGGCAGGCGAGCTGCGCGTCGAGCTGCTCGGGCGTTGCGCTCCACAACGTGTGATCCCACGGGCTGGCCTCGGATCTGCCCACGCGGTGGTAGTTGAGGACGAGCACTCCCGGCCAGGACGGCACGAGGCCGTGGAGGTGCCGCACGGGGCGAGCGTCGAGGCCTGCGGCCAGGCGCTCGCGCTTGGATCGCCGGGGCACCGGAGCGCCTGCCTACCTACGTGCGTGCCGTCGCGGTGCCGGTGCGCAGGCCGGTGATGGAGACGCGCAGCCCCCGAACCGTCCGCAGCGCAGCGGGGAGGCGCACGCTCCAGCGGTTCGTCGGATCGGACACCAGGGTCGCCCGGAACAGCAGCCGGCTGCCCTGGCGCACGCGGACGGTGAAGAAGTCGGCGCCCGAGGCGTGCCCGCCCAGCACGAGCCGTCCCCCGCGGCGGGCGACTGCGACCGTGGGGCGTCCCGCCTTGAGCGTCGCTCCGCGGGCGTAGCGCGAGACCACGGCGAGGGCCGGCTTGGACTTCTGCGCCTCGTCGAAGAGCCCGAAGTGGTAGCCGCCGCGATGGTCGAAGAGCTCGTACTGGATCGCTGCGCGCACCCAGGGCATCCGCCGCAGGCTGGCGAGCAGATCGCGGACGTTCCCCGTCTGGGCGCTGCGAGACACACAGCGCTGGTCGAACTCGACGGGTGGGCCGCCACGCCGGTAGCAGCTCGTCCAGCCGAACTCGGTGAGCCAGAGGGGCTTGCGATCGCCCGCGGCGAGCTGGGTCTCGCGCGTGGTCTTCAACGCCGCGAGCGGCACGCTGTAGAAGTGCACCGCCAGGCCGTCGTAGAAGCCCTTCATCCCCGCTTTGTAGAGCGCCTTGAGCCAGGCACCGTTGCCGCCGACGAAGGAGCCGGCAAGCACCTGCATCTTCGGGTTGGCCTGCTTCAGCGGGCGGTAGGTCGCCTTGGCGAGGGCGACGTAGCGCTTCACCTTGTCCGGGCCGGCCCAGTAGTTCTCGTTGCGCTGGTCGGGCTCGTTCCACAGCTCGAACGCGGCCAGCGCGGAGCCGTAGCGCTTGGCCAGGAACGTGCTCACGGGGATGAAGGACCGTGGATCGGCGGGTGGGTAGCGGTAGACGTCCGGCCGGTTGGCGTCAGGGCCCGAGCAGTCGCCGCGGACCTCTGCCGGAGCCGAGGAGGCCCAGCAGGGCGTCCGATCGACGGTCAGCACGGTCCGCATCCCCGCAACCTTGGCCTGGGCGACGGCCCGGTCCAAGGCGGCGAGGGCGTCCGGGTCGTAGGCCGCCGCAGGACCCGCAGGCTGCAGCTGCGCCCAGAAGCCCTCCAAGCGCACCAGCTTCGCTCCGGAGCGGCGGGCGGCGGCGATCGAGCGCGTGACGCCCGCGGCCGGAGCCCCGGCGAAGGTCTCCACTCCCTGCACGCCGTAGGCCGCCCGCGGCGCTGCGGCCTGTGCGATCCCGGCGTGCACGGTGCCCGTGGCGACGAGCGCGACCGCGAGCGCGCGTGCGCCGCGCGTCACGCCGAGCGTCCGAGGCGCGCGCTGGCGGCGCCGGCCCCGGCCACGGCCAGGAGGAGCAGGGCGATGACGAGCGCGCGCCCGGCGTCGAAGGGCAGCAACGGCGTGGAGGCCGCCTGGACCGGCCGGACTCCGCCGTCGGCCGGGCCGCGTACCGGCCCCTCACCGCGCTGAGGCGCCGGGGAGCGCCTGCCCGCTCGACGCTTCGAGGATGTGCTCCCTGAGGCGCTGCCCGCGGGGCCGGGCGCAGCTGCGCCCGTGGGCGCGCCTCCGCGAGACTTGGGAGCTCCGGCGGGCGCGGCTGCTGTGGCGGGCGCGCCCGCTGCCGCGGATCCAACGGGCCCAGGTGTGCTCGCGGGCGCGGCGACGAGCGCCCTGCGCGCCCCGGCTGGATCGCGGACAGGATCCGGCGAGCGGCCGGGCGCCAGCCGAGCCGAGCCGAGCAGCGCCTGGTCACCGGCTCCGGGGCCACCGTATCCCGACAGCAGGGGATCGCCGGCGAAAGCCGACGCCGGCGCGGCAAGCGCAACAAGCGCGACAAGGCTGATGGCGGAGCGGAGGAACGTCATGGTCGGGTGAACCTCGAGGCTTCGGCATGCGAAGGTAGCACCTCCCCTGCGCCCCGGCGCCGCCTCACCCGTTACTGCGCAAGTCGCTCGCCGCCAGGAGGCGGCGCTGGAGCGCGACCACATCGATGCCGTCGCCCGAGCGCAGGACGGCGAGGACGTCGCGCGCGGTTGCGTCGCGCGGTGCGAGGGCGGAGGCGCGGCGCGCGAGCGCGAGGGCTCGCGGCCGGTTCCCGAGCGCGGAGACGACCGCCGCCAGCTGCAGGGTCGCGTACTGGTCATCGGGGAGGCGCTCCAGCGCCGCCTCGAAGCCACGGCGCGCGCCGGCGAGGTCCCCGAGCCGGATGGAGATGCTGCCCGCCACGTCGTCCGGACGGGCGGTGAACGGGTTGAGCTGCCGGGCCCGGGAGAGCCGTCCCAGTGCTCTGGCCGGCTGGCGGGCGAACTGCTCCCCCGCCCGGTCCAGCTGAACCTCCGAAGCCCAGAAGGGGCCGAGCAGCGCGAGGGCCGCGGCGGCCAGCAGCGCGGCGCCGGCGCAGGCGAGAATGCGCGGCCTTCGGGCTGACCGCACGGGCGCCGCGTCGGCTCCGACCGGGTCCAGGGCCGCGGCCGCTCTGGCCGGATCCAGCGCCGCGGCCAAGCCCAGCAGGGCGAAGGCGATGGTCCCCAGGCCCGCGTACTCGAAGAACCAGTCGGCCGAACCGTGGACGAGCCAGTAGACGACGGCCGTGGCCGCCCCGGCGGCCACGGCCCCGCCGGCCGTCCCTCGCTGGCGGGCGGCGCGCACGGCGCCCGGCGCCGCCGCGGCGAAGGCGCCGAAGAGCAGCAGCACCCCGACCAGCCCCGTCTGGCCCAGCGTGCGCAGTTCGATGCTGTGCGGGTAGTGCGGCGTCTCGCCGCCCTCGCCCTCACGCAGGAAGTCCACGAAGAAGTTGTCCGCGCCGACCCCGATCACGGGATGGGCGTCGAACTGGCGCAGTGCGACGACGTAGAACTTGTAGCGGTCGGAGCCGAGGCCGCTGGTCAGCCGCGTCCCGGTGTTCTCGCCGTAGCCCTGCTTGAACGAGCTCCAAGCTCCGTCGAGCTCGTCCCGCGGGCTGCCGACGACCACCGTGGCAACGACCAGCGCGACGGCCAGCGCGGCGCCGACCAGCACGCCGCTCACGCGGTGGACGCGGTGCGCCACCGCAGCCGACGGCGACCGACGGTGCTCGAGCAGCGCGACGAGCGCGACGACCAGCCCCACCACCCCGGCCCCGGCGAGCACGAGCTGCGCGACGTGGTGGGCGGCCGGGGCGCCCGCGGGTGCGGGGTAGCCCTCCAGCAGGCTCGCGAGGTCGAGGATCGGCCGTGCCGCCAGGCCGACGGCCAGCGCGGCGGGCACGAGGACGGCGATCCGCCTCAGGCGCTCGGGCGCCACGAGCAGCAGGACCGCGAGAGTCACCGGCAGCGCCAGCAGGCTGCCCCGGCTGACGGCCATCAGGGCGCCGTCCGCCAGCAGCACGAGCGCCGCCCCAGAGAGCCCGCGCAGCCACCACCAGACGTGTGGCGAGGCGGCCGCGCACAGCGCCACCACGGCGGTCATCAGCAGGAGGGCGGCCGTGGCGTTCACGTAGCCCGTCGGGTCGTGCAGCCGTCCGGTCGGCAGCAGGGGGCGCGCGTCGTCGGTGCGCGCAAGGCGGATGACGATCGACGCGGTCGCTCCGGCGACGCTCGCCACGAGCACGCCGAGCACCACGCCCGCACTCGCCGGCGTCTGCCGCCAGAGCGCGAACAGGACGAACGCCGCGAGGTAGACGAGGGTGCGGTTGGCGCCCTCCCAGGCGGCGCCCTGCTCGGTGGCCCAGCTCACGCTGGCGTAGCTCCACGCGCAGTAGCCGGCAAGCAGCGCGCCGGCGAGCACGGTCAGGCGGGGAACGCCTCGCAGCCGCGGAAGCAGCACGGCGATCCCGACCGCCAGCAGGCCGAGCAGCACCAGCCCGCCCGGAGCCCAGACCAGGGGCGACTGGCCGCCCTGGTCGAGCGCGAACCACGCGAGGACACCCGCCCCGACGACGAGCAGGGGAGTCGACGGCGCCCTGCGAAGCGCTTCGAGCAGTCGGGCGGTCATCGGCGTCGGCAGGATACGGACTCGGCCGGGACCCCGACGCCGTCGGATCAGGGGGTGCGCCGCAGCAGGCGCCCCCTGCTCCGGTCGGCGAACAGCGGCGGCGGCACGGCGACCGGCTGGCCGTCAAGCAGCGCCCGCGGTGCGTCGAGGGTCACGAAGCGGATGGCGTCCTCGGAGAAGCTCGCGTCGCGCAGCTCTTGCCGGACCGACGGCGGCCGGCGCACCGCGGAGTGGGCGTCGGACGCCACGACTGAGATCAGGCCGTCGCGGGCCAGCCGCAACGCGAAGCGCTCGACCTCGCTGCCGAAGCGGCCGACCAGCGCGCCCGCGGTGAGCTGGCAGAGCATCCCCCGCGCGACGAGCCTGGGCAGCAGCGCGCGATCTCCCTGGAAGCCGTGGATGCGCTCCGGGTGCGCGAGCAGGATCCGGTGCCCGCGCGCGGCGAGCTCCATCAGGTCGGCTTCAAAGCGCGCGGCCGATCCGGTGAACGGGCACTCGACGAGCAGCCACGGCCCGGCGCCCAGCCGCAGGCGGGCCAGCTCGCCGTCCTCGAGCTCGGCCGCCCGGCCGAGAGCCACCTCGGCGCCCGGTGTCACCTTGAGCGCGACGCCCTCGTCCCGCAGGGCACGGTTGAGGAGCAGCACCCCGTCGGCGATCTGCAGCCCCGTGGTCCCGGGGTACGCACTCGAGACGTGCGGCGTGGCGACGACGACGGTGGTGCCCGCGGCCACCGCCGCGCGGGCCAGCCTGACGGCCTCCCGCATGGTCTCCGGACCGTCGTCGACGCCCGGAAGGATGTGGCAGTGCAGGTCGATCACGCGGGGGTCGGAGCCTAGCCGACGGCTTCGGCCCCACCGTTGCCCTCGGCGCCTGCAAGTCGGCGCTCCCGCTTGACAACGCCCGCGCGCCGGGGCAGCGTGACCGATGTGCTGCGCGTGGGAACCGACCTGACGTCCGTCCCCGAGGTGCGCGACGCGATCGCCGCCCACGGCGACCGCTACCTGCGGCGCATCTTCGCCCCGGAGGAGCTCGAGGACGCCGCGGGCGATCCGCGGCGGCTTGCGGCGCGCTTCGCAGCCAAGGAGGCGGTGCTCAAGGTCCTGCGGCCGGGTGACGATCCCCTTCCCTGGAAGGAGATCAGGGTACGGCGCCACCCCTCGGGCTGGACCGACCTCGTCCTCAGCGGCCACGCCGCGGAGCGGGCGCGGGCGGTCGGCGTGGAGGAGTGGGCCGTCAGCCTGACCCATGAGGGCGACCTCGCTTCGGCGGTGGTCGTCGCCACCACCCGCACCCCTGGACCCACGGACACGCAATGACTCAAGCCGACGTACGCGACATCCTGCAAGACCACGCCCGCCTGCCGACGGACCCGCAGGCGCTGGACGCCCACGCGGACCTCTACGAGGCGGGCATGACCTCGCACGCGAGCGTGAACGTCATGCTCGCGCTGGAGGATCACTTCGACGTCGAGTTCCCGGACGAGATGCTCAAGCCGAGCGTCTTCGCGAGCATCGCGGCGATCAGCGCCGCGGTCGAGCAGCTCCAGGCCCAGCCCGCGCCGGCATGAGCACCACCGTCGACTCAGACCAGGCGTTCCTGGCCGGCGTCCGCCGCATCGCCGACGAGGTCGCCGGCCCGAACGCCGACGACGTCGACCGCCGGGCGCGCTTCCCGCAGGAGACGGTCGACGCGCTGCGCGAGCAGCGCGCGCTGTCTGCCTTCGTCCCGACCGAGCTCGGCGGCGACGGGGTCTCCTTCGAGGCGCTGGCCGCTGCCTGCTTCGAGCTCGGGCGGCGCTGCTCGGCCTCGGCCATGGTCTTCGCCATGCACCAGATCCAGGTCGTGACGCTCGTGCGTCACAGCGAGCCCGGGGACTTCTTCGAGTCCTACCTGCGCGAGCTCGTCGACGAGCAGCGGCTGATCGCCTCGGTGACCTCCGAGGTCGGCACGGGCGGCGACATGAGCCGCTCGATCGCGGCGATCACGCCCGCCGGCGCCGGCCGCTCCACGCTGGAGAAGCAGGCGCCAACCGTGAGCTACGGCGCCCACGCCGACGACCTGCTGATCACGGCGCGCAGCGCGCCGGACTCCCGCGACGGCGACCAGGTGCTCGTGCTCACCCACGCGAGCCAGACCACCATGGAGCTCAAGGGGACCTGGGACCCGATGGGGATGCGCGGAACGTGCTCGCCCGGCTTCGTCGTGCGCGCGGAGCTCGCCGACGAGCAGGTTCTGAGCACGCCGTACTCGCGCGTCGGACCCGAGTCGATGGTGCCCGTCTCGCACGTCCTGTGGTCGCACCTGTGGCTCGGCATCGCCACGGACGCCTTCGACCGCGCGCGCGCCTTCGTTCGCGCCGCCGCCAAGGCCAAGCCCGGGGAGGAGGTCCCGATGGCCCAGCAGCTCTCGCACCTGCACAGCCAGCTCACGCTCCTGCGCGCGGAGGTGCACTCGGGCCTCTCGGAGTACTGCGCTGCCTGGGACGACCGCGAGCAGCTGAGCACCCTGCGGATGGTGCTGCGCTTCAACAACCTGAAGATCGCCGCGTCGGAGCAGGCGCCGCGCATCTGCCAGGAGGCCATGGGGGTCTGCGGCATCGTCGGCTTCAAGAACGACTCGCCCTACGGCGTCGGGCGCCAGCTGCGCGACGCGATGAGCGCGGTGCTGATGGTCGCCAACGAGCGCCTGCACAAGACCAACGCGAGCCTGCTGCTGATCGCCAAGGACGTCTGAGTGGCGGCGCTGCGCGAGGGCACGGCCGAGCAGCAGGCCTTCCTGGCCGCGCTCGTGGAGCAGGAGCTGCTGATCGAGTCCGGGGTGCCGGGCGTCTACGGGCGCGGGGCGGACTTCGAGGCGGTGCGCGCAGGCGTCGACGCGCTCGTCACCCGCGCGGCCGTCGGCGACGGGGCCGAGCCCTTGCGCTTCCCGCCCGTGCTGCCGCGTCGCCAGCTCGAGGAGACGGGCTATCTGAAGTCCTTTCCGCACCTCGCGGGCTCGATCTTCGCCTTCGAGGGAAGCGAGTCGCAGGCGCGTGAGCTGCACGAGACGGCCAGTCGCCACGAGGACTGGTCGAGCCACGTCGAGCAGAGCGAGCTCGTGCTGACGCCGGCTGCCTGCTACCCGGTCTACCCGGCGATCGCGCGGCGCGGGCCGCTCGCCCCCGCGGGCGTGACGGTCGACACCGGTGGCGCCTACGTCTTCCGCCACGAGCCCTCGACGGACCCCGCGCGCCTGCAGATGTTCCACATGCGCGAGCTCGTCCGCATCGCCGAGCCCGAGACGGTCGCCGCGTGGCGCGACGCGTGGCGCGACCGCGCGGTCGCGCTCCTGCGCTCGCTGGGACTGGCCGCCGAGTTCGATGTCGCCGCGGACCCGTTCTTCGGCCGCGGCGGCCGGATGATGGCCGCCTCCCAGCGCCAGCAGGCGCTGAAGTTCGAGATCCTGGTGGCAATCGCCGGCCCCGAGCCGACCGCGATCGCGTCCTTCAACTACCACCAGGACCACTTCAGCGCGACGCACGGGATCGTCATGCAGGACGGCTCGGCTGCGCACACCGCCTGCCTCGGCTTCGGCCTGGAGCGAGTGACGCTCGCGCTGCTGGCGCAGCACGGCCTGGAGCTCGGCGGGTGGCCCGAATCCGTGCGCGGGGACCTGAGGCTGCCGGGGTGAGCGTCCAGACGGCCAGCCGGGTCAGCCTCTTCGGCCTCGACCCGGCGACCTACGAGCCCCACCCGGTCCACCGCGCGGGGCGCGGCTACCCGCAGACCAACTGCTACGCGGACATCCTCGTCGAGCTGCTGCACGCCCACGGCGACGAGCCGCTGGCGGCGCTGGGCTGCACGTTGCGGACGGACTTCGAAGGCGACCAGTTCACGTTCTTCAAGCCCGACCCGGGAGACCTCGAGCGGCTCTTCGGCCTCGACGTGCACGAGATGCAGCCGCACCGCGGGCTGGCGCTGCAGGCGGCCGAGCAGCTCGCCGCGGGCCGCGCGGTCATCGTCGAGCTCGACGCCTTCCACCTCCCGGACACCGCGGCGACGGACTACCAGCGTCGGCACGTGAAGACCTCGGTGGCGCTCGAGGCCATCGACGTCGCGGCCCGGGAGCTGGGCTACTTCCACAACGCGGGCTACCACGAGCTCTCGGGCGAGGACTTCGACGGAGCCTTCCGCCTCGGCCGCGCCTTCGACGCGGACGTCCTGCCGCCTTACGTCGAGCTCGCCCGCTTCGACGCCGGGGAGCGCCTGGAGGGCGACGTGCTGCGGGCGGCAGCGCGGGAGCTGTCGCGCGCCCACCTCGCGCGGCGGCCGGCATCCAACCCGTTCGAGCGCTTCGGCGCGCGCCTCGAGGCCGATCTCCCCGCGCTCGTCGCCGGCGACGAGCAGGGCGTCCACGACTACAGCTTCGCGACGGTCCGCATGGCCGGCTCCGCCTTCGAGCTCGCCGCCAGCCACGTCGATTGGCTGCTCGGGGAGGACGCTGCGCCGGCGTCGGCCGCGTTCGGGCGCATCGTGGAGGGCTGCAAGGTGCTCTCCTTCCGGCTCGCGCGCCGGCGCGCCTTCGACCCCTCCGAGCGCGTCGCCGGGCTCACCGCAGCGTGGGCCGAGGCGATGGACGCGCTCGACCGTGTCTTGGGCTGAGCTCCCCCTCGACACGGGGTGGCGGCTCGACGGCCCCGACGTCGTCGCGATCCCTGCGCGGGTGCCGGGCACGGTGGCCGGGGCGCTGCGCGACGCCGGGCTGGCGATTGGCGACGACCTCGACGAGCACGAGTGGACGTTCGGCTGCCCGTTTCCCACGCCGGACGCGGGGCCGGTCGTCCTGCGCCTCGACGGCCTGGCGACCTTGGCGGAGGTGGAGCTCAACGGCGAGGCGGTCCTGCGCAGCGCGTCGATGTGGGAGGCCCGCGCCGTCGACGTCACGGCCCGCCTGCGCCCGACAGGGGAGCAGAACACGCTGCGCATCGTCTTCTCGCCGCTGGGGCCCGAGGTCAGGCGAACGCGGCGCCCGCGGGCGCGCTGGCGCACGAAGCTCGTGGCCAACGGCTTGCGCTGGCACCGCACGATGCTCCTCGGTCGTGCGCCGGGCATTGCCCCCGGGCCGCCCGCGGTCGGTCCCTGGCGGCCTGTAGCGCTGCAGGTGAGGGCCGGGCTCGGCGTCGCGGCCCTGGCGCTGCGCCCGCGGCTCGAGGGCGACGACGGGGTGCTCGCGGTGGAGGCGGTCGTCGCCGGTGGCTCGCCGGACGGCGTCGTGGTCGAGCTGAGCGGACCGTCCGGGCTGCACCGCGGGGCCCTGGACGACGCGGGGCACGCCGAGCTGCGCATCCCCGACGTCGCCCGCTGGTGGCCGCACACGCACGGCGATCCCGTGCTGCACGACGTCCGCCTCGTCGCCGCCGGCGAGCCGATCGCCCACCGCCGCGTCGGCTTCCGCGAGCTTGCGGCCGGGGCGTCCGCCGATCACGACGTCGAGCGCGACGGGCTCGACCTGCACGTCAACGGGGTGCGCACGTGGGCGCGCGGCGCGGTCTGGACGCCGCCCGACCTCGTCGGGATGGCGCCCACCGCGGAGGAGCTGCGCGCGACGCTCGGGGCCGCCCGCGACGCGGGTATGAACCTCGTCCGCGTCGTCGGCACCGCCGCCTACGAGACGCCGGCCTTCCACGACCTCTGCGACGAGCTCGGGCTCCTGGTCTGGCAGGACGCGATGTTCGCCAACCTCGACTACCCGCTGGCCGACGCGGACTTCCGTGCGACGGTCGAGGCGGAGCTCGCCGCGCTCCTCGGCGCGCTGTCCGGACGGCCGAGCACCGCGGTGCTCTGCGGCAGCAGCGAGGTGGGCCAGCAGGTCGCGATGCTCGGGCTCGATGCGGCCTTGGCGCGGCAGGGCGTCGGCTATGAGCTGCTGCCCGCGGCGGTCGCGGCGGCGGGCTGCGACGCCGTGGTGGTGCCCGACGCGCCGAGCGGCGGCGCGCGCCCGTTTCGCACGGACGTCGGCGTCAGCAACTACTTCGGAGTGGGCGGCTACCTGCGGGGCCTCGACGACGTGCGCCGGGCCGGGGTGCGCTTCGCCTCGGAGTGCCTGGCGCTGGCCAACGTCCCGGACGAGTCCGTAGTCGCCGAGGCCGGGCCGACGGGCGGCGTGCCGCGTGACGCGGGCGCTGCCTGGGACTTTGCCGACGTGCGCGACCACTACCTGCGGGAGCTGTTCGGCGAGGACCCCGCCGTGCGCAGCGCGGACCTCGAGCGCTACCTCGAGCTCTCCCGGGCGGTCAGCGGTGAGCTGATGGCCGAGGTCTTCGGCGAGTGGCGCCGAGCGGCCTCGCCCTGCGGCGGCGGCCTGATCCTGTGGCTGCGCGACCTGATCCCGGGCGCGGGCTGGGGAGTGCTCGACCACCGCGCAGCGCCCAAGGTCGCCTGGCACCACCTGCGCCGCGCGCTGGCGCCCGTGGCGGTCTGGACCACGGACGAGGGCCTCAACGGGATCTCCGTACACGTGGCCAACGACGGCCCGGAGCCCCTGCGCTGCGACCTGCGGGTGGCGCTCTTCGCCAACGGCGAGCGGCTGGTCGACGAGGCACGCGTGCCGATCGCGGTGGCGCCGCACACCACCGTCGAGCACGACGTCGAGGAGCTGCTGGGGCGCTGGGCCGACGTGTCCCGCGCCTATCGCTTCGGCCCGCCGGCCCACGACGTGGTGCTCGTGGCGCTCGAGCTCGACGGGAAGCTGCTGTCGGAGGCGCTGCGCTTCCCGGCCGGCCGGCCGCTCAGCCCGCGGACGGCGGACGAGCTCGGGGCGCACGCGGAGGTCGAGCCGGGGCCGGACGGTGAGCCGCAGCTCGTGCTCGAGAGCCGCGCGCTGCTCTACGGCGCGCGCATCCACCTCCCGGGCTGGCGTCCCTCCGACGACGCGCTGCACGTCGCCCCCGGAGGCCGGCGCGAGCTCGGGCTCCAGCGGATCGACGCGGACGCCGGGCCGCCGCAGGGAACGGTCACCGCGCTCAACCTGGCGGGTCGCCTGACCGTGCATCGAGCGTGGCCGCAGTCGGCAGCGCCTACCCTGCGCAGGACATGAGCCCCTTCTGGATCTGGACGCAGGTGCTGATCGTGGTCTTCGTGCTTGCCGGCGCGATCATCGCCATCACGAAGCTCGTCTGAGAAGAAGCCTTCGACGGACCACTAGCGTCCGAGAAGCCGCGCGAGCCCGGAGCGCTTGAGCGCCGGCATCGGCGGCGGCGGCGGCAGCGGTGTGCCCGCGAGCACCGCGTCCGGCGCCGCCCGCGCGAGCCAGTCGGCCTGCTCGCCGTAGCCCGCCTCCACGAGCTCGGCGCCGATCGACGGCCGGCGGCGGTCCGCGGAATGCGCGTCGGAGGCGACCACCTGCGCGAGGCCCTCGCGCACGAGGCGGTCGCCGAGCTGCTGCACCGTGCGCCCGAAGCGCCCGACCAGCGAGCCCGCGGTGACCTGACCCAGCATCCCCTGGCCGATCAGCCGCTCGTAGGCCGCCGGGTCGCGCTGGAAGCCCGGGCAGCGCTCGGGGTGGGCGAGCACGATCTCGTGGCCCCGCGAGCGCAGCAGCCCGAGGAGCTGCTCGAAGCCGACTGTGACGGGGGAGAGCGGGCACTCCACCAGCAGGTGGCTTCCGCCTGGGCCACCGAGCCGCAGGGCACGCAGCTCCGCTTCGCCCAGCTCGGCGGCGCGGGTCATCGCGATCTCGCCGCCCGTGTGCACCCGCAGCGCGATCCGCTCGCGCTCGAGGGCTGCCCGAAGCTCGTCGACCCCGTGCGCGATGAGCGCCGAGGAGGTCGCCGGGTAGTCCCAGGACACGTGCGGCGTGGCGACGACCGCGGTGGTCCCCGCAGCCACCGCGGCGCGGGCCAGCTCGAGCGATCCGGCGAGATCGGCGGGGCCGTCGTCGATGCCGGGGAGGATGTGGCAGTGGAGGTCGATCACGCGCCGGTCGGAGGCTAGAGTGCCGCCCGTGTTCGCCTCGATCGTCGTTGGCACGGATGGCTCGGAGACCGCGCACCGCGCTGTGGCCCAGGCGGTCGACCTCGCCCGGTCCCTCGGAGCTCGCCTGGAGATCGTCTGCGCCTACGAGCCCGTCTCGCGGTCACGGCTGCGCGAGGAGCGCGGAGCCGCCCCGGCCGACATGCAGTGGATGATCAACGCGCGCGAGGACGTCGAGGCGATGTTGCGCGAGGCGGTCGAGCAGGCCGAGCTCGAGGGAGTCACGGCGGAGACCTACGCCCGCCAGGGCGACCCGGCCGATGCGATCCTCGACGTCGCCGAGGAGCGCGGCGCGGACCTCATCGTCGTCGGCAACAAGGGCATGACGGGCGCCAAGCGCTTCCTGCTCGGCTCCGTGCCGAACAAGGTCTCCCACCACGCGCCATGCTCCGTCCTGATCATCCGGACCGCCTGAGCGCTCGACAAGCAGCCCGACTCAGGGCTCGCGGCAACTGCGCCGCTGACCTGCCGCGGCCGGCGGCAGGGTGCGGCCTCCCGGCGTCATCTCGCCGGCGGCCGCACGGGCGCCGGCGGCGCCAGCCGGCGCAGCGCCGCGCCCCTGCGTGTCGCGGAACCCGCGTCGAGCAGTCCGGAGCCGTAGCGCGAATCTCGGCCCGGCACGCCGAGGTCGCGCGCGGTGGCCTGCAGGCGCGCCTGGACCGCAGCGGGCGTCGGGTTGCGTCCGAGGACGCCCGAGGCGAGCACGAGCGCAGCGGCCGCTGCGACGTGCGGCGTCGCCATGGACGTTCCCTCGTAGCGGTCGGGGATCCCGAAGCGATCCGCGCCGAGCGGGTCGAGGGTCACCTGGTAGATGTCGCGCAGCGTGTCGTCGCTGGGGTCGCAGCGCGGGTCGTCGTCGAGCTCGGCGTCACCGCCGCCTCCTGGGGCGACGAGGTCGAGGTCCGCGCCGACGTTCGAGAAGCCCGACAGGCAGCCGTGCTCCGTGGTGGCCCCGACGGAGATCACATGGGGCGCGCGGGCGGGCAGCACCACGCGGTCGCCGCCCGTGTTCCCCGCCGCCGCGACGACGACGACGCCGCGCGCGTGGGCGAAGGCGATCGCCGAGATGACGTCGGGGACCTGGGAGGCGACCACCTCGTCGGCGAACTCGATCGAGACGTTGATCACGTCGGCTCCGTGCGCGGCGGCCCAGCGGATTCCGCGGGCGATCCTCGGGGAGAAGCCGCCGTTGGCGCGGTCGAGCACCCGCACGGGCATGAGCCGCACGCCGTAGGCCAGCCCCGTCTCCCCGATGGCGTTGTCGGTCGCCTCGGCGATCGTCGAGGCGACGTGGGTGCCGTGCCCCGACTCGTCGTCGGGGAAGGAGTCGTCGTCGACGAAGTCGTGGCCGCGGACGAAGCGGAAGCCCTGCAGGTCGGGAGAGCGCTCGTACGGCGGCCGGGTGCGGTACGCGACGCCGGAGTCGACGACCGCCACGACGATCCCCTTGCCGCCCGGGCGGCGGGCGGCGATCAGGTTTCGCCAGGCTCCCAGCGCGTCGACGCCGTAGGGGCCGGTGAAGTTCCACTGATCCTCCCGCCAGCCGCCCACCGCGACGCCGCGGCCGGGATCGTCGGGCATGAAGGCGGCCGCGTGCCCGCGCGCCGGCGGCGTGGCCCGGCCGTCCGCGGCGGCGGGACCGAGGGCGGCGAGGGCGATCGCGGCGAGCGCGGTGAGCAGGCGGGCGTGGGGCAACGTGCGATCCTGAGTTCCACGATGACAGGGCACGCGGCGGCGCACGCCGACGAGGCGGGCGTGCGGCTCGCCCTGGCCGAGGCGGTTCGCGCGTCAGAACACGACGACGTGCCGATCGGTGCGGTCGTGGTCCGCTGGGCCGACGGCGCGGTGATCGGCGCCGGGCACAACGAGCGCGAGCTGCGCGAGGACCCGACGGCGCACGCCGAGCTCCTCGCCCTGCGCGCGGCGGCGGCGGCGGGCGGCTCCTGGCGGGTGCTCGACGCGACGCTCTACGTCACGCTCGAGCCGTGCGCGATGTGCGCGGGCGCGATCGTCCTCGCGCGCGTCCCGCGTGTCGTGTTCGGGTGCTCAGATCCCAAGGCCGGAGCGGCGGGCTCCGTGCTGGACGTCCTCGACGTGCCGGCGCTCAACCACCGGCCCGAGGTGGTCGGCGGGGTGCTGGCCGCGGAGTGCTCCGAGCAGCTGCGGGCGTTCTTCCGCGTGCGTCGGTGAACCTGGGGGCACGGTCGCGGGAACAAATGTTGAGGAGCGGCTAAACTCCGCGCCATGCCCATTCTGTGTCAGGAGCGCCCGGTCGGCGAGGCGGTCGAGGACTACGCCAAGGCGATCTACTCCCTCGAGCGTCGGGGGGAGGGGAGGACGGCGGTCAGCACGAACGACCTCGCCCGGCGGCTCGAGGTCAGCGCGGGCTCGGTCTCGGCGATGGTCAAGAAGCTCGACGAGCTCGGGCTGGCCTCGCACGAGCCCTACCACGGCGTCCGGCTCACGGCGGCCGGCGTCCGCGTCGCGCTCGAGGTCCTGCGCCACCACCGGCTGCTGGAGCTCTTCCTGGCCGAAGAGCTCGGGCTGCCCTGGCACCGCGTGCACGCCGAGGCGGAGGTGCTCGAGCACGTCCTCTCTGAGGAGCTCGAGGCGCTCATTGCCGCCAAGCTCGGCGACCCCCGGCTCGATCCGCACGGCGACCCGATCCCGTCGCGCGACCTGCGAGTGGCCGAGACCGCGACGCTCTCGCTCGCCGAGTGCTCCGTCGGCAGCAGCGGCCGCTTCGTGCGCGTCTCGGACTCAGACCCCGAGATGCTGCGCTACCTCGCCGAGCGCGAGATCCGCCCCGGGCAGGCCTTCCGGGTCGTCGACAAGCAGCCCTTCGGCGGCCCGACCTTCGCGAGCTTCGCCGATGCCTCGGCCGTCCACCCCCTCGGCGGCGAGCTCGTCCAGGCGATGCGCGTGGAGGTCGAACCGGCATGAGCGACCAGGTCCTCGAGCGCCCCGTCGGTCCCGTCGACGACAACCCGGAAGGCCCGAGCGAACTGCAGCAGCTGCGCAAGCGCGGGCGCATCCGTGGGTCGCTGCCGCTGCTCGGCCCGGCCTTCGTGGCCTCGATCGCCTACGTCGACCCGGGAAACTTCGCCACCAACTTCGAGGGTGGCGCCCAGTACGGCTACCTCCTGCTCTGGGTGATCCTGGCGGCCAACCTCATGGCGATGCTCGTCCAGAACCTCACCGCGAAGGTCGGCATCGCGACGGGCAAGAACCTGGCAGAGCTGTGCCGCGAGCGCTTCCCGCGCCCGGTCTCCTGGGCGCTGTGGGTGCAGGCCGAGCTCATCGCCATGGCCACCGACCTGGCGGAGTTCATCGGTGCCGCGATCGCGCTCAACCTGCTCTTCGGCGTCCCGCTGTTCGCCTCGGGGTTGATCACCGCGGTGGTCTCCTTCGCGATCCTCGCGCTGCAGGCCAAGGGCTACCGCCGCTTCGAGACGGTGATCGTCGGCTTCCTCGCCGTCATCCTCGCCGGCTTCCTCTACGACACGCTGAGCATCGGCTTCGACGCACGCGGTGCGCTGGGTGGCCTCAAGCCCGCCTTCGACGGCACGGACTCCGTGCTGCTGGCAGCCGCGATCCTCGGCGCGACGGTCATGCCGCACGTCATCTGGCTGCACTCCGCGCTGACGCAGAACCGCATCCCGCTGCGCGACGACGCCGACCGCCGCCGGATGCTGCGCTTCAACCGCATCGACGTCACGATCGCGATGAGCCTCGCCGGGCTGGTCAACATGTCGATGCTCGTCATCGCGGCCTCGCTGTTCAACACCCGCGGCATCGAGGTCGACGGCATCGAGGGCGTGCACGCGCAGCTCGGCGTCCTGGTCGGCGGCGGGGCCGCGCTCGCCTTCGCCCTCGCGCTGCTCGCCTCGGGCTTCGCCTCGAGCTCCGTCGGCACCTACGCCGGCCAGATCGTCATGGCGGGCTTCATCTCCCGCGCGATCCCGCTCGTGCTGCGCCGCGCGATCACCATGGCTCCGGCGCTCGTCGTCCTGGCCCTCGGCCTCGACCCGACCAACGCGCTGGTGCTCTCGCAAGTGGCGCTCAGCTTCGGCATCCCCTTCGCGCTGATCCCCGTCGTGCTGCTCTCGCGACGGGCCGACGTGATGGGCGCGCTCGTCAACCGCACGATCACCACGGTGGCGGCCTCGGCCGTCGCAGGGGTCATCGTCTGCCTGAACGCCTTCCTGATCTACGACCAGCTCCTCGGCTAGGTGCGCGGGCGGACCCGCCGGGCGGGCGGGCGGCGTGGCGCTGCCGGCGGGCATCGCGATACCCTGCGTGTCCCGTTGCACCGTGCGCTCACGCGCACCCCGGAGGGATGCCAGAGCGGTTGAATGGGGCGGTCTCGAAAACCGTTGTGCGGGGTGACTCGTACCGAGGGTTCGAATCCCTCTCCCTCCTTGTCTGAGCCAATCAAGCCAGCGTTCAAGCCGTATTCCGCACTTGAACGGGGCGGCTCGGACGTTGCTCCTGAACCGGTGGAGACCGCCCAGGACCGTTTGATCGGGGTGCCGACTGTCCCAAGAAATGTCCCAAGATCGGGCGGCTCGGCGACGGTGGGGTGGGGTACCGGAGGGTTCATCCGACAGAGGTGCATGGGCGCCCTTCGTCGAGTGGTCGAGGAACAGCAGCGAGCGCAGCGCGACTCCGCAGCGCTCGGACGTATCACGCTCAGCAAGAGCGAGGCGGCCGAGGCCCTGGGTGTCAGCGTCGACTTCCTCGAGGAGCACGTCATGCACGAGCTGCGTGTCGTCCGTTGTGGTCGTCGTCGACTGATCCCGGTCGCCGAGCTGGAGCGTTGGCTCGACGAGCACGCGACGCGCGCGCTCGAGGCGAACCGGAGCTCGGGGCGATGACGACCATCGCTCACCGGAGGTTCCACATGGCTGCTCGCAGGACGAAGCACACCGGCATTGAGGTGCGGCACTCGCCCGCCTGCCCCGTCAACACCACGGGCTCGCGATGCGCCTGCGTCCCGAAGTACCGCGCCGAGGCGTTCAGCGCTCGCGACGGCAAGAAGCTGCGCAAGACCTTCGCGTCGCTCCCGGAGGCGAAGGCCTGGAGGGCCGACGCGCAGGTGGCGCTTCGCCGCGGCACGATCAGTGCGGCGGCGTCCCCAATGCTGGAAGTCGCCGCCGAGGCGTGGCTGGCCTGCGCGCGCGCCGGCTCCGTCCGCAACCGCTCGGGCGACGAGTACAAGCCGAGCGTCCTCCGCGGCTACGAGCAGGCGCTGCGCCTTCGTGTGCTCCCCGCGCTCGGCAGGGTGCAGCTCAAGGACATCCGTCGCGCCGACCTGCAGTCCCTCGTCGATCGCATGCTCGAGGAGCAGCACACGGCCTCGACGATCCGCAACACCCTCATTCCGGTCAGGGCCATCTATCGACGCGCGCTCGTCCGCGGCGACATCGCGCTCAACCCGACCATCGGGCTCGAGCTGCCGGCGGTGCGCGGGCGAAGGGATCGCATCGCCTCTCCGACCGAGGCTCGGGCGCTGCTGGCAGCGCTCCCGTACGAGCGCGCACTGTGGGCCACCGCGGTGTACGCCGGCCTCCGCCTCGGCGAGCTCCTTGCGCTGGAGTGGAACGACGTGGACTTCGACCACGGGCTCATCCACGTACGTCGCTCCTGGGATCAGGAGGCGGGTCCGATTGCGCCTGGCCTAGACCCCATCGGCGTTGTCGCTTCAGGCCGCTGGATTAGGGGTTCGGGGTCGGTTTGCCATGCGGCCGCGACTTCGCGCGGCGTCTTGTAGCTCAGGCCGCTGTGCGGCCGTTCGTGGTAGCGGTCGATGTAGGTGCCGATCTTGGCGCGGGCCTCGTCGAGGGTCTCGAACTCCTCGCGCCAGACGCAGCGCAGCTTGAGCTTTGAGAACCAGGACTCGATGAACGCCTGGGACTCCGGGTCGCGATAGCCGCCGCGGCGATGCGTGATGCCCTGCGCCGCCAGCCGGGCGCGGAACGACCGGGAGGTGTAGGCCGTGCCGTTGTCGGTTCCGAGGGTCAAGGCGCCGGCCGCGACGCCGCGCTCGGCGACCGCGCGGTCGATGACCTGGGTAGCCTCCTGGGCGCGGCAGCGGACGTCGATGGCCCAGGCGGCGATCTCGCGGTGCAGCAGTCGATCGCCGCGTTGAGGTAGACCCAGCTGTGCTCGGCGACCCAGATCGAGGTCATGTCCAGGTGCCAGAGCTCATCAGGCCGCGTCACTTCGAAGAAGCCCGGGCGCTTGCGGCGGCCTTCGGCGCGCTTGGGCTGCAGCAGCCGGTGCTCACGCATCAGCCGCTGGACTCGCTTGCGGTTGACCGCGACGTCCTCAGGCCCGCTTGAGAGCTCTCGGGCGGCCAGCGCGGCGACCATTCGCGTGCCGTCGGTCGGGTTCTCGCGCGCGACCTCGATCACGACCCGATCGACGTCATCGAGCGGTCGGCGCTGGCCCTTCGGTGGCCGCTGCGGGCGCCGGTAGATCGCTTGCCGGCTGATGCCGGCGACCCTCGCGACCAGCGCGGCGGGGCGGCCTTGCGCGACAAGCTCGCGGGAACGAGAGACGCGCAAGCTCACTCCCATCCCCGTAAGAGTTCCCCCGCGACCTCAAACTCCATCGTCTTGCGGCCCAGCGCCCGCTCGAGCTTGCTCACCTGCGAGCGCAGCTCGTCGAGCTCGGTCCGCTCGCTCTTGCCCGAGAGCCGCTCGGCGCCCGCCGCGAGGAACTGCTCGCGCCACTTCCTCAGCAGGCTGTCGGTAATGTCGTGCTCGCGGCAGAGCTCGGTCATCGTCTTGGGTCCGCGCAGCGACGCGAGCACGATCTCGGTCTTCTGCTGCGCGGTGAACTTCCGGTACTTCCGGGTCTCGCTCAACGTGAGGCTCCTCGGTGTCGAGCGGCCCATGATCGACTCTGAGCTGTGACGGAGCAAGGCGCCGCTACGCGGCGCGTCTCCCCCTCAAATCAGACCGATGAAGTGTCAACGCCTCCGCAGGGTCCAGGCCAGTACCGTCCATCTCTCTCCCTTCCATGAACAGAGGGAACCACCAAACCCGGTCTCCGTCGAAGTCAGCCCGGCTCAGTCCGCCGCCACGTCGACCCGCACACTGAAGTCGGGCAGTCAAAGCTGCGTCAGCTCATGACCGGCAATGCTGACGACGGTCGTAGCCTACGGCCGACGCCCGACGGGTCGGCTGACAGCCGCCAGTGATCATGCTCACGACGATGCTCCTCTGGGCCATCGATCCTCCGGCGGACGACGAGCCCTCGTCTACTTGGCGAGAAGCGCGTACTCAAAACGGCGCGCGAGCCGGTCGATGAGCTCTGTGGATGGGAGGAGCCTGATGCTTCGGCCGTTGCCCCCCGTTCGGGGGTCGCGCGTCGCATGCGCGGTGCCGCGTCGTGCATCATCGACCGGTGAGCCTCGCCCCGCCCGACTTCGGCATCGCCCCTGCTCTCGAGCTCTTCGTCGACGTGCTGGCGCGAACCGACGCGGACGCGGTCTCCGACGACTCGTTCTCACGGATGGCCGACGCGCTGTGCCGGACGACGGGGATGCGCCGCGCGCTCATGGTCCTCTACGACGACGCGCGCCGGCGGGTGCGCGCGGTGGGGGCGCACGGAGTGCCGCTCGAGCGGCTCGACGGGCGCCACGTCGGACTCGAGCTCGCGCCCGTCGCGCGCCAGGCGCTTACGGAGGACCGGGTCGTGCAGGTCGAGGCGGGCGCCGACCACGGGGTCGTGCCGGAGTTCGCCGACCTCGTTGAAGGCCGCTCGCTCGTGTGCGTCCCGATCGTCGCGTCCGGGCGCTGGATCGGCGTGATCCTCGTCGACCCCGGCCCCAACGAGCCGCTGGACGCCGCGCGGCGCGACCTGCTGTGGACGCTCGGCAAGACGATCGCGCTTGCGATCTCCGCGCGCGCCGGGACGCATCAGCGCGAGCGCGCGCGGCAGCTGGAAGAGCGCATCACGCTTGCCCGCGACCTGCACGACTCCGTCGTCCAACGATTGTTCGGTGTCTCGCTCGCGCTGGGCTCTGCGGCGCCGCTGGAGAGCGAGGCGCGCGAGCGCTGCACCACGGAGCTCAACGCGGCGCTCGGGGAGCTGCGGACCGCGCTGACCCGCCCACTCGGCCGGCCATCGCGGCCGACGGGCACGACGCTCGCGGTCGAGCTCGAACGCCTGCGCGCCGACCACCGCGACCTGCGCCTCGAGGTGGAGGGCGAGGTCGCGGCCGTGCCCGCGTCCATCGAGGCGCTCGCGCAGTCCGTGCTGACCGAGGCGATCCGCAACGTGCGCAAGCACGCCGACGGCGCCCGGGTCGCCGTCCGGGTGCAGCGCCGGGAGCAGACATTCGTGCTCGAGGTGGAGAATGACGCCGCGCCGACCGCCCAGCCTCCCACCGCGGGGATGGGACTCCGCCTAGCCGCGCTCGAGGCGCTCAACCTCGGCGGCATCGTCGAGTTCGGCCGGCAGCCCGCTGGCACGTGGCTCGTGCGCCTCGTCGTGCAGTTGGAGCTAGAGGCATGACGGTCGTCGAGGCGCCTCAGCGCTTTCGGGTGCTCGTCGTCGACGACCACGACGTCGTGCACTGGGGCTTCCGGCTCATGCTGGGCGAGCTGCCCTGGGTGGAGCGCTGCCTGTCGGCGCGCACGTCGGCGGAGGCCTTCGCGCTCGCGCGACGCCACGAGCCGCACATCGCGCTCGTCGACCTCTTCGTCGGCGACGAGTCCGGGCCCGACATCTGCGAGCGCCTGCACGTCGAGCGGCCCGGGCTGCGGGTGCTGCTCATCTCGGGGGCCGGGCACATCAGCGCGCCGACCGCTCGGGCCTGCGGGGCGCACGGCTTCGTCCCGAAGGACTGGCCCGCGGCCGACATCGCGCGAGCGGTACGCATGGTTGGCCTCGGGATGACGGTCTTCGAGGAGGGCGACGTCGCCGCGCCCGCGGGCCCGGGCCTCTCCGAGCGCGAGCAGGACGTGCTCACCGGCATCGCGACCGGGGCGACGAACCGCGAGATCGCCCTGGAGCTCCACCTGTCGCCGCACACGGTCAAGGAGCACACGAGCGCGGTCTACCGCAAGCTCGAGGTTCGCAACCGGGCCGAAGCCGTGCAGCGCGCGCAACGCCTGGGCCTGCTCAGCTGACCCCCCGACCCGTGCCCGGATGACCCCCCGATCGGCGGGGCGCGGTGTGCGTCGGCGGCGGCGGCCGCGAGGGTCGAGGAGTGCTTCCCTCCAGCGCCACCGCGGTGGTCTTCCCGGGCCAGGGCTCCCAGATCGACGGCATGCGTGATTTTGTGGCGTCGGCACGCCCGGACCTCCTCGACGCGGTCGTCGGCCTCGTCGGAGAGGATCCGTTCGCCCGCGTCGACGCGTCAACCCGCTTCGCCCAACCCGCGATCTTCTGCGCCTCGCTGGCCGGCTGGGGCCGCCTCCGGGGCCGCGTCGACCCCATCGCGCTGGCCGGGCACTCGTTGGGCGAGCTCACCGCGCTCGCCGCGGCCGGGGCGCTCGACGAGCTCGACGCGCTCGAGCTCGTCGTCCTTCGCGGCCGCCTCATGGCCGAGTCGGGCGAGGCCAGCGGGGGCGGGACGATGCTCGCGCTGCTCGGCGGCACGCCGGCCCAGGCCGCGCAGCTCGCCGCGCGCCACCGCGTGAGCCTCGCGAACGACAACGCGCCCGGCCAGGTCGTGCTGTCGGGGGCGCCCGAGGCGCTCGCCGCCGTCCGCACCGCCGCCCGCGCCGACGGCCTCCGTGCGATGGACCTCGATGTCGCCGGCGCGTTCCACTCGCCGCAGATGGAGGCCGCCCGCGCGCCGTTCGCCGCGGCGCTCGCGCGCATCGCCTGGCAGACCCCCGACGTCACCGTCTACTCCTGCGCCTCGGCCGCGCCGTTCTCCGACCCGGCCGCGGAGCTCGCGGACGCGCTCGTGCGGCCCGTGCAGTGGCGGCGGACGATGGAGGCGCTGGTCGCCGCGGGCGCGGACGCCGTCCTCGACGCGGGGCCCGGCCACGTGCTCGCGAAGCTCGCGCGGCGCTGCACGCCAAGCATCGGCGCCGCGTCGGCCGCGACGCTCCTGGAGGCCGCCGATGTCGCTTGAGTTCGCCCCCGAGCTCACCCTGACAGCGCCGCGCCGCGCCGTCGTTCGCACCGCGGGAGTCGCGGGCTGGGGGGCCGCCCTGCCCGCTGCGGTCGTCTCCAATGACGCCATCGCTGCGGGCTCGGGAGTTACGCCGCAGTGGATCGTCAAGCGCACGGGCATCTCCGAGCGTCGCCACCTCGCTGCCGGGGAGCGCATGGACGGGCTCTGCGCCGCCGCCGGGCGCGAGGCGCTGGACGCCGCCGGCGTCGCGGCGCACGAGCTCGACGCAGTTCTCGTTGCGACCTCCTCCGCCGACGAGCTCTTCCCCCAATGCGCGCCGCTCGTCGCCGGCCTGCTCGGCGCCGACCACGCGATGTGCTGGGACGTCTCCATCGCCTGCACGGGCTTCGTGGCCGGCCTCGCCCAGGCCGCGGCGCTCATCGAGAGCGGCCGGGCCGAGCGCGTGCTGCTCGTGGGCGCCGACGCGCTGAGCCGCAACGTCGACGCCGCCGACCGCGGCCCGTCGGCGCTGTTCGGCGACGGCGCGGGCGCCGCGGTGCTCACCCGGAGCGGTGCGGGCCGCGTCGGCGCGACGGTCATGGGCAGCGACGGTGCCAGCGCGCACTTCCTCACCGCGCGGCGCAGCGACGGCATCATCCGCATGGACGGCCTCGAGGTCTTCCAGCACGCGATCGCGCGCATGGCCGAAGCCAGCCGCGAGGTGCTCGCCCGGGAGGAGCTGCGTCTCGAGGACGTCGCGCTCGTCGTCCCCCATCAGGCCAACGGGCGCATCACCCAGGCGCTCGCCGAGCGCATGGGGCTGCGCGCGGAGCAGGTCGTCGACGACATCGCCGACCGCGGGAACACCTCCGCGGGGACCATTCCGCTCGCGCTGCACCGCGCCGCCGCCGAGGGTCGCATCCCCGCACGCGGCCACGTGCTTATCACCGCCTTCGGCGCCGGGTTCGCTTGGGGCGCCACCGTCCTGCACTTCGGCCCGGGAGCCGCCTGATGACCGACCTCGCGGCCCCGCCCAGGCCGGCGAAGGGCGCGGTGCGTCCGGCCGACGCCACCATTCTGGTCACGGGCGCGGGCGCCGGCATCGGCGCGGCGACCGCGCGGGCCCTCGCCGAGGACGGCTGGCTGGTGGCTGTGGGTTACGGGGGGAACGCTGCCGGCGCCGCCGAGACGGTCGCGTGCATCGAGGACGCGGGCGGCCGCGCGCTCGGCGTGGGTGGCGACGTCGGCGTCCCCGGCACCGCCGAGGCGCTCATCGCCGCCGCCGAGGCCGAGCTTGGTCCGGTCATCGGCTTGGTCAACAACGCCGGGGTGCGGGCCGACGACCTGGCGATGTCGCTCACCGACGAGGCTTGGGATCGGGTCATCGCCACGAACCTCACCGCCGCCTTCCGCCTCACCCGCGCCGTTCTCAAGCGCGCGGTGCGCGCCCGCTACGGGCGCATCGTCAACGTCGCGTCGGTCGTCGGACCGCGGGCCAACGCCGGCCAGGCGAACTACGCCGCGGCCAAGGCGGGCCTGGTCGGGATGACCAAGACGGTCGCCGTCGAGGTCGCCCGCCGCAACGTCACCGTCAACGCCGTCGCCCCCGGCTTCATCGACACCGACATGACGGCCGACCTCCCGCGCGAGCTGCTCGAGCACGTACCCGCGCGCCGCCCCGGCCGCCCGCAGGAGGTCGCCGACGCCATCACCTTCCTCGCCTCCCACCGCGCGTCCTACGTCACCGGGACGACCCTGTTCGTCGATGGCGGCATGGGCGCCTGAACCCTTCCAACCAAGGAGCATGACCATGAGCACCACCACTGCAACCGACGTCGAGGCGACCGTGATCGAGGCCCTCGAAAGCTTCGGCGCCGAGGCCCCCGACATCATCCGCGACGCAACCCTCGAGAGCCTCGACGTCGACTCGCTCGATCTCGCCGAGCTCTCCCAGATCGTCGAGGAGAAGTACGGTGTCGCATTCAAGGGCTCCGACGCCGAGCGCCTCAAGACCGTCGGCGACTGCGTCGATCTCATCGTCGAGCGGGCCGCCTGAGATGCGGCGGGTCGTCGTCACCGGCATGGGCGCCGTCACGCCGCTTGGCGTCGGCGCCCGCTCCCTCCACGAGCGCTGGACGGCTGGCACCTCCGGCATCGAGGGAGGCGAAGGGGCCTGCTCGGCCTTCGTCCCCACCGAGCATCTGTCGAAGAAGGAGGTCCGTCGCGCCGACCGCTTCTCCCAGCTCGGGATCGTCGCGAGCGACGAGGCGCTGGCTTCCGCCGGCTGGGCCGACGGACTGCCCTTCGACCCCGACCGCATCGGCTGCGTCATGGGCACGGGCATCGGCGGCATCGAGACGCTCACCCACGGGCAGGACATGCTGACCGCGTCAGGGCCGCAGGCCGTCCCGCCGCTCTCCGTGCCGCTCATGATGAGCAACGCCGGCGCCGCGTCGCTTTCGCTGCGCCACGACCTGCGTGGCCCTGTCTTCGGCATCGTGTCGGCCTGTGCCGCAGGCGCCCACGCGATCGGCACCGCGCTGCGCATGGTGCAGTGCGGTGACGCCGACGCGGTCGTGACGGGCGGCGCCGAGGCGTCGCTGACCCCACTCGCGCGGGCCGCCTTCGCATCGATGAGCGCGCTTTCCCCGACGGGCGTTTCGCGGCCGTTCGACGCGCGCCGCGACGGCTTTGTCATGGGCGAGGGCGCGGGTGTGCTGGTCCTCGAGGAGGAGGCGGCGGCGCTCGCCCGTGGCGCCCGGATCCTCGGCGTCGTGACGGGCTACGGCACCACGGGCGACGCGCACCATCTCACTGCCCCCGACGCCGCAGGCCGCGGCGGCGCGAAGGCGATCTGTCTCGCTTTGAAGGACGCGAACCGCACGCCCGCCGACGTCCACTACGTCAACGCACACGGCACGTCAACGCCGCTGAACGACCGCGCGGAGACCGTCGCGCTGAAGCTCGCGCTCGGCGAGCACGCGCAAAGGATCCCCATATCAAGCACAAAGTCGGCGATCGGCCACCTGCTCGGCGCGGCCGGCGCCGTCGAGGCGGTCGCCACCGTGCTGGCGCTGCGCGACCGCGTCGCCCCGCCGACCCTGGGCTGGGAGGAGGCCGAGGAGGGCCTCGACCTCGACTACGTCCCGGGCCGCCCCCGGCCGCTCGACATCGCCGACGCCGGCCCGGCGGTCGGGCTGTCGAACTCGTTCGGCTTCGGCGGCCACAACGTCGCGCTCTGCTTGGAGGCCGCATGACCCTCGCGCTCGCTCCTCGCCCGCAGGAGAAGCTCTCGGCTCTGGAGCGCTTGGAGGCGCTCTGCGACCCCGGCTCCCTGCAGCTCATCCGCGGGGAGGTCATCTCGGGGCGCATGGGCGCGAAGGCGATCGGCGGAGACGGGGTGATCGGCGCGACCGGCTCGGTCGACGGCCGCCCGATCGCCGCCTACGCGCAGGACCCAAGCTACCTGGGCGGCTCGCTCGGCGAGGTGCACGCCGACACGATCTGCCGCGTGCTCGAGCTGGCCGAGCGCGGCCGCATCCCGGTCGTGGGGTTCGTCGAGTCCGCGGGCGCCCGTCTCCAGGAGGGGGTCAGCGCGCTGTCCGGCTACGGGCGCATCTTCCGCCACCATGTCGCTCTGAGCGGCGTCGTCCCGCAGATCAGCGTCGTGTGCGGCGCGAGCGCCGGCGGCGGCTCCTACGCCCCTGCGCTCACCGATGTCGTGGTGATGACCCGGCAGGCGTCGATGTTTCTGACCGGCCCAGGGATCGTGAAGGAGGTCATGGGGGAGGACGTGACGCTCGAGGGGCTCGGCGGTCCCGCGGTCCACGAACGCAACGGCGTGTGCCAGCTCGTCGCCGAGGACGACCTCGACGCCGCCTGGGTGGTGCGCGACCTCTTGGACTACCTACCACAGCACGCCGAGGAACCCCCAAAGCGCTGGCCGACCGTGCCGCCGCCCACCGACATCGCCGTGGACGCCGCGGTCCCCGACGAGCAGCGTAAGGTCTACGACGTGCGTCACGTCGTGCGCGGCCTCGTGGACGGTGGCCGCATGCTCGAGCTCAACTCGAGGTGGGCGCGGAACATCATCACGGGCTGGGCGCGGCTCGACGGCCACGCGGTCGGCGTCGTCGCCAACCAGCCCAAGTGGATCGGCGGCGTGCTCGACGCCGACTCGGCCTCCAAGGCGGCGAAGTTCGTGCAGACCTGCGACCTCTTCGGCATCCCGCTCGTGGTGCTCGTCGACACGCCGGGCTTCCTGCCGGGGACGGGACAGGAGCAGCTTGGGGTCATCCGCCACGGCGCCAAGCTCGTGCACGCGTTCGCGGCGGCGCGGGTGCCGCGCCTCACCGTGGTGCTGCGCAAGGGCTACGGCGGCGCCTTCATCGCCATGAATTCCCGGGACCTGGGGGCCGATCTCGTCCTCGCCTGGCCTCACGCGCAGATGGGCGTCATGGGGCCCAAGCAGGCCGTCGACCTCGTGCACCGGCGCGAGATCGCGGCGGCGCCGGAGCCCGGCCGCGCCCGCGACCTCCTCGCCGACATTTACGCCGCGGAGCACCTGACCGCGTCGGCGTCAGCCGCAGCCGGCGTCATCGACGAGGTCGTGCCGCCGTCGGGGACACGCGAGCGGCTGGCCCGTGCCCTCGGCACACTCTCCGCCCACGCGCCCGGCCTGCGGCCCAACCGGAACATGCCGCTGTGAGCGTCGCGACGCTGGAATGGTCCGCGCCGTTCGAGGCGCTCAAGGTGGGGCTCGTCTTTGTTACCGGCGAGCACGTCGTCACCGCCGACGAGGTGCTCGAGTTCGCCGAGCTGACCGGCGACCACCACCCGCAGCACGTCGACCCGGCGTGGGCGGCGACGAGCGCGTTCGGCGAGCAGATCGCCCATGGGATGCTCGTCGTCTCGCTCGCGGCGGGCCTGGTGCCTTTCGACCCGTCGCGCGTCGTCGCGCTGCGCGCTTTGAAGGACGTCACGTTCAAGCGCCCGGCGGCGTTTGGCGACGGCCTTCACGTGGAGGGGCGCATCGAAGCGCTGCGGCCCGTCGGTGAGGACGCCGGGCTCGTGACGCTCGCGTGGCGCGTGCTTGATGCCCAAGACCGCCTCGTGTGCCGCGCGCGGGTCGACGTGCTGTGGAAGGCCGGCGCGTGATGGAGTCTCGCAAGCTGCTCCTCACGGGCGTGGTGAACAAGCACTCCATCGCCTGGGAGGTGGCGCGGCAGGCGCAGGAGGCCGGCGCGGAGGTCGTGCTCACGGGCTTCGGCCGGGCGCGGCGGATGACCGAGCGGGCCGCGGCGCAGCTGCCGACACCGCCCGAGGTGCTCGAGCTCGACGTCAACGTCCCGGGGGACCTCGTCGCGCTCGCCGCGTCGCTGGACGCGCGATGGGGGAAGCTCGACGGCGTGCTCCACGCGATCGCCTTCGCTCCGGCGGATGCCCTCGGCGGCGCGTTCATGGACACGCCGGTCGCGAGCGCCGAGGCAGCGTTCCAGACGAGCGCGTTCTCGCTCAAGGCCCTGACGGGCGCGCTGCTGCCGCTGCTCGAGCGCGGCTCGTCGCCTGCAGTGGTGGGGCTCGACTTCGACGCCACGCTCGCCTGGCCCGTCTACGACTGGATGGGCGTGGCCAAGGCGGCGCTCGAGAGCGTGTCGCGATACGTCGCGCGCGACGTGGGGCCACGCGGCGTGCGGGTGAACCTCGTCGCCGCAGGCCCATTGGAGACGCTAGCCGCCGGTGGCATTCCGGGCTTCGACGGCTTGGCCGACGCGTGGCGGCAGCAGGCGCCGCTCGGATGGGACACGAGCGACTGCGCGCCCGTCGCGGAGACCGTGCTGTTCCTCCTCAGCCCCGCGTCGCGCGCGATCACCGGGGAGATCATCCACGTCGACGGCGGGTTCCACGCGATCGGGGCGGCGTCGTGATCCTGCTCACCGGCGCGACCGGCTTCCTCGGGATGGAGCTGCTCGTGCGGCTCGTGGAGCGCACGGACCGCGAGGTGGTGTGCCTCGTGCGCGCGGTGGACGCCGCCGCCGCCGCCGCACGGCTCGACGGCGTGCTCGCGACGCTCTTCGCGCCGGGCGCCGGGCCCGCGCCCGGGCGGGTGCGGGCGGTGGCCACCGACCTCGAGCGGCCGGGGCTCGGACTCTCCGATGGCGCCGCCGATGCGCTCGCCGCGGACATCGAGACCGTAGTCCACTGTGCTGCGTCGGTGAGCTTCGCGCTGCCGCTCGAGGAGGCGCGTCGCATCAACGTAGGGGGCACGCTCGGGGTGCTAGAGCTAGCTGCGCGGGCGCCCGGGCTGCAGCAGGTCGTGCACGTGTCGACCGCGTACGTCGCCGGCGACCGCGCCGGGCTCGCCTTCGAGCACGAGGGCGACGTCGGCCAGGTCGCGCGCAACACCTACGAGCAGACGAAGCTCGAGGCGGAAGCGCTCGTGCGCGACTCCGGGCTGCCCGCCGCGATCCTGCGGCCGAGCATCGTCGTGGGCGACAGCCGCACGGGGTGGACATCAGCGTTCAACGTCATCTACTGGCCGTTGCAGGGCTTCGCGCGCGGACTGCTCCCGAGCGTGGCCGCCGATCCCGCCGGCCGCGTGGACGTCGTGCCAGTCGACGCGGTCGCCGAAGCGCTCATGACGTTGTGCGAGCGGCGCGGCGAGCGCGGGTGCTTCCACGTCGTCGCGGGTGCCGACGCCCCGGACTGCGCGGCGCTTTCGGCCATGGCAGCCTCCGCGTTCGGCAAGGCCGCGCCGCCGTTCGTGCCGCTCGGCCACGACCCGGAGGCCGAGGCCGCCGCCGCCGTGTTCTTGCCGTACTTCCGGGTGCGATCGGTGTTCGATCCGGGTGCGGGCGCCGCGCTCGCTCCGCCGATCCCGCTGCTGACGACGTACTTCGACGCGCTCATGGACTACGCGCGCGACGCGCGCTGGGGCAAGCGCCCGAGCGCACGGTGGGAGCGAGGCGCTCCGGCCTGAGGCGGGTCTTCAGGTGGGGCGGTGGCGCGACCAGGGCGCGCCGGCCGTGTGCGGCGCGAGGATCCGCAGCGGCGCGTCCGCGCCGGGCAGCGGCGGGTGCAGCACGAGGCGCATCGTCTGCCCGGCATTGACCGCAACGCACCAGGCCGTCTCGCACGACGCACACGAGCACTCCACCACGGATTCGTCCTCGGGGGCGATCACGAGGCGCGCGGCGGTCTCCAGGCGCAGGCAGAAGGGGCAGGCGAACGACGCGGCGACGAGGTTCGCGTCGTCGTCGGGCGGAAGCGAGCCACGTCGTCACGAGCGTCCATGCCCGGACGGTGTGACGGCCGGCGCGCTTTCACGCCGAACCCACGACCGGCGGGGCAGCGGCCGTCCGGATGGTTTGGGCTCCTGCATCAAGCGGCCACCACCTTCGGCGTCCGGCAGCGCGGCCGCGAGCTGCACCCCACCACCCAAGCATCGGTTCATTCACGGCAGGGCCGGGCAGCGACAGCGGTCTTGCGGGCCGCCGCGCGACCGCGGTCCTGCGGCCCCGCCGTCGCCCGGTCGGGCACCGGCTGCCTGCCCGGACAAGAAGACTCGCGGATCGTCGCCATTCGGGATCGGCTTTGTCCCCTATTCGCCGCTCGGCCGCGGCTTCCTCACCAGGCGACGTCAAGCCTGCCGCGGAGTATCCGCGAACGACATGCGCCGCTGGGCCGATCGCTGGCAGCGGGGAGACTACGAGACGAACGCCGCGGCCGTCGAGCAGCTCCGCGCGCTGGCCGCCGAGAGAGATTACTGTCGCGCAGCTCGCGCTGGCCCGGCTGCTGGGCCAGGGTGACGACATCGTCCCGATCCCCGGCACCGGAGCGTCACGCGAGTTGAGGAGAACGTCGGCGCGGCGGAGGTCGAGCTGTCCCCCGCGGACTTCGAGCGCATCCGCGACATCGTTCCCGACGGCGCCCTTTGGCGACCGCTACCCCGAGGGCATGATGCCGGCCTGGCAGCGCAGATCGATCGACGCTCAGCCCTCCGTCGTCTTCCAGAGTTCCGCACCACCATCTGCGGTTGGGCTCCGGGAGCATCGTGTGTCGACCGGCTCTGCAGCAAAGCTCGAGAGCCGACCGAGACGAGCGTCCTGCCCAGCATCACGAGCCCTCGAGCGCAGATCGCGCTGGCGGCGTCCGATCAATCGACCACGAGCCGATCCCGCGCGTGCAGACGCGACCATCGCCGCCCTTGACCGTGAGCTCGACAAAGGCGAGCGTGCGACCCTTGCGCTCGACGACCGCTTCGAAGGCGAGCGGGGCGAAGGCCGGTCGATGGAACTGCGCCGTGAGGTCCGCCGTGGCGCAGATCCGTTCCGGCTCCATCACGGTGAAGGTGGCGATGCCCATGACGTGGTCGGCCATGGCCAGCACCAGACCGCCGTGAACTGCGCCGTTCGGGTTCAAGGGCCAGGGCGATCGCTCGACGTCGATCTGCACTCGCCCGGGTTCGATCGAAGCGCACGTGAACCCGCAGACCTTGGAGATCGTCAGCTCGTTCACCCAGGAGCTCCAGGCCGCCTGGTCGGCTGGAAACGGCACGAAGGGGTCGGGGGTCTGTTCGATCACGAGACTGAGCTTCTACGGGCGAAGACGGGCGGACGCTTCTCACGGAACGCGGCGCGGGCCTCGGCGTAGTCAGCCCCGTGCTGCGCGAGTCCCTGCGCCGCTGCCTCGCGCTCGAGGTGCTCGGACACCTGGCAGTCAAGTCCTTCTCGCAGCAGCCGCTTGATCGCCCCGACCGAGGACGACAGGCTTCCGAAGCCCTCAGCGAGCGCCACGGCCTCGTCCCGGAGCGTCTCGGCTGAGGCGCGGCGCGTGACCAATCCCCACTCCACCGCCTCGTTGACCTCGACGCGGCGACCCAGGAGCGCCATCTCGGCCGCCCGAGCGCTGCCCACGATGCGCGGCAGCAGCCAGGTGGCTCCAGCGTCCGGCACGAGGCCCACCTTGACGAACGACAGCTCGAACCGAGCCTCGGGGGCTGCGATGCGCATGTCGCAGGCGAGTGCGATGGACACGCCGGCACCAGCCGCCGGTCCGTTGACTGCGGCGATGATGGGGACGGAGGTGAGGAGCGCCTCGACCAGCGGGTTGTAGTGCTCGCGGACGACGGTGCCGGCGTCACTCGGCGCGCCACCGAGGTCTGCACCGGCGCAGAACCCCGCCCCGGCCCCGGTGAGAACGAGCGCGCGCATCGACGGCTCGGATGTGAGCGTCTCGATCGCGCCCCGGAGTTCGTCGACGAGCGCGTGGGTGAGGGCGTTGCGCTTCTCGGGGCGGTTGAGGGTCAGCACCGCGACGTGCGCCCTCCGCTCAACGAGCAGGTCGCCTGAAGCGCTCCATGCCGAAGACATGGTCCGATGTTAGTTGACGTGAACGAGCGTTCGCAAGCCGTGGTAGGTTCGGCCGCGTCCAAGAGGAGGAAGACGTTGTCCGAGCGCAGTCAGTCCGTCGTCGTGTGGTGGGCGCTGGCCTTCACGGTGATCTACGGGGTGGCCCTGCGGTTCCTGCTTCACATGATGCCGCCGCCGTCGGCCAAGCTCTCGTCGGACCAAGTCGCGAGCTTCTACGCCGAACATCACGATTCCATCCGCGTCGGGGCCGTGATCTGCGGCTGGACGAGTGCCTTCATGCTGCCGCTTTCCGCTGTCGTCGCCCTCCAGATCGCGCGTCAGGAGCGGGGGCGGCCGATCTGGGCGCTGCTGACGGCCGCCGGCGGGGCCCTCATGTCCATCTTCCTCGTGCTGCCGCCGTTGTTCTGGGGCGTCGCGGCGTTCACGCCGACACGGGATCACGACGTCACGACCGCCCTGCACGAGCTCGGGATGCTCACGCTGACGACGACCGACCAGTACTACGTGTTCATGTGGGTGGCCGTCGTGGTGACCTGCCTCGTCCCGACGAACGTGAAGCACTCGCCGTTCCCGCGCTGGTTCGGCTTCTTGACGGCGTGGATCGCAACGATGTTCGAAGCTGGTGCGCTCGCGTTCATCCCGAGGACGGGCCCGTTCGCCTGGAACGGGTTGCTCGTGTTCTGGTCGCCGCTCACGCTGTTCGGCCTGTGGCTCGTCGTCATGGCGACTCTCCTTCTCAAAGCACTGAAGGCGCAGCGCCTCGAGGCCGGGGCCGAGATCGATGCGTCGAGAGGCCCGGCTCCCGCATGACCTCGGCGCCTTCGGCGCGCGCACGCTGGCGCGAGGGACACGTGCCCGGCGAGGTCGGGGTCTGGATCTTCGTGCTCGGGGACATGACGCTGTTCGCGGCGCTCTTCGTGGCGTTCCTCGTCGAGCGTTCCGAAGAGCCCACGGTGTTCGTCCAAGCGCGGACGACACTCAGCCAGCCCCTCGGCGCGCTGAACATGGTGGTCCTCCTGACGAGCTCGTTGCTCGTGGTGCTCGCGGTGCACGCGTTCCGCGAGCAGCGCCTGCGCCGAGCGGATCGCTGTCTCGCAGCAGCATCGGTGTGCGGCCTGGTGTTCCTGGCGGTCAAGGGCATCGAGTACGCGGAGAAGCTGCACAGCGGGATCGGCCCCGGGACGAACGACTACTTCATGTACTTCTTCATTCTCACCGGGATCCACGCCGTGCACGTCGTCCTCGGTCTGGTCGTGCTGACGCTCGTCCGCCACGTCGTCCGGAGGCCGAGCCTCGGGTCGAACGCATCGCGCACGATCGAAAGTGGTGCGAGCTTCTGGCACATGGTCGATCTCTTGTGGGTCGTGATCTTCCCGCTGCTGTACCTCGCCTCATGAGCTTCCGACGTACGGTGCTGCGCGATGGGGCCGTGGGCGTCTGGGGTTGCCTCGTACTGGCGACCGCCTCGTCCGTCGTCCTCGGCACTGACTTCGGTTCCTCCGGAGATGGCGCGACGTCCTACGGAGCGCCGCTGGTCGTCATCATCGCCTTCGTGAAGGTCCACCTGATCGGCACGTACTTCATGGAGCTGCGTCATGCCCCGCTGGTGCTGCGCGTTGCGTTCAGCGCCTGGGTGGTTGGTGTCGGGACGACGTTGCTTGTGCTCCTGTGACGCGCGACGAAGGTCGGACCATGCACCAGAGTGAACGATCGTTTATCCTCCGCGCTCATGGTCTTCACCGATGAGCAAAGGGACTTCGCAGCAGCGGTCCGCGAGTTCTGCGCCCGTGAGTGCGGGACGCGGGAGCAGCGCGACGCGCTGACCGACGACGGTGCGGAAGCACACAACCAGGGCCTGTACGCGAGGCTGGCCGAACTCGGATGGGTCGGCGTCTCCATCCCCGAGGAGTACGGAGGCGCGGGAGGCAGTCTGGTCGACCAGTGCATCTTCTTCGAGGAGACGTTCCGCGGCATGGCGCCCATCATGGGCGCCGGCTCGTCGTCGACCGTAGCGGGTTGCTACAAGCGCGACGGCAGCGACGCCCAGAAGCGCGACGCGCTCACTGCGCTCGCCGAAGGTGGCGTCATGGCCATCGGCATCTCGGAGCCCGAGGCAGGGTCTGACGTGGGCGCCATTTCCTGCCGCGCCGAGCAGGACGGCGATGCCTTCGTCATCAACGGGCAAAAGACCTGGTGCTCCTCTGCCCACATGGCGGATCGGATCCTGCTCATCGCCCGTACGAGCCGCGAGGAGTCGCCACACGCGGGCCTGACGATGCTCGAGGTGTCGACGAGCCTCGACGGCCTGGACATCTGCGGCATCGAGACCATGGCCGGACGCGAGGTCAACGACGTCTTCTTCACCGACGTGCGCGTTCCCGCGGACTGCGTCGTCGGTGAGGTCGGTCGGGGGTGGAAGCAGGTGATGGCCGGGCTCAACGGCGAGCGCCTCATCTGCGCCGCCCAGGGGCTCGGCATGGCAGAGCGCACGCTCGAGGACCTCCTGGTGTACGTCAAGCAGCGCAAGCAATTCGGCAAGGCGATCGGCAGCTTCCAGGCGCTGCGCCATCGCATCGCGGATCTCGCGATCGAAGTCGAGTGCTCGCGGCTCATCACCTACGACGTCGCCGACCGCGTGGATGCCGGACGCGGCGACCCGGGTGAGCTCGCCCGGCTGACCTCGATGGCCAAGGTGAAGGTCACGGAGACCGCGAAGCAGGTCGCGCTCGAGGGCCTGCAGATGATGGGTGGCTACGGGTACGCCACCGAGTACGACATGGAGCGCCACGTCAGGATGGCGCTGGCGCCGCCCATTTACGCGGGGACGAACGAGATCCAGCGCGAGATCATCTCGAGCACCTTGGGACTTCGATAGCAGGCGCCGCCGTCGTCCAGCGGCTGTGTGCGGCTCCCAGGAAGCGGCCCACCGCGACGGCGCAGGCCCGTGAACGCACCGAGCTCAGCACGTCGAAGGCGTGCTGGGTGCGCGCGAACTCGGCGTAGGCGACCGGCGCGCAGCTCCTGTCGCGCAGCGCAGCGACGAACGCCTGGGCGCCGGCTACCGGCACGAGTGTGTCGTTGCTTCCGTGCAGGACGAACGTCGGCGGGGCGGCCGCATGCACGCGCGACAGCGGAGAGGCTGCGGCGTACACGGCCGGGGCCTCGTCGATCGTCTGCTTGACCACCTTGCGCTCGATCCAGGGCAGGAGCAGGTCGTAGCTTCCTGCGGCGTTCGTCCAGTCGTAGACGCCGTAGAGCAGCGCAGCGGCCTGCACACTCGTGTCCGCGGGCTCGAAGCCGGGCTGCAGCGACGCGTCCCCGGCCGTCAGCGCCGCCAGCGCCGCCAGATGCCCGCCGGCAGAGCCCCCGGTGATGGCGACGAACCCCGGGTCACCGCCGAAGTCCCGGACGTGGGCACGAACCCATGCGATCGCCTGCTTCACCGCCACGATCTGGTCCGGCCACGTCGCGCGCGGGCTGAGCGGGTACCCGATGGAGACGCACACCCAGCCGAGCTCGGCCATGTGAGCGAGGAGGGGATGGCCCTGCCCACGCTTGTCGCCGAGCATCCAGCCGCCGCCATGGACGTGCACGAGCACGGGACGTGCCGCCGCCGGAGGGATGTCGTCGCGGCGCCAGACGTCGAGATGCGGGCCGTCCTCGGCGCCCGCGTAGGCGACTTCCTCGTCGTGGCTGTACCGCCGACGAATCCGCAACGACCGCACGAGCCCGGGTGCCGGAGTGGGAGTCGCGTTCGAATCGACGCCGTCCAACGAGACGGCCTCCTCGTGGTAGAAAGCGCCGAGGCCCTCCGTGAGCGACGCGTCGAGGACGTCGGTCGAACGGGCGTTGGATCGTGCCAGGCTCATGAGTCCCGCCCAGGACGCCGCGGTCAGCGCAAGGCCCGCTTGGCCCGAGGGCGTGCGGTGTGCGCCTTGTCGAAACGCAAGGGCGACAGCCGGAGCCTGGAGAGCGAGGGTCTGGACCGGCAGTTCGGAGACGAGCACCCCGGCCGCCCACGCTCCGCCCAGACCGAGCAGCCCACGCTGGGCGAGCGGTTGGTGGGCATTGGCGGTGGCGGCTGCGCCGAGCACGGCGCCCGCGAGGATCCTCGACGACGACCTGGGCATGCCGCTAGACTAAACGATCGTTCACTCTGAGCAAGGAGTACGAGCATGGGGCATGCGGCAATCGTCCAGGAGCTGTACGCGGCGCTTCGCGTCCGAGACGCGCAGGCGGTCGAGCGGCTGGTCCGAGACCACTTTGATGACGAGGTGGTCCTGCACGAGCCTGGCTCGTTGGCCTGGGGCGGTGACCACGCAGGTTCCAAGCGCGTGACGGCGCTCTTCGTCGGCATGGCGACGGCGCCGGCCGGGACGTCGCCGATCGATCCGGCGTCCATGCGCGTCGAGCGCACCATCGCCGACGGCGACGATGTCGCCGCGGATGTCCGGTTCACGGTCAGCCTCCGTGGGGCGGCGCCGATGGAGACCGGTGCCGTGGAGTGGTTCCGCTTCCGGGCGGGGAAGGTCGTCGACGTGCGAGCCGTCTACTTCGACACCGCCGCCCTCGTGGTTGGAGGTTAGGCGTGGCGCGCGTGAGGGCTGACGACGGGACGCGCCTCTTCGTGACCGATGTCGGCAGTGGTTCGACCGTCGTGCTGCTCGCCGGGTGGGGGTTCTCCCATGCTGTATGGCGCGAGCAGGCCGTCTGGCTTTCGAGGACGCATCGAACGGTGACCGTCGACCTGCGCGGTCACGGCGGATCCGACGCGCCGGTCGACGGTGACTACTCCGTCGCGCGACATGCCAAGGACGTGGACGGTGCGCTCGAGGCGCTTGGTGTCGAGGCCGCCGTGCTGGTCGGCTGGTCCTTCGGCGGGATGGTCGCCTTCCGCCTGGCCGCCGACCGGCCGGCACGAGTGCGGCGCCTGGTCCTCGTCGGCTCCAACGGCGTGGCGACCGGCGCCCATGACGGCTTCCGCTTCGGTGGCGCAGCTGACGAGCTGCTCGCCGCCATGCTGGACGGTGAACGCCGCCATCCGACGTTCCGCGGCGACGTCATAGCCAAAGGCTTCGCGCGCCCTGCGGCACCGGAGACGGTCACGCGGCTCCTCGTCGATGTCCGGCAGACGCCGTCCCATGCCGGCCTCGCGTGCTTCAAATCGTTGTTCGCCACCGTACAGCTCGACCGCCTCGGAGACGCATCGACGGTCCCGTTGACCCAGATCGTCGGGGATTCCGATGCCATCTGCCCGTTGGCGGGTGCCGCCTGGCTGCAGGAACGCTTCGTGGATGCCCGGCTCGACATCCTCGAGGGCGTCGGTCACTACCCGATGTTCGAGGACCCCGAAGGCTTCCGTCGCGCCTTGACTCGTGCGCTGACCGCGGGTCAGCCCTCGGCTGCGGGCTAGAGCGAGACGCCGGCGGCGGCGGCGACCATGAGCCGGAGCTCTTCGTCGCTTCCGCCGAGCAACCTCAGCATGCGAGCGTCGACGTAGGCGTGGGCTATGGGGTACTCGAGCATGTAGCCGTAGCCGCCATGGAGTTGGACGCCGCAATCGACGACGGCAGCGAGTGCGGTGGTGCACGCGAGCTTGGCCACCGATGCTCTTCGCGGGTCCAGCCGTCCGGCGCCCGCGTCGGCGAGGGCCGCGTCGAGGACCAGCTCACTCGCGTCGATGCGCGCGACGGCGTCGCCCAGCATGAGGCGGGTGTTCTCGAACGAGGCGATCGCCTGCCCGAAGGCGCGGCGATCACGGACGTACTCAACGGTCCATCGCAGGGCACTTCGTGAGAGTCCGAGTGCGGTCGCCCCGAGGGTGAGTCGTCGCCGCGCCAGCTCCGGGGCAAGGACATCGGCGCCGGTGTGTCGCGGCCCGAGCGCCGCCGAGAACGGCAGGCGGACGTCTTCGAGGACGACATGTCCGACGGGACAGGCACGCATGCCGATGCGCGCATCGGCCGGCGCGACGCGGACTCCCCGGGTCGTCGTGGGGATCGCGACGAGCGTCGCCGCGTCGCCGTCGGGCAGCAGGACAACGAGGACGTCTGCCACGCTGGCCCCGACGACCGTCGACGCCCCGCCTTGGATCCTCCAGCCGTCGGAGCCCGCCTGGGCCTGCACCGACTGGGCATCGGTGATCGTTGCGCTCAGCAGACGGCCCGAGGCGAGCGCTTGGAGATCCGTGTCCGCTTCGGATCCGGCAAGGAGCAGCGGCACGCCGAGGTCATTGTGCGCCCCCAAGGCCAGCCCGAACGCTGCAACCCCGGCTTCGGCCGCCTCCTCGGCGAGCACGATGCTGAAGCGGAGGTCGTCGATGCCGAGGCCGTCGAGCCGTTCGGGTACCTGCATCGCGACGAAGCCCTGCTGCGCGGCGGTCGGGAAGATCGCACGATCGAACGTGCCGGCCTTCTGCCACTCCTGGTAGTTCGGGACGACCTCCTGCTCGAGGAAGTGGCGGAAGCTCTCGCGGTAGTCCTTGTGCTCGCTGTCGAACACCGCGCGGGGTGTGGCCATCGCGTCGACGGCCATCAGCGCCCTTGCCAGACCGGCGCGCGCTTCTCGACGAACGCGCGGGCGCCTTCCAGGGCGTCGCGCGAGTCCCTGACCGGCTGTGCGATGGGCGCCTGTCGCGCGAACGCCTCGTCCTCGGGCCAGTTCGGAGAGGCGACGACGAGCCGCTTGGCGGTCCGGACGGCCAGAGGCGCGTTGACGGCGACGCGGCGCGCAAGCGCCATCGCCGCTTGCAGCGCGGTGCCCGGCGTCACCACCTCGGCGACGAGCCCCAGGTCGTGGGCGCGCCGCGCGCTGATGAGGTCGCCGGTGATGACGAGCTCCATGGCGACGTTGCGTGGCAGTCGTCTCGGAAGGCGTAGCACCCCGCCCGCCGTTGCCACCAGTCCGCGCTTCACCTCAGGAAGCCCCAGCTTCGCGTCGTCGGCAGCGACAATGACGTCGCACGCCAGCGCGATCTCGAAGCCCCCGCCCAGGCACGCTCCCTCGACGGCCGCCAGGATCGGCTTCTCTGGTGGCCGCTCGACGATCCCGAATCCCCCGCGCGTCTCGCTGATCGGTCGGTCGCCGGTCGCTGCGTAGGCCTTGAGGTCCATGCCCGCCGAGAACCCACCGCCCGCGCCGGTCAGGATGGCGACCGTGACGTCGTCGCGCGCGTCGACCTCGTCGAGCGCCGCAGCGATGGCCTCGGCGGTGGCGCGGTCGATCGCGTTGCGCACGGCGGGGCGGTCGATGGTCAGGGTCGCGATGCGGTCGGCGACTTCCAGCCGGACGTCGTCGGACATCAGCGCGGCGGCATCCGGATCGCGCCGTCGAGCCGGATGGTCTCCCCGTTCAGCATCGCGTTCTCGACGATATGCATGGCGAGGGCGGCGAACTCGTCGGGATCGCCGAGGCGGCTTGGATTGGGCACCGCCTTGGCCAGACCAGTCTTGACGTCGTCCGGGATCCGGTCGAGGATTGGCGTGTCGAACGTCCCCGGGGCGATGGTGCACACGCGGATGAGCTTCGACGCGAGGTCCCGGGCGGCCACGAGGGTCATGCCGACGATGCCGGCCTTCGACGACGCGTACGGGATCTGGCCGATCTGGCCTTCGAAGGCGGCGACCGAGGCGGTGAGGACGCAGACGCCGCGTTCCCCCGCGACCGCCTCGGTCGCGGCCATGCGTGTCGCCGCCAGCCGCAGGACGTTGAAGGTGCCGATGAGGTTGACCGTGACGACCTGCGTGTAAAGCTCGAGCGAGCCCGGCTCGCCGTCGCGATCCACGACGCGCATCGCCCCGCCACGCCCGGCGCAATGGACGAGCGCACGGAGCGGACCACGTTCCTCGGCCAGGGCGAGGCCGGCGTCGACGGCGTCCGGATCGGTGACGTCGGCCGGAGCGAACCGCACGCTGGACCCCAGGCCGGCCGCGACTGCGGCGCCGTCCGAGGAGGGCAGGTCGAGCAGCACGACCTCGGCGCCGGCGGCCGCGAGGCGCTTCGCGGAGGCAAGGCCGAGCCCGGAGGCGCCGCCGGTCACCACGGCGGAGATGGCGTCGGCGCGCATCAGACGCGCTCGAGGATGGTGGCGTTGGCCATGCCGCCGGCTTCGCACATGGTCTGCAGACCGTACCGGCCCCCTTCGGCCTCCAGCGCGTGGAGCATCGTAGTCATCAGTCGTCCGCCCGAAGCGCCCAGCGGATGCCCGAGGGCGATGGCGCCGCCACGCGGGTTCAACTTCTCCAGCGGGGCGTCGAACTTCTCGGCCCAGGCGAGTGGCACGGGCGCGAACGCCTCGTTGACCTCGTAGTGGTCGAAGTCCGCGATTGACATGCCGGTCTTGGCCAGGATCTTCTCTGTGGCCGGGATGGGTCCGGTGAGCATGGTGATCGGATCGTCGGAGGCGACGGCGAAGGCGTGGAAGCGCGCGCGAGGAGTCAATCCGAGCTCTTCGGCCTTCTGCGCGCTCATGATGAGCATCGCGCTGGCGCCGTCGGTCAGCTGGGAGGAGTTGCCCGCGGTGACCGACCAGGAGATCTCCGGGAACCGCTCGCCCATCTCCGCGTCCTCGAAGGCCGGCCGCAACTCCGCCAGCCCCTCGACCGTCGTCCCGGGTCGAACGGTCTCGTCCAGGGTGACGACCGTCGTCGAGCCGTCAGGGTGGGCCACGGTGATCGGCACGATCTCGCGGCTGAAGTCGGCCGCGGCGGCGCTCTGGTGGGACCGGGCAGAGAAGACGTCGAGGGCATGGCGGCCGATGCCGTAGCGCGCCGCGATGATCTCGGCCGAGATGCCCTGCGGGACGAGGCCCGGCGCATAGCGGGCGCTCACCGAGGGGCCGTAGGGGTCCTGGCCCTGGCGCGCGGTGAACATGGGGACGCGGCTCATCGACTCGACGCCGCCCGCGACGACGATGTCGTAGGCCCCGGCCATGATGCCTTGAGCCGCGAAGTCGGCAGCCTGCTGGCTGGAGCCGCAGCGCCGGTCGATCGTGGTCGACGGCACCCGCTCGGGCAGCCCGGCGCCGAGCCACGCCCACCGGCCGACGGGACCAGCCTGTTCGCTGACCTGGCTGACGCAACCCATGATGACGTCGTCGACCTCCGAGGGATCGAAGTTCACGCGGTCCACGAGCGCTTTGAGCGTCTGTCCGAGCAGTTCCACCGGATGGAGGTCGGCGAACGCGCCGCCTGGCCGGTCCTCCTTGGCCGCCCGGCCCTTCGCCATCGGGGATCGAACAGCGTCGATGATGACTGCGTCGTGCATGGTGCGCCTCCTGTGGGTGGGTCGCGGCGCGCTCACAAGCCGAGCGACTTCGCGACGATGACCTTCATGATCTCGCTGGATCCGCCGTAGATCCGGCTCACGCGGGCGTCCGCCCACGATCGGCCGACGCGACTCGACGTCGCGAAGCTCTCGGCCCCGCCGAGCTGCAGGCAGCGGTCTGCGACCCGCCCGTGCAGCTCGGTGCAGTAGAGCTTCACGAGTGCCGCCTCGGCAGCATCGAGCCGTCCGACGACGTGGACGGCGATCGCGCGGTCGAGCAGCGCTTGTCCCGCCTCGACCTCCGCCTTGCAGGCGGCGAGCTCGAACTTCGCGTTCTGTCCGGCAGACCCGCTCGCAGCGGCGGCCACGACGCTGTCGCTGAGCACTGTCGCGGCAGCGGCCTGCGCATTGACGGCCAACGACAGGCGCTCCTGAGCGAGGTTGCTCGTCAGGTAGTCGAAGCCCCGGCCCTCCTCCCCCAGCAAGTTCTCGACCGGTACCACGACGTCTGAGAAGAAGAGCTCGGAGAGGTCCTGCGCCTTCAGCCCGATCTTCTCGAGGCTGCGACCGCGCGTGAAGCCGGGGGAGTCGGCCTCGACGACCAGCAGGCTGATGCCGTGACGGCCCGCTCCCGGGTCGGTCTTGACCGCGACGATCACGAGGTCGGCGCCCAAGCCGTTGGAGATGAAGGTCTTCGCGCCGTTGACCACGTAGTGGTCGCCGTCGCGCACGGCGGAGGTGCTCATCGCCTTCATGTCCGATCCTGCGCCCGGCTCGGACATCGCGAGCGCCACCGCAGCGTCGCCTGCGGCCAATCGGGGAAGCCACCGTTCCTGCTGGCTCTCGTCGGCGTACTCCAGGAAGTACGGCATGCAGATGTCCGTGTGCAACCGGATCCCCCCGAGCGCGAGGCCGGCGCGCTGGGCCTCCTCGGTCACGACGACGCTGTGCCGGAAGTCCGAGCCGGCGAGCCCGCCGTGGGCAGCGGGGACGCCGATCCCGAGCAGGCCGGCTCGTCCCGCGCGACGCCAGAAGTCCTGCGGCGGGCGTGCACCCGTCTCCCAGGCGGCGTACTCAGGGACGACGTCTCGCTCGAGGAAGCTGCGCACCATGCCGCGGAAGGCGTCGTGCGTGGGCTCGAAGATGGTTCGTTCCATGCGTCGAGGCGGAAGAGTACATGAACGATCGTTTACTCTGCTCGGCCATGGGACCGCTCGAGGGATTAAAGGTCGTCGAAGTCGGCAGCATCGGCCCGGGGCCGTTCGCGGCGATGGTGTTGGCGGACCTGGGCGCCGACGTCGTGCGCCTCGAGCGCCCTGGGGCGCCGAGCCTCCTCGACACGGGTGGCTCGCACGTGGTCAACCGTGGTCGACCGGCGATCCCGGTCGACCTGAAGGACGAGGCCGGCCGCACCGCCGTGCTCGAGCTGGCCGACCGCGCGGACGCCCTGATCGAGGGGTTCCGCCCCGGCGTCATGGAGCGACTGGGCCTGGGTCCCGGCGTGGTGCTCGCGCGCAATCCGCGGCTGGTCTACGGCAGGGTCACCGGGTACGGCCAGGACGGCCCCATGGCGCAGGTGCCGGGCCATGACGTCAATTACCTGGCGCTGTCCGGGGCGCTGGGCGCGATCGCTCGTGAGGGGGATCGCCCGCTCTTCCCACTAAACCTCCTCGGAGACTACGGCGGCGGCGGCATGCTCCTGGCGCTTGGTGTCGTGTGCGGCGCCTTCGAGGCCCGCAACTCCGGGCTCGGGCAAGTCGTGGACGCAGCGATGGTCGACGGGGTGGCCCTCCTGAGCACCGTCATCCACGGTCTGCGTTCCGGTGGAGGCTGGGCCGACGACCCGGGGACGAACGTCCTCGACTCGGGAGCCCACTTCTACGAGGTCTACGAGACCGCCGACGGTGGGCACATCTCGGTCGGGGCGATCGAGCCGCAGTTCTACGCCGCACTGCTCGAGGCGCTCGGCCTCGACGCCGCCGAAGCGCCGCAGTGGGATCGCGCCCGGTGGCCTGCCCTCAAGCAGCAGTTCGCTGCAATCTTCCGGACCCGGACGCGCGAGGAGTGGGCGGTGCAGCTCGACGTCGCCGATGCGTGCGCTGCGCCCGTGCTCGGACTCGGCGAGGCGGCGGACCACCCCCACAACCGTGCGCGCGAGACCTTCCTCGAGGCCGACGGCATCGTGCAACCGGGCTCGGCTCCGCGGTTCAGCCGGACTGCTGCCCCGCGTCTACGAGACCGCCCGGACGCGAGGACGCTCCTGGGGTCCTGGGGCATCGAGGACGCCGGGCTGGACGCGTTGCTCGGTCCAAAGCCGGACCCGTAGTGTGAGCGAACGTTCACTGGCTGGTACCGTCTGCGTGGACGCGCCGGCAGGTCCCGGGCGCGGTCGTGCAACCCTAGGAGAAGGAGTTGGTGAAATGGGTGCCCCGGTACCGAACGACGCTCGACTGAAGGGTCCCTTCAAGCCCATGCGCTTCGAGGCGGTCGTCGATGACTGCATCGTCAGCGACGGCGAGATCCCGCAGGACCTCGCCGGCGGCTTCTACCGCGTGGGTCCCACGTGGAAGCGTCCGTCGAAGCAGGGGACCAACGCGCTTCTGAGCATGGACGGCATGGTGCAGGCGCTCGTGTTCGAGGACGGCAAGGCGCACTTCCGCAACCGCTGGATCCAGACGCCGAAGTACCAGCTCGAGCAGCAGCACGGCAAGGGCATGTTCCAGTACACCGATGGGGGCTTCGGCGACTACCGGTCCTGGGGCTACGGCGACGTCGAACGCGACGAGTACACGAGCGGCGTCCCGCAGGGTACGAACAACGTCAACATCTTCCCCTTCGCCGGGGACGTCGTGGCCTCGGGTGAGCAGGGCAGCCCGCCCATCGCGCTCGACCCGTGGACGCTCGAGACCAAGGGGATCGTGAACTGGTCTCCGCAGCTCTCCGAAGGCGTGACGCAGCGCGCAGCCTACGGGGACGCGGCCTTCACCGCCCATCCCAAGTGGGACTCCGACACGGGGGAGCTCTTCGGCTGGGCCTACAAGGACGTGAAGCCCTACGTGACGGTCCACAAAGTCAGCCCGGAGGGCGGCGTCCGCTCGCTCGAGCTCTGGGATGCGCCGTACAACACGGTCGCGCACGACATGTGGCTCACCGAGGAGCACCTCGTCATGCCGTTCCAGCCGTTCATCATCAGCCAGGAGCGCGTACGAAACGGCAAGGGCATCTTCGGCTGGGACCCCGAGCTGCCGATCGTCATCGCCATGATCCCCCGGAGCCTCGAGGGACCTGTGCGCTACATCGACGTGGACATCGAGCCCGAGTACATCATGCACACGATGTCGGCGAACGTCGTCGACGGCAAGCTGATCCTCGACGCGCCGATCTTCGACCGCCCGCCCTTCCCGTTCGAGTTCGACGCCAGCGACGGCGAGGCGGTGCCGTTGTTCTTCAGCCTTGCCAAGAGCACCATGGGCCGATGGATCGTCGACCTGGAGACCGGCAAGGCGACGAGCGAGCGCGTCAGCGACCGCCCCTCAGAGCTGCCAAAGGTGGACGAGCGCTTCTACGGCAAGGGTTACAAGTTCGGCTACCTCGTGGGCGGCGACCCCAAGCGGGCCGGCATGACCATGAAGAGCATCGTCGTGCAGGACATGGAGACGCTGTCTGAGCAGGAGTACCGAATCCGCGGTGACAAGGACCTGCCCTCTGCGGTGCTCGAGACGCAGTTCGTCCCGCGTCACAAGGACGCCCCCGAGGGCGATGGCTATCTCATCGTCCCGCACTCGAAGTGGGCGGAGAACCTCGGGGAGTACTTGATCTTCGACACCTACGACATCACGCAGGGGCCGGTGTGTCGCATCGAGCTCCCGTTCCGGCTGGGATGGACGGCGCACGGCCACTGGATGGACTTCCGCTGAATCGGCGAAGTCGGTGAACGATCGTTTACACTATGCCGATGCTCGCCACCGTCTCGCAGCTGACCGAGGAACAGACCGACCTGCGTGACCTCGCGCGCAAGCTCGCCGCGGAGCAGTACGCCCCGCGGGCGCGGCAGTGGGACCACGACCGCGCCGCGCTGCCCGACCAGGAGCGACGGAGGCTCGGTGATCTCGGGCTGCTGGCGGTCTCCCTGCCGGAGGAGTACGGCGGCGGCGGGCGCCCGTTGCTCGACGCGCTCATCGTCCTCGAGGAGCTCGCCAAGGCGGCTCCGCAGGCGGCGTGGCCGGTCTTCGAGGCGTCTTGCGGACCGGCCCGCGTCGTCGACCTGTTTGCCACCGAGGAGCAGAAGCAGCGCATCCTGCCGCCCATCGCTCGCGGTGAGCGCACCCTGGCGGTGGCGATCTCCGAGCCCGACGCGGGCTCTGCCGCGACCGACGCGACGACCAAGGCGCGCATCGACGGCGACCACGTCGTCTTGAACGGGACGAAGCGCTGGTGCTCGGGCGCCGGGCACGCCGAGGACTACCTCGTGTACGTGCGCTTCGGCGACACGCGAGGTGCCGCGGGCATGGGGGCGGTGCTCGTCGAGCGTGAGGCGCCCGGGCTCACCTTCGGCGCGCGTGAGCAGCTGATGGGCTTCCGCGGCGTGGCGTCCGCCGACATGTTCTTCGACGACGTCCGCGTACCGGTGGACGACGTCATCGTCCCGGAGAACGGCTTCCGCAAGCTCTTCACGGCGTTCTCCATCGAGCGCATGGGCAACGCGACGCAGTCCCTGGCCATGGGGCAGGCTGCGCTCGACCGCACGGCAGCGTACGTGCAAGAGCGCAAGCAATTCGGCAAGGAGATCGCAGAGTTCCAGATGGTGCAGGGCTCCCTAGCCGACATGCTCATGCAGGTCGAGGCGGCGCGCCTGCTGATCTACCGCGCCGCCCAGAACGCCGGGACGGCGGCTCCCGTGGCGCTCGAGGCGTCCATCGCCAAGTGCTTCGCCAACGAGATGGCCAAGACCGTGACCGACCTCGCCGTGCAGCTGCACGGCGGCTACGGCTACTCGGCGGAGTACGACGTCGAGCGCATGCTCCGTGACGCCCACGGCTGGGCGCTCGCCGGCGGGACTCCGAACCTGCAGCGGACCCGCATCGCCTCGGAGTACCTCGGCCGCCGCTTCGACCAGCGCGCCTGAGCGGACGCCTCAGACCAGGCGACGCAGCTCGTGCTTGAGCGCCTTCCCGGCGGCGTTGCGCGGGATGACGTCGATGACGACGACGTCGTGGGGTGCCTTGTACCGCGCGATCCGACCGCGGCAGAAGTCACGGAGCTCCTCCGGAGTCGGTGCGAGCCGATCGGCAGACGCCACGACGAAGGCCACGATGCTCTCGCCGTACTCGGCGTGCGGGCGTCCGACCACCGCGCAATCGACGACTGCGGGGTGGTCGGCCACGATCAGCTCGACTTCGGCGGAGTAGACGTTCTGCCCGCCCGTGATAATGAGGTCCTTCAGGCGGTCGACGAGCGTCATCGCGCCGTCGGGATCGCGCCGGACCAGGTCCCCCGTGTGCAGCCAGCCATCCCGCAACGTCCGCGCGGTCGCCTCGGGCTGGTTCCAGTAGCCCTTCATCACGCCTTCGCCACGGAGCACCAGCTCGCCCACACGCCCCGGCTCGGTGTCGTCGTCGCCGCCGGCCTCGACAACGCGGGACTCGTAGAAGACCATCGCCTGGTGGCCCGTCACCTCGGGTTGCGCACGCACCTGCTCGGCAGTGGAGTAGATGCCGCCCGGGCCGCCCTCGGTCTGCCCGCAGAGCTGCACGAGCTCGACCGACGGGAACGCGGCGAGCATCGCCTCGAGCGTGGCTCGAGGCATCGGAGCAGCGCCGAACACCGAGAGCCGCCAAGAAGAGAGATCACGGTGCGCGAGCCGCGGCACTCGCAACAGGAAGGCGAACATCGTCGGGACGGCGAGGAAGAACGTGCAGCGCTCGCGCTCGATGGCGTCGAGGACCGCGACCGGCTCGAAGGCCTCGAGCACCACGTGCGTGCCGCCGAGCAGGGTCGTCGTCACGAGGAACACGATCCCGCCCGAGTGGTGGAGGGGGGCCAAGTGGAGGTAGCGCTCGCCGTCTCGCAGGCCGAGCGACGCGACCTCGGACATGGCCGCCCAGATCGCGCGGTGGTGGTCGAGAAGGACGCCCTTCGGCTTGCCCGTCGTCCCCGACGTGTACATGATGATCGCGTCGTCCTGCTCGTCGACGTCCTCCACCCGCAGCGCTGGAGCGGGCCCAAAGCCGCTGCTCAGGACGTCCTCGAAGCCCGAGCATGGGCCCAGGGACCCGAGCCACGCACCCTTCGCCGCGACCTGCGCCGTGTCGGCGTGCTCCGGGTCGAAGAGGAGCACCACCGCGCCGCTGTCCTCGACGATGTGCGCGACCTCCGTCGGCGCGAGCCTCGCGCCGACCGGCACGACGACCGCGCCGGCGCGCAGCGCTGCGAAGAAGGCCAGGACGAACCCGGCGCCGTTGGGCGCGAGCACCGCACAACGCTCGCCCCGGGCGAGGCCGCGCTCGACGAGGGTCGCGGCGAGCGCGTCGACGTCGGCGTCCAGCGCCTGCCAGGAGCGCCGGTGCTCGCCGACCACCAGCGCCTCGCGTTCGGGGGTTCGTCGCGCCGCTGACTTGAGGAGCCCGGGGATGGTCGCCACGCGTCGAGGCTACCGGTCGTTCACGACTGCTCAGAAGACGCCGGGCCACACCGTGGGGGCGAACCAGGCGATGCACGCGAGGACGGTCAACGTTCCGCACACGAGCGCCCAGGCGATGGCCGACCGGACGACGCCGTCGGCTTCGGCGGCGTTGCCGCCCAAGACGGAGGCCCGAGCACGGGCCATGACGTCGATGGCGAGGCACGAGACGCAGAACAGCGTGGGGACCACCGCGAACAAGGTGCCGAGCGCCCGCAGGGTCGGATCGCCCGCGGTCGTGGCGATCTGCAGGATGGTGACGACGCCGAGCGTCGGGGCGGCGAGGCAGAGCACGAGGCCGGCGAGCGCGATCCCTGCGGTCAAGGCCGCTGCGATGACCTTCGAGCGCCACATCTCGACGAATCGTATTCGGTAACGAGCGTTTACCCAATCGTCTATGCTCCTGCGACAGCGGGTGAGACGACACCCGACGAGGCTGAGGAGCGTGCGATGAGGGTGCTGCTGGACACGGCGAAGTGCGAGGCCCATGGCGACTGCGTCATGGCGGCGCCGCAGGTGTTCGACCTCGACGACGACGACAACGTGGTCACCCTGCTGACGGCCGAGCCGGACGAGGCACTGCGGGGTCAGGTCGAGCAGGCGGCGCTCGACTGCCCCGTTGCGGCCATCCGCATCGAACCGTAAGCATGGACGAGCCGGGGACGTACGAGCAGGCCATCAGCGAGCTCGCGGCCTGGGGGCGGAACCGGGAGCTCAATGCGCTCGAGGCGCTGATGTGGCGGACGGAGCGGCCGCCCGGCGACTCCTGGGCCGGCGTCGTCGTGCAGGTGCTGGACAGCGCGCCGCCGTGGGAGCGTCTCGTGGACGCGCATCGATGGGCGATGCGCGTCGTCCCGCGCTTCGCTGAGCGGGTGGTCGAGCCGCTGTTGCCGGTCGGGCCGCCCATGTGGTCGGCCGATCCCCGCTTCGACCTGGACTTCCACCTGCGCCGGGTGCGTCTGCCGGACGGCGCCGGCCGTCAGGAGCTGCTCGCCTTCGCCGAGCGTCAAGGCGTCGAGCCGCTGGATCGCGCCCGGCCGCCGTGGGTCGCCCACCTGATCGAAGGCCTGGCCGACGGCTCGGCCGCCTACGTGCTCCACGCCCATCACGTCCTCATGGACGGGGGCGCTGCTACGCAGCTCTTCAGTCGCGTCCTGCGACGGGAGGGCGCTCCGAAGCGGCGACCACCGGCGCCTCGCGCGGAGCCGGCGACGATCGCCCCAGTGGAGGCCACCGCCCGCGGCATGGTCGGCCAGATCACCGGCGCTCCGGCCACGGCCGCGCGGATGGCCCGCGGTGGTCTCCAAGCGATCTCTCGACCGCGCTCGGTCGCCGAGTACGCCGCATCCATGACCAGGGTCGTCCGTCCGCCTCCCCGATCGTCCTCGCCGCTCCTCAAGCCCGGTCCGCGCACCACGTGGCGCTTCGGCACGCTCGAATGCCCCCTGAGTGAGCTCAAGGCGGCCGGCAAGGCGGCGGAGGGGACCGTGAACGACGCGTTCGTCGCGTCCTTGCTCGGCGGGCTTCGCATCTACCACGAAGAGGCCGGCGCCACGCTCGACGACGTGCCGATCTCCATGCCGGTCTCCGTTCGCTCGAGCGCGGACATGGGCGGCAATCGCTTCACCGGCGCGTTCTTCTCGGCCCCGTCGAGCGTGATCGACCCGGCGGAGCGGATTCGGGCAATGCACGAGCGAGTCGAAGAAGTTCGGCGAGAGCCTGCGCTCGACTTCCTCAACGCGCTGACGCCCGTCATGAACAACGTCCCATCCGGCATCGTGACCGCGACCCTGGCCTCGCTGACGTCGGGTGCCGTCCTGACGACCAGCTCGTGGCCGGGAGTTCTTCATCCCGTGTTCGTCGCCGGGGCGAGGTTCGAGCGGATGTTCGTGTTCGGCCCGCTGCCCGGCACATCCATGTGCGCAGCCCTCTGCTCGCACGTCGGGACCTGCTGCATCGCCATCAACGTCGACGGCGACGTGTTCGGTGACCTGCCCGCGCTGATGGGCTCGCTGCAGGCGGGGCTCGACGAGGTCCTGGCCCTCGCCTGAGCTGAGCGGGCTCGTCAGCCCGCGTCCGCCTCAAGCCAGCGCAGGGCGCTGACCACGTGGGCGGCGACCTGTCGCGGAAGCTCGTTGGCACGAGTCGCAGCCGGCGGCCACGCCGGAAGGCTGTTGAGCGTTCCCAGCGTCGCGTGCGCCGCGATGGTCACCCAGGGCTCGGGTGCCTCCGGGTAGCACCGTGCGATGCAGGTCCGCCACCGCTCGAGGTAGCTGCGGGCCCGCCGCTGGTACCGGCCGCGGTGAGGCTCGACGAGACTGCGGTGCTCTCGGGTCCAGACCCCGGCCAGCTGCAGGTCGGAGAGCACGTGGCGCGCGTGCTCGCGCGCCATGTGCAGCAGCTCCTCGTGCGGGTCGTCGAAGCGTCGACCGGTGACACGGACGATATCGTCCATGCCCTGCTCGAAGAGCTCGGCGAGGATCTCGTCCTTGCCGCTGAAGTGGCGGTAGATCGCCGGGCCGCTGACGCCGGCGCGCGCGCCGATCTCGTCGACACCGACCGCCGAGAAGCCCCGTAGGTGGAACAGCTCGGCAGCGGCCGAGCGGATGGCGTCGTCTCGTCCCACGTCGTCTTCTGGACTCTACATGCGAACAAGCGCCGGCTCACGCCGCGGCGACGTAGAAGATGCTAACGCGCGTTCACTCGATCCGTTAGGGTGTGCGCGAGCAACGCGAGGTCCGGCTCTCAACCGGGCCGGCGTCGACCCCCACCGACGGAGAACGACCACCATGGCCACCAAGATGTCCCAGGCGGACCTCGGCGTCCTCGAGCCCGAGACGTACGCCAACGGCAATCCGACGACGTTCGGGCTGCCGCTCGAGGCGTACAAGTACCTCCGTGAGGAGGAGCCGGTCAGCCTGCACACCTTCAAGGACGATCCCCTGTTGCTCGACGAGGTCTACGTCATCAGCCGGCACGAGGACATCGTGAGGGTCGACAAGGATCCCGAGACTTTCGCGGCGGATCGCGGAGTCGTCAACTACTGGGCCTTCGCACCGCTCGGTGAGGCCGTCGGTGCTCCGGCCATGCTGACCATGGACGGTGAGCGCCACCGCGAGAACCGGCGCGTGGTCAGCCGAGGCTTCACCCCCAAGGTGCTCAAGGACCTCGAGGCGAAGTTCCGCAGCTACGCGATCGAGGTCATCGAGCCCGCCCTGGCCAAGGGAGAGGCGTTCGACTTCATCACCGAGGTGGCGCACGTCATGCCCATGCAGGCGCTCGGCGACGTCCTGGGTGTGCCCGAGGCGGACCGTCCGAAGTTCTTCCACTGGGTCGATCAGTTCGCCGCGCCGTTCGACACGCGCATCACGCCGAACTTCGAGGCGGTGGGCCAGGCCATCATGGACCTCTACGACTACGCCCTGGAGCTCGAGGAGCTCCGCCGACGCGAACCGGGCGACAACGTGATGTCGAAGCTCGCTGAGGCGCACATGTCCGAGGGGGAGGTCAAGGGCAACGTCGCGCTGCTCGCCAGCGGAGCGGCGGAGAGCACCCGGACGTCGCTTGGTCACGGCCTCCACGAGCTCATGCGTCGCCCCGATCAGATGGCCTGGCTGCGTGAGCGCGCGGACGACATCCCGATGACGGTCGCTCAGGAGATCGTGCGGATCTCCAGTCCCTTCACCCACCTCTGTCGCACGGTGACCAAGGACGTCGAGCTGCACGGGGTCGAGCTGCACGAGGGGGACAACGTCGCGATGCTGTTCGCCGCCGGCAACTTCGATCCCGACGCCTTCGACGACCCGAACGAGTTCGACGTCAGCCGGAGCCCGAACCCGCACCTGAGCTTCGGCCGTGGTCCGCACTCGTGCCTGGGCAAGCACGTCGCAGCGCTGGAGATCAAGGTCCTCTTGGAGGAGCTGCTGCAGCGGACCACGGACATCCAGCCCGCTGGGCCCATCAGCTACATCCGCGACGCGTACTCCCGAGGCGTCTACGAGTTGCCCGTCACCATGACCACGGCCTAAGCGATGGAGCAAGCGACTTCCGAATCCCATGAAGAGGAACTCGGTCCGCCGATCGAGGCCCTCACGGTGTGCTCGGCGTTCCAGCGGCTCGTCGAGCAGCGTCCGGATGCACCCGCGCTGCGCACGCTCGACGACAGCGTTTCGATGTCGTGGTCGCAGCTCGACGACCGCGTTCGCGCACTCGCCGCGGCACTTGCGGCGCTGGGAATCGGCAAGGGCGACACCGTGGCCATGCTGCTGCCCAACTGCGTCGAATGCCACCTCATCGACTTCGCGGCCATCCACGTCGGAGCGGTCCCCTTCACCATCTACAACTCCTCCTCAGCGCCGCAGATCCGTCATCAGCTGCACAACGCGGCCGCCACGGTGCTCTTCTGCGAAGCGGCGTTGCTGGAGAAGGTCAACCAGGTGCGCGATGAGCTCCCAGGCCTTCAGCACGTCGTCGTGACCGACGGGGACGGTGGGACGACGACGCTCTCGGACCTAGAGGCGTCCGGCGATTCCGAGTTCGACTTCGACGCCGCGTGGCGCGCCGTGGGTCCCGAGGACCTCGTCACGATCATTTACACCTCCGGTACGACCGGACCACCGAAGGGGGTGCAGTGGGCCCACCGGACGGTCATGTCCCAGCTGCGCTCGCTCGGTGCGGTCGTGCCGCTGCCGTCCGAGGCGGTGATCTCCTTTTTGCCGATGGCGCACGCGGGTGGGCGCCTGACCTCGCACTACTTCGCGTTGCCTCACGGGCCGGCGATCACCGCTTGTCCGGACATGAAGCAGCTGCCGGCCTTCCTCGCCCAGGTGCGACCCGACGCCGTGTTCGCCGTCCCCCGCGTGTGGGAGAAGTTCCAGGTCGCCATCGAGGCGATGATCGCCGGTCTTCCAGACGCCGAGGAGAGTCGCGCCGCCGAAGCTGCGGTCGCCAAGGGGCTCGAGCGCGCGCGCGCGGCCGAGGCGGGCGGTGCCACGGCCGACCTGGTGACGCTCACGGCCGAGCACGAGGAGCAGCTGTCCGTCCTGAAGCCCATCCTCGAACGCCTCGGCCTCGATCGGGTGAAGGCGGGGTTCGTCGGCGGCGCGCCCAGCGCTCCGGAGCTCTCGCAGTTCTTCCGGGCGGTCGGGGTCCCGATGCTCGAGGCCTACGGGCTCACCGAAGGCAGTCTGAACGTGTTCAACCGCGTGAAGGAGTTCAAGGGCGGCACCGCCGGCCTACCGCTGCCGGACGTCGAACTGCGGCTGGCGGACGACGGCGAGATGCTGTTTCGCAGCCCGCTCAACATGGTGGGCTACCGCAACGACCCCGACAAGACGGCCGAGGCCCTCGACGCCGAAGGCTGGCTGCACACGGGTGACATCGGTCGCCTCGACGGCGACGGCTACTTGAAGGTCGTCGATCGCAAGAAGGAGATCATGATCAGCGCGGCGGGCAAGAACATGTCGCCCGCGAACATCGAGCAGGCCATAAAGGGTGAGAGCTCGCTCATCGGTCAGGTCGTCGCGATCGGCGATGGGCGTCGCTACAACACGGCGCTCATCACCCTCGATCCGGAGGCCGTGAGGGCGCACGCCGACCGACTGGGGATCCAGAACGGCGACACGGCGGAGGTGGCGGCCGACCCGGCCATCCTCGCCGAGGTGCAGGCGGCGGTCGATCGCGGGAACGCCCACCTGGCGCGCGTCGAGTCCGTGCGGAAGTTCGCGCTCCTGCCAGCGGCGTGGGCTCCAGACAGCGACGAGCTGACCCCGACGCTCAAGCTCAAGCGCCGGCCGATCGCCGAGAAGTACGCCGAGGAGATCGAGGCGCTGTACCGGGAGTAGTCAGCGGTGCGCGGGCGCCAGCGCCAGCACAGCGCCCATGGCGAGGTCGGCGAGCAGCTCAGGGAGGTCATCGACCCGTCGCGCCGAAGCCGGCCAGTTCCCGGCGGAGTTCAACACGGTCAGCGCGGCGAACGTCGCTGTCGTCGCCTCGCGCTCAGATCGATCCGGGAAGGCACGCGAGACGCAGTCGATCCACCTGGCGATGTACGGCCGCTCGCGCCGCTGGTGACGCCTGCGGTGCGTCGCCGACAACGAGCTGTTGTCTCGGATGAGGATGCTGGCGAGCTCCTTGTGCTCGACGACGAACGCCGCATGCGCACCCGCGAGGAACGCCAGTTCGGCCAGGGAATCGCTCTCCTCGATCTCCACGCCACCGATGCGATCGAACAGGGCGTCTAGTGCCTCGTCGAACAGCGTCCCCAAGATCTCGTCCTTGCCACTGAAGTGGCGGTAGACGGCCGGCCCGGTCACGCCGGCGGAGGCCCCGATCTCGTCGACGCCGACGGCGTGGTACCCACGTTCGAAGAAGAGCCGCTCCGCGGCATCGAGGATGTCTCTGTCTCGGGCGCCCGCGATGGAGGAGATGCTACCGGGCGTTCGCGGCAGTTTCGCCGTCGGCGGGCTCTCGGGCAACAGGCGACGAGGAAGCGGTCCATGGCCGCGGCAACGGCTGCGGGCTGCTCGATTTGCGGACAGTGCCCGCAGCCGGTGAGACGCAGGACAGTCGCGTCCGGGACGGCGTCGGCGAGCATCTCCGCGCCCTGCGGGCTGAGGAGGCGGTCTTCCTCGCCCCACACGACGAGCAGCGGGCAGGTGATCTGGTGGAGACGGAGGTCACCGGCCCCGGCCTCGCGGGCGAGAGCCCGCCCCACCGCGACCAACCGTCGGACGGCGGTGCGATTCGGCAGGTGGTCGGCGAAGGTGGCGACGTGGATCGGGTCGATCGCCGCCGGTCGGAAGAAGGCGGCGCGGAGGTAGGCCTGCGAGACGACTGTCTCGATCAGGCGCCGAGGCACCGGGATGGGCAGCGCGAGAAGGCGCCGGACGAGGAAGTCGTCTCCGAGCAGGCGGATCCAACGCGGACGGTCGAGCCCACCGGGCGCGATGGGCACGGCCGCGATGACCGGTAGGTCATCGTGCTGCGCGGTCCGCAGCGTGAGCAGTCCCCCAAGGGAGTTGCCTGCCACGACGACGGGGCCTCTCGTGCGCCGCGCCGTCTCGCGTACGAGGGCTGAGACGAAGTGGTCCCACTGCGGCAGCAGCAGGTCCCGGCGCAGGGGTGCGGCGGCCCCGAAGCCGGGAAGATCGACGGCGACGCACGTCCTGCCGCGGGCAGCGAGCTCCATCATCAGCGGCCGCCACGTGTCGGCCGAGTCGCCGAACCCGTGCAGCAAGACCGTGGTCGGGCCCGCCCCGGACGTCAAGAGCAACCGCGTCCGCACGCCACCGATCTCCGCGCGGCGCTCTTCCACGACGCCGGTGCTCGAGTGGGACACTGTGAACGTACGTTAGCAATTGCACGGAAGCCGACGGCCCGTAATGCTAACCAACGTTCACTCACTCCGCGTTTCGAGCGCGGCTTCCCAGCAGGAGGACGCAGACCATGGCAAAAACCCCACGATCCGATCGCTGGCAGGTAAGGTCGTCATCGTGACCGGCGCCGCCGGCGGCGTAGGCGGCGCGCTCGCCCGCCAACTGCACGGCGAGGGTGCCCACGTCGCCGTGTGCGACATCAACCCCGATCGTCGCGGCGACGGTCGCAGCCGTCGAGGCGCTGCCGGGCTCCGGCCGCGTCATCGGCACGGGCCTCGACCTTTCCGACCGCGCCGCCTACAGCGCCTTCATCGAGGATGCCGAGCAGCGGCTGGGCGCGCTCGACATCCTCATCAACAACGCCGGCATCATGCCCGTGGGTCCGTTCGAGAACGAGAAGGATCGACGGCCGCCAAGCAGATCGACGTGAACCTCCACGCCGTGCTGCACGGGACCAAGGAGGCGCTCAAGCGGTTCAAGCCGCGGGGGCACGGCCACATCGTCAACGTCGCCTCCGGCGCGGGATGGGTGCCCGGTGCCGGCGGAGCCACGTACTCGGCCACGAAGTTTGCCGTCGTCGGGCTGACCGAGGCGCTGGCGCTCGAACTGCACGGATCCGGCGTCGACATCTCGGTCGTTGCGCCGGCAGTCATCAAGAGCCAGATGTCCTCGGGCATCGGGGACGTGAAGGGTCTCAAGGCGAGCACGCCCGACGAGGTCGCCGCCGCGATCGTCGAGGGACTCAAGCAGCCGCGCTTCGCCATCTTCATCCCGAAGGCCATGGGCGTGATGGCCCTGACGTACTCCGCGCTCCCCTATAAGGCGCGCGGCTTCCTGGCGCGCGTGAGCGGCTCGGACAAGCTGCTGTTCAACGTCGATGCCGCGGCTCGGGAGAAGTACGAGGCGGCGGTCCTCGGCAGTGCGCCGGAGGCTCCCGCGGAAGTGTCGGCGCCGGTCGTCGAGGTCTGAGTCGGAGCGACGGGGCGGGCGCACCGGGCGCCCACCCCGTCAGGTGCCGGTGAACCGGGGCGGCCGTCGCTCCTGGAACGCCGTGATGCTCTCGAGGTGGTCCGCCGTGGCCATCGTCGCCTCCTCGTAGGCCAGGGACAGCTCGACGACCTCGCCCGCACGCTGCTGCAACCCACGCATGAGCGCGCGTTTGGTGAGCTGCACCGCGAGCGTTGGGAGCGCAGCGATGCGGTGCGCCAGTGCCAATGCGGCCGGCCGGGCATCCTGCGGCGTATCGACCAGGTCCGTCACGAGGCCGAGCGAGAACGCCGTCTCGGCATCGAGCGGGTCCCCGGTCAGGAGGTGGCGTCGGGCTCGCAGCGCCCCCACCGCGGCGGGCCACACCAGGCATCCCCCATCACCGGCAACGAGCCCCACGTTGACGTGCGTGTCCGCCAGCTGCGCGCCCCGGAAGGCCACGACTGCGTCACACGAACCCACGACGGTGGCGGCCAGACCCATCGCAGGACCTTGAACAGCTGCGACGACGGGCTTGGGGACCTCGAGCAACGCCGTGATCAGCTCTCGCGCGTCCCGCATGAGCTCACGGCGCAGTGCCGCGTCCGCGTGAGCCTCTCGCATGAGGGCGAAGTCGCCACCCGCCGAGAACACCTTGCCCTCCGCGGCCAACACGACCGCGCGTACCTCGTCGTCCCGGGCGATCTCGTTGAGCGCGCGGGTCAGGTCGTGGTGGAGGTCCGCGTCGAAGCGGTTGAGGAGCGCGGGTCGGCAGAGCGTGAGGATGCGCACTCCGCCGTCGGCCTCGGTCCTCAGCGCGGGCTCGTCCATCGCGCGCTCCGGTCGACCAGCTGCAGGGAGGGACTCTGACGACTCATCGGAATCATGCTACCTCGGCGGGCACCGTCCGTCGCGACAAGCTAACGAACGTTCACAAAAGCGCGTATGCTCTCGGGCATGTCCATCGCCGGTGATCGAACCGCGGAAGCCATGCCCCGAGGTGACGGCCCGCTCGATGTCCTCGCCGCAGCGCTCGAGGAGGCCAACCTCCCGACACTGCTGCTTGCCATGGCCCAGCTGTCGGGCGACCGCAGGTGGGTCGAGCCGCCCTACACGCCGAGCCGCGCCCGCGGGCTCGGGGACAACGACGACGCGGGGTTCCCCGTCGAGATGCAGCACGAGATTCGACGAAGCGCCCTGGAGCTCGTCGCCGCCTGGCGCGAGGGCCGCCTTGGTCCCGCACCGCCGCCGTCACCTGACGACGTGGCGGCGATGCTGTCGACGTCGCTGGCCATGGAAGTCCCGGCGGAGTACGGCGCCGTGATGTCGGAGGAAATGGGGATCCTCGGGCGCGACGTCGAGATCGACGACGTGCCCAGGGCGCGCGCGATGCACGTGGTCATCGTGGGCGCTGGGTTCTCGGGGCTCTGCCTGGCCATCAAGCTGCAGCAGGCCGGCATCCGGTACACGATGGTCGAGAAGAACACCACGGTGGGGGGCACCTGGCTCGAGAACACCTACCCCGGGTGCGGCGTCGACACGCCGAGCCATCTCTACTCGTTCTCCTTCTTCCCCACCCACCACTGGAGCCGGTACTTCAGCAAGCGGCCCGAGCTCCACGAGTACCTCGAGCGGGTCACGGACGCCTTCGGGGTCCGCGACCACATCCGTTTCGGCACCGAGGTCGTCGACGCGCGGTGGAACGACGACGCGGCGCACTGGGCGGTCGACGTGCGCGGCGCCGACGGACACAAGGAGACGCTGGAGGCCGCGGTCTTCGTCTCGGCCGTCGGCGTCCTCAACCGTCCAAGCGTGCCACCGATCAAGGGCCTCGCAGACTTCGAGGGGCCGAGCATGCACACCGCGGCCTGGGATCCGAGCGTCGAGCTCGAGGGCAAGCGCGTCGCGGTCGTCGGGACGGGGGCCAGCGCCATGCAGCTCGTCCCGGCCATCGCCGGCATCCCGAGCCGTCTCACCGTCTTCCAGCGGTCACCGCAGTGGGCCATTCCACACCCCAACTACCTGCGAGAGGTGCCTGTGGCCGTCAGGCTCCTCATGAGAGAGGTCCCGTACTACGCCGCCTGGTACCGCGCGCGCCTGCTGTGGAACAACGGGGACCGGCTGCAGCCCTCGCTGCAGATCGACCGGGGCTGGCCGCACCTCGACCGGTCGATCAACGAGGAGAACGAGAAGCACCGCGTCTTCCTCACCCGCTACATCGAGCAGCAACTCGGGGACCGGGTCGACGACCTGCTGGACAAGTGCCTGCCGGACTACCCGCCGTACGGCAAGCGGATGCTGCTCGACAACGGGTGGTTCGCCGCCGTCACACGGGAGGACGTCGACCTGGTGACCGAGGACGTGGTCGAGGTCTTACCGCACGGCATCGTGACCGCCTCCGGGGAGGAGCATTCGGCCGACGTCCTCGTGCTCGCCACGGGCTTCAAGACGCTCGGCATGCTGTGGCCCATGCAGGTGCACGGTCGCGACGGCGTGGCGCTGCGCGACGTCTGGGGTGAGGACGACCCGCGGGCCTACCTCGGCATGACCGTCCCGAACTTTCCGAACTTCTTCTGCCTGTTCGGACCCAACACCCTTTCGGGGCACGGTGGAAGTCACGTGTTCAGCGTCGAGCTCCAGGTGCGCTACGTCATGCAGCTGCTCAAGGCGATGGTCGAGCGCGACCTCGACGCGGTCGAGGTGCGCCCGGAGGTGCACGATGCCTACAACGACGCCTTGGACGATGCGCTCGCCCAGACGGTGTGGACGCACCCCGGCATGACGACTTACTATCGCAACAGCAAGGGCCGGATCGTCGTCAACATCCCCTGGAAGAACGTCGAGTACTGGCGTCTGACGCACGTGCCCGACGTCGCGGAGTTCCTGCTGCGGCCCGGCCCTGCATCTCCGTCCTGGAGCTTAGAGGCGTCCGATGCACGTGCGAGCTGACCGCGGCCCGATCGCGCCACTCAAGGAGGAGACGCCCGCGATGGATCCCCTGGGTCATCCAGAACAGCGCACGTGCACCTCCGAGGAGCTCCGCGTGCGCCTGCAGGAGGCACTGGCCATCGAGCCGGAGCTGGCCGGCCGGCTGAGCAAGGCGCGCACTTCTGTTGCATTCGTCGTCGTCGACGACGAAGGCGGAGGCGCCATCACGCTCCTTCTCGATCGGCGGCCGCCGGTGGTGGCACCGAGGAGCGAGCCGGCCGAGGTGGAGATGCACTTGAGCGCGGCCCAGGCCCACTCCTTCTCCTGTGGCGAGCTGGCGCTGCCCGCCGCGGTGCTCAACGGCGACGTCCGCTGCTACGGCCCGGCACGGGCCTATCTCGGCGTCGACGCGGTCCTCCGGACCCTCCTCGCGCGCAGCCTCTGAACCGTTCTCGCTTGCTCTCATGAACGAGGCCGCATTACAGTGTGCCGGGGCGGCGTCAAGACCTCCCCCACCGGCAAGGAGCAAGGAGGGGATCACGATGCCAGCGACGCACGACGACCTTGGCGCGGCGGCGAAGACGCCGACGGCGGTCGGAGACCTGCTTGCGGTCGAGACCCGGGGACTGCACAAGGCGTTCGGTCCTGTCCGGATCCTCCAGGGTGTCGACCTGCAGATCCCCGAAGGAGCCCTAGCTGTCGTGATGGGTCCGTCCGGGACCGGCAAGAGCGTCTTGATCAAGCATGTGATCGGGATCCTCCAACCCGACCGGGGCGAGGTCCTGGTGCACGGACGTCCCCTCAACCGCATGAGCCGTTCCGAGATCCTCGCGCTGCGACGCCAGATCGGGGTCATGTTCCAGGACGGTGCGCTTTTCAGTTCGATGACGCTCTTCGAGAACGTCGCCTTCCCGTTGCGCCAGCACACCGACTTCAACGACTCGGAGGTCCGCGAGCTCGTCCTCGAGCACCTCGCCGCCGTAGGACTCAGCGCCGCACGCGACTCCTACCCGATGGAGATCTCCGGCGGCATGAAGAAGCGCGCCGGCCTGGCTCGCAGTCTGGTGCTCGAGCCGGGGATCGTCCTCTGCGACGAGCCGGATTCCGGCCTGGACCCGGTCCGGACCGCGCTGCTCGGTGAACTGCTGAAGGAGCGACACGCCGAGCTGGGCGGGACGATGATCGTCGTGACCCACAACATCGCACTCACCCGTCTGATCAGCGATCACATCGCCATGCTGCGCGGTGGGGTCATCGTCGCAGCGGGTCCGACCGATCAGCTCTGGGAGTCGCAAGACCCGTTCGTGCGCCAGTTCCTCACGGGCGAATCCGTCGGGCCGCTGACGATGGACGCCGGCTGACCGTGTGAACGAACACTAACAAGCACCCGAATGGGGGCCTGATAGTCCCCGATCGGGGCTATGACGCGACACCAGTCTCTGAGACCTTGGTCACATGGCTTCCAAACTCGACCGGGCAATGCAGCGCACCCCGGGATACGACCGCCTCGAGTCGGCCGGCGCGATGGGCGGCCTACTGATCAAGGCGACTCGGACCGCGTACAAGCCGCCCTACTCTTGGGTGGGCGACTGCTTGGACGAGATCGCGGTGACCATCCGCCGCTGCGTCGTCCCGCTGACTCTGAGCGCGGCCTTCTTCAGCCTCGGGCTCGCCACCGTCTTCTTCGGCGGCATCGTGCGTTCGATTGGCACCCTGGACCGGCTTGGCGGAGCGCTGCAAGCCGGGGCCATCCGCGAGCCCATGGTCTGGGTGTCGATGATGATCGTCGCCGGCGTCGCCGGCAGCGCGATTACCGCAGACCTCGCCGCGCGCAAGATCCGGGATGAGCTCGACGCCATCGCCGTGCTTGGGGTCGACTCGATGCGGTCGCTCGTGGTCCCGCGCATCGTCGGGCTGATGATCGCGATGCCGCTGCTGGCGATGTACGGCCTGGCTGTCTTCATAGCGTCGGCGTACTTCGCCACGACGACGGTGTTCTCCAACGGCTTGCAGGGCGCCGCCTTCCGCGAGGCGCTCGGCGCGTTCAGCTTCGCCCCGGACGTCGTCTTGTTCTTCGTGAAGCTCACGATCGTCGGGCTCTTCGTCGGGGTGGTCGCCTGCTACAAGGGCCTCACCAGCGGCGGCGGCTCGGAGGGTGTCGGCAGGGCGGTCAACGAGTGCGTGCTGATCACGTTCTTCGGATCGTGGTTGTTCGTGACGCTGCTCAACGGGATCTTCTTCTCCCTGTTCCCCGACGTCCTCGTGCTGCGGGGCTGACGGATGGCCGTCGAGGCAGCACCCAACCCCGGAGGGCGGCGTGCAGAGGCGCCAGCCCCTCCCGCCGCGCCGCGCCGCGTCGGCAAGATGAGCGGCTTCTTCGCGGAGGCGGGCGACTTCGTCGGCTTCATGGCCGACACGTTGCGCGAACTTCCGCGCACGCTGAAGTTCTTTTCCGAGGTGTTCCGTCAGGCAGCGATCCTCGTCCGCGGCAGCACCGTGTACATCGCCGCGATGTCCGCCTTCATCGGCTTCGCCATCACGACGGTCGGCTACTTCTTCTTGCGCGCGGCGGCGGCCTCGGACTACCTCGGGGTGTTCACCGGCATCACGACCCCACGCGCCTCGGCGCCCCTCATGTTCGGGTACGCCTTCGCCGCCAAGGTGGGGTGCGGGATAGTCGCTGAGATCGGCGCGATGAAGATCAACGACGAGATCGACGCGCTCGAAGTCGAGGGTGTTAACCCGATGGCTTACGTCGTCGGGACACGCGTCCTCGGTGCGCTGCTCTTCGTCCCGCTGGCGGTCGCGGCCTCGCTGCTGGCGCAAACGGCGGCCGTGTACGTCGACGCCACCGTTGTGCTGCAGGCCCTCCCCGGCTCAGCACTGATGCGCAACCACTACGGGTCGCAGAACTTCCAGGACCTCATCTTCGCCTTCATCAGCATGGGCGCTGCGGCGATGATGATGGTGATCGTCGCCTGCTACTTCGGCTACCGCACCAAGGGCGGTGCGGCCGGGGTCGGTGCCAGCGTGGCCAAGTCGATGGTGGTCAACCTGGTCCTGATCCACGTCATGTCGTCGTTCTTCGTCTCGCTGTTCTACGGCCCGGATCCGCGACTGCCGATTGGGGGCTGACCGGATGTCGCCTCAACTGCTGCGTCGTGTCTGCGCCGCCGTGCTCGTGATTGCCGCGGGTGCCGTGGCGCTGACCCTGCGCTCCTCGGACACGGGCCACGTCGTCAGCTTCACCACGCCGAGCGCCGCGCTGGTGCGCAAGGGCCTGGCGGTCCGGGCCGGCGGCAGCAAGGTGGGCGTCGTCACGGCCGCTCGGCTGACGGCGGCCCACCAGGCGAAAGTGACGCTGCGGCTCGACGACGCGGTGTGGCCACTGCCCGCGGACACCAAGGCTCGCCTGCGCTTTGCCGGCACCATCAAATTCACCGACCGTTTCATGGAACTCGACCCGGGCTCCAAGCAGGCAGGCACGATCGCCGACGGGGGGTCGCTCGCGGCCGGCAGCTTCCGCTCACCGCTCGAGTTCGACACGCTGCTCAACACGTTCGACGCGCCGACGCGCGAACACCTGCGGGCTGCCCTCGACGAGGGCGGGCAGGCGCTCGGGCCGGCTACGAAGCCCCTGAGGCGCACCTTCAACAAGGCACCCGACGCCCTGGGGCAGACCGCCGATCTTCTCAGCGACCTCAATGCCGACCAGCAGGCTCTCGACACGCTGCTCGTCTCGGGCGACCGGGTTATCGACGCCGTGCAGCGCGCCGACCCGGGCGTCGGCGCGCTCCTCGATGATGCGCAGACGACGTTTACGGCAGTGTCCTCCAAGGCGACCGCGTTGCAGCAGGCGCTGAGCGAGGCTCCGGCGACCCTTGGCGCGACGCGCGTGGCGTTGACACAAGCCGATCGGACCCTGGGCTCGGCGGCGACGCTGACCCGACGGCTGGCCCCCGGCATCACCGAGGTGCGGGCGCTGGCGCCACCGCTGGCGAGCGCGCTGCGCCGCGTCGACCAGGTGGCGCCTGATCTGAAGGCTACGCTGCGCACCGTTCGTACGGCGACGCCTACGATCAACGCGCTCATGAGCCGGGCCCGGACCCAGTCACCGCGCTTGGAGTCCATCGGCAAGCAAGGCGCGATCCAGGGCGCCTGCCTGCGGCCCTACGCCCCGTCACTCACCGGTCTGGTGTCCACCTGGGCGACGACTTGGGGCCTTGGCGACGCGACGGACAAGAATCTGCGCGCGGTGCTCGGCACGTTCCCCTACCCGAACGATACCCCGTCGACGTCGAAGGAGATCGTCGACACCATCCCCGGCCAGGTCTTCGCGTTCCCGCAGCCGCCCGGGCTGGCCTCCGGACAGCCGTGGTTCCAGCCGCAGTGCCACATCACCAAGGACTCCTTTGACGCTTCCAAGGACCCCGAGCGCAAGCCCTTCGCTCCCTTGGACAAGAAGCCGACCACCGAGCGGGACCTCGAGAAGACGGTGCTGCCCAGCGGGTCGCCGCCTCCCGGCCAGGTCGACGAGAGCTACCCGCTTCCGGCGGGGGTGAAGCGATGAGCCTGCGGAGGACCCTTCCGATCGCGGCCGCGATCCTCGTGCTCTTCGTCGTCGCGGTCCTCGTCCAGCGAGGCCGTGGTGGAAGCTCGTACGTCGTAAATATGCGGCTCGCCGACGCCTCCGGCGTCCGCGCCGGCTCCGACGTGCGCCTCGGCGGAGCGACGGTCGGCTCGGTTAAGAAGGTCGACCTCGACCGTTCCGACCGGGTGGAAGTGGTCCTTGAGCTCACGAAGGGTGGTGCGAAGCTCGGAGCCGGCGCTTCGGCGGCGATCCGATCGACCAACCTTCTCGGGGAGAAGTTCGTGCAGCTCGAGCCCGGGGACCTCAAGCGTCCGCAGTCCTCGGGCCTCACGGTCCCGGGCAACCGCATCACCACGCCGGTGGACCTCGACCAGGTGCTCGACGTGCTCGACGCGGACACGCGCACGCGCCTGAAGATCGTCATCAACGAAGCGGGCACTGCCCTCAGTGGACGCAGCGGGGACTTCGCCGCGATGCTCGACCACCTGCCGCCGACGCTGGACAAGACTCGACAGGTCGTCGACGACCTCGCGAGCGACAACGTCACGCTGGGACGACTCGTCGACAACAGCGATCGCGTCGTCACGTCGCTCGCGCCGCAGCGCCGGGCGCTCGCCGACGTAGTCGACCAGGCGGGGCGCGCGATGCAGGGCACCGCAGACCGGCGGGCGAAGCTCCGTTCGACGCTTGCGCAAGCGCCGTCGACCCTCCGCAGTGCGCAGCACTTCCTCGGGGAACTCGAGCGGACCACCATCCCGCTGGCTCCGGCCGCGCGTGCCCTGACGAGCACGGCGCCAGCGCTCGCGGCGACCCTGCGCGAGCTCTCACCCTTCGAGCGCGCCGCGCGGCCGACGCTGCACCAGGCGCAGGCGGTGGCGCCCCAGCTCACGCGGCTCGCTGCCCAGGCGTCCCCGGTCGTCACCCGCGCCGTCCCGACGCTCGACCGCCTGGCGACCCTCGCCCAGACGACGCCTCCCCTCCTGAAGGCGCTCGACGACCCCGACGGCATCGACGGCGTGCTCGGCGCCGTCGAGGGTTGGGGGCGTGCCACCGAAGGGCGCGACGGCGTGGGCCACGTGTTCCGTGGTCACTTGAACGTCTCCGGCGACGCGGTGCGGTCGATCGTCGGGCGGCTCTCCCCCCCGTCGGCGGGCGGCGCCAGAAGCCGCCGGGCGGAGAGCAAGGCCCCCATGCCCGAGCTCACCAAGGAGCCGCAGGAGCGACCCGTGCCTTCCACAACCTCACCCGCCGCGAAGAAGCTGCTCGACGATGCCACGAACGGCACCCCGAAGCTTCCGGACGTCCTGCCCCCCGCCGCCAAGGTGCTCGAGGGCCTCTTGGGGGAGAGCGCCTCGAAGGACGCGCCGACGCCCAAGACCCCGGCCCAGATCGACGGCCTCCTCGACTTCCTCCTCAAGCCATGAGCCTGCTCCCTCTTCGCACCCGCCGGACCCGCCGCCGCGAGCGTATTCGGCCCGTCTATGCCGTCTTGTCGGGCGCCGTCGTGCTCGGGCTCGTGGCGTCGTTCATCGCCTTGAGCGTCACTGCGCCGCGCGGCGTTCCCCTGCTCGGCTTCAAGACCATCTACGCCGACGTCCCCGACAGCGGCAACCTGCGGATCCATTCGGAGGTCCGCGTCAGCGGCGTCCGTGTCGGCGAGGTCGTCGGCGTGACGCCCCAGGCGGGGCGGGCGCGCGTGCGGCTCAAGCTCGATCCCGGTCAGCTCGACGCCATCCCGGCCGATTCGCGGATCTCCATCCGCAGCCGCGGCCTGCTCGGCTCGCGGTTCGTCGACCTGCGCCCCGGCACGAGCCCCAAGGCACTGCGCGAGAAGGGTACGCTCGGCCCGTCATCGAACCCGCTGACGCTCGGCCTTGCGGAGTCCCTCGAGACCTTCGACGGCGAGACCCGCGGGGCGCTCGGCAACATGATCGGTGAATTCGGGCGCGGCACGCTCGGCCGTGGGCGTGGCCTCAACGACACCCTGCGCCTCCAGCCGCAGATGGACCGGCAGCTTGACGCCACCTTCGACGCGCTGGGAGCGCGCCCAGGAGCCACACGGGCCTTCGTGCCCGGCCTGAACGCCGGTGCGGTCGCTGTCTCGGGTGCGCGCAACGAGCTCGCGCGGCTCCTGGCGCCCGCCGCACGTGGAGCACGGGCATTCGGCGACCGTTCCCCGCAGATCCGCCGGCTGCTCGACGAGGCGCCTTTGACGCTCGCCGCCGCGCGTCCTGCCCTCGACGAAGGCCAGCGCCTGCTCTTGTCGGCGCAGCACCTTTCGATCGCCGCCTCCCGAACGCTGCCCAACGCACCGGGTGGGCTACGCGCGGCGACCGCGCTGCTGCGTGAAAGCCCTGGGCCGCTGCAGCGAACGACCTCGCTGCTCAAGACCGCCGGCCCGTCCGTCCCCGCGGCGCTCAAGATCACGCGCTCGCTCGATCCGCTGCTCGCCCCCGCGGGCCGGCTGCTCAGCGACTTGACGCCGGCGACGCGGATCCTCGGACGGTACGGCTGCGACATCGTGAACTTCGGCGGCAACTGGCGCAGCGTCCTCAACCAGGCCGTGGCCGGGGGCGGCTCGCAAGGGCCACTCACCGCCTTCCGGGTCGAGGTGATCGCCGCTCCCGACTCGGCGTCGGGCTTCGTCAAGAACAGCGACACCGGGATCGCCCACGACGGCGATCCGTACACGCCACCCTGCAAGAACGCGGTCGACCGGGTCTACGACGCAGCCGGTGGCGTACCCGGCTCGGGGGGAGGACGCTGATGCGCAAGGTTCTGCATAACGTGGTCGGGCGCGGCGACGCGCTGATGGGTATCATCGCCCTCGCTGCCTTCTTCGGCATCTTCTTCCTCGTTTTCCTAAAGATCCCGCAGGGGCTCGTGAGCGAAAAGGGGACGACGGTCACGGCGATGTTCGCCAACGCGGCGCAGCTCTCGAAGGAGGATCCCGTGCGCGTCGACGGCGTGGTCGCCGGAAAGGTCACGGGGTTGCGCGTGCTCGACGGTGGGCGCTCAACTCAGGTCGACATGGAAGTCTTCGACAGCGCGCTGCCGCTGTACCGGAACGCTCGCGCGGCCCTGAAGTGGCGCACGCTGCTCGGAGCGTCCTTCGTGGTCGACCTCGATCGCGGCCGTCCCGCCGCCGGCAAGCTCGCGAAGAACACGATCCCCTTGAGCCGGACCTCCGCACAGGTCGAGGTCGACGACCTCACCGAGATCGCCCAGGGCGGCGCCAAACTCGGCGTTCGCAGGACGCTGACCGAGCTGCCGCAGGCGTTCACCGACCACGCCGCCCCGGCGGCGGCGTTCGGCGGAATCGCCGATGTCTCCCCGGGGTTGGCCGCAACCGCCCGGAGCCTCCGCGGGCAAGCGCCCGGCGACGTGACGGGGCTGGTCCAGCACACGGCCAAGATCGTCGCAGCCCTCGACGCGCCGGTCGAAAACGTGCACGACCTGGTGCAGGGCGGGGCCGCGACGCTCGCGGTCACCTCCGGTCGCTCCGAGGACATCCAGGACACGATCGACGAGGCAGCTTCCGTGCTCCCCAGGATGCAGACGACGCTCTTGCGCCTGAACACAACCCTCCACGGTGCTGACCCGCTCGTCGCGGCGCTGCAAGCCCCGGCGAAGCAGCTCGCCCCGGCCGCCTCGCGGTTGCGGCCGACGCTCAGCGAGGCCGATCGGCTGCTAGGGCGAGCCAGGCCCTTGCTCAGCGCCCTACGGCCTGCGGCTACGTCGTTGGCAACTGCGTCGCGTACCGCGCAGCCCGTCTTGGACCACCTCGAGCCCGACCTGAAGGCCATCGACGAGAAGTTCCTGCCCGATATCGCTCGGCGTTCACCGGAGTCCGACCACACGACCTACGAGATGATCGGTCCGGGCCTGGAGGCGCTGCACGTTCCTTTCGGGCCTTTGGACGCGACCGGCCACTACGTGCGCTTCCTGGCGAGTGGCCGAGGCTCCGTGCTCGATGCCGCACCCTGCCGCACGATGCTCACCGACCCCTCCCGCGAGGAGCTGGCCAGCTGCGAGAGCCTTACGGCCGCCATATCGCAAGTCATCGGTGCCGATCCGACGAAGGACGCCAAGCCATGATGGACATCGAGCCCCGCATCACCGCCCGGATGAACCGGGCGAGGCTGGCGGTCGAGGGGCGGCGCGCGCTGCGTCCGCTGGCCGTTACCGCGCTCGGCATCACGCTCGCCTTGGCGGGTTGCATGTTCCTCGTGAGCCACATCTCCAAGAGCGTGTACACGAGCCACCACGAGGTTCGCTTCATGGTGGACGATGCGACCGGCATAGTGCCCGGTCGCGCGGAGGTCCGCGTCAAGGGCATCCCGGCGGGCACCGTCACGAAGTCGGAGTACGTCGGCGGACAGGCCGTCCTGACCGCGCAGATCTACGACAAGTTCGGGGACGTCTACCGCGACGCACGAGCGGTCATCCGTCCCAACACCCCACTGCAGGACATGTTCCTCAACGTCACGGATCGGGGGACGCGGACGGCTGGGATAGCCGACGCGACGCACCCGTTGAGTCCGGGGCAGACCGACTCGAGCGTCAACGTCGCCGACGTCCTGCAGGCCTTCTCACCCGGCACGCGCGGCAACATGCGGCGCCTGCTGACGAACCTCGGCGGCGGCCTCGACGGCCGCGGGCGTCGCTTGCAGCAGCTGTTCGTCGAGGTTGCACCCTTCGTGCAAGCGGCAACCAAGGTCACCTCGCAGCTCGAGGTCCGCACCGCCCGGACCAAGCGATTCGTGACCAACTTCGAGGCGCTCACCGGAGAACTCGCGCGGCGGGACACCGCGCTGCGGAGTCTGACGCGCAACGGCGGCCAGACGCTTGCCGAGCTGGAGCACGACAGCCCCGACCTCGACGCCACGCTGCAGGAGCTCCCGCCGACGCTGCGCGCGATCGACTCGAGCTTCACCGCCGTCCGCGAGGTCCTCCCGCAGGTCGACGGCGCGGTGCGGTCCCTGCGCCCGGTGGCAGGCGAGCTGCCCGCAGGGCTCACCGCACTGCGGTCGCTCAGCGACGCCGCGCGTCCCGCGTTCGCGAGCCTGCAGACACCCGTTCGCCGGCTCGTACCGCTCGCGACGTCTCTGCGCCCCGCAGCAGCAAGCCTCGACACAGCGCTCATCGCCTTGCGGCCGCAGCTCGGAGCGATCGACCACGTCGTCAAGAGCGTCTCGGGGTGCACCCTTGCGGGATACCTCTTCTTCCAGAACACCGCGTCCGTCGTGAAGATGGGCGATACGCGCGGAGCGTACCCCCGCGGCGACGCGATCCTCAGCCTCGGCAGCCTGCCCAACGGCAAAGACGCAAACCAGCATCCCGTCGGCGGCTGCGCCCCGGGCTCCCCCAAGACGAACCAGCCCTGAGGCCATGCGCACCCACGTCCGTAACCTGCTGACCCTCGCGGCGCTGACCGCCGTGGCACTGTCGTTCACGGTGTTCCTGCTCGACCAGGCAGGTGTGCTGCCATCGTTCGGTGACCACCGCAAGGTGCGCGCGGTGGTCTCCTCGGCGGTGTCCCTGACGCCCGGCGCGGGCGTGAAGGTCGCCGGGCTCGACGCGGGGAGGGTCGATTCCATCGAGCGTCGCGGGACCGCGACGGTCGTCGCCTTCACGCTCGATGACGACGCTCCGCTTCCCCAGGACTCGAAGGTCGCGATCCGCCTGCGGTCGCTCATTGGTGAGAACTACCTCGAAGTGCTCCCGGGTGACGCGCGCCAGATGCTGGCCGACGACGGGACGATCCCTGAGGACCAGACGTCGCAGTACGTCGAGGTGGAGCAGATCCTCGACCAGGTCAAGGGGCCGACGCGGGACCGTGCACGCGCGCTCATCCAGGGCTTGGGCAACGCGGTGCAGGATCGAGGCGGTGCGCTGAACAAGACGCTGGCCGGTGTCAATTCCGTGGTGCGTGAAGGTGAACCTGTGACCCAGGTGCTGGCGAAGGAGCGCAGGCCCGTGGCGCGGCTCGTCCAGCAGTTCGCCGAGCTGGGGCAGACGGTCGGTTCGCGCGGCGCCCAGCTCAAAGACGTCGCGACCCAAGCCCGCACGACGTTCCAGGCCATCGCTGAGCGCGATGCTGCCGTCGGACGGACGTTGAAGGCCTTGCCGCCGACGATGACGCAGGTTCGTACGACCTCAGGCGTGCTACGCAGGACGAGCGCGCAGGCGTCACCGGTCCTCGATGACCTCGGGAAGGCGATCACCGAGCTTGATCCCTCCTTCGCGGCGCTGCGGCCGGCGGCACAGCAGGGTCGCGAGGCGGTCCGCGAGCTCGGTGTGGCTGCGCCGCAGGTACAGACCACGCTATCGAGGATCCGTGCGCTGTCCGTCCCGTTCAGCCGCGCCACCCCCGAGCTCAAGCGGACCATGTGCCAGATCAACCCCGCCGTGGCATTCGTCGCCCCCTACGCGCAGGAACTGGCGAACCTGTTCGGCAACACCGGCTCGGTCACGAACTTCTACGACGCGACGGGCCACTCCGGGCGCTTGCAGGCGCTCGTCAGCGACGCGAGCTTCGGTGGGAACACGCCCGAGACCAGCGCGGCCGCGAAGCTGCTGCTGACCAGCGGGCTCGTAGGTGAAGCCAACAACGGGGGCTACAACCCGGAGCCGGCCCCGGGCGGCGCGCGCGACGTCACGAAGGGTCGTGGACGCATCGGGCCGGCCGACGTGAAAGAACCGTTCCACCGCGTCGAAGCGGAGTGCTGAGGCCGGGCGCCGACCTCCTCCGGTAGTGTCCCCGGTGTGAGCGCCGCGTTCGCGGCGCTCGATCGAGATCGGGCGGGGATGAGTGCATCGACAGCGTCGGCCGACGTCAGCCGCGCAGAAACGGGTCGCTGGCATGCCCTGACCCGTAGGCTCCGGCTGCCTACTGCCGTCGACGACCTGCTGGCCGACGCCAGCGACGAGGCGTGCCGCCTCTGCGGTTTCGAGCGAGCGGTGGTCCTGGCGTTGCAGGGTGGCGTCTTCAGTGCGCACGAGACCGGTGTCCTCCGGGATCCGGTCAGCGACGCTCTACGCAGGGCCGCGTTGACGACCGCGCTCCCGCTGTACCCCGGCTCGGATGAGGCCGAAGTGACCCGGCGCGGTGACGCGGCCCGCCGAGCTACCCGTAGGACCAGCCCCCTCGCCGACGCCCTGGGGCTGCAGGCCGCGGTGCTGGCGCCCGTCGTGCCGGAGGACCGGGCGCTTGCCGTCCTGGTCCTCGACCGAGCTGCGCCGGAGGTCGAAGAGGGAGACCTCGCGGCGGCGGACATGTTCTGCCTGCACTTGAGCGCGGCACTCGAGCGCGTCGTGCTCCGCGCCCGGCTGACGGAGATACGCGCGGAGCTGCAGCACCTGACCGCGTCCGCCAATGCGATGGCGCGCGAGGCCAGCAGCGCGCCGGTGATGCTGAACTCCGACTACGGGACCGGACCGGTGTTCTCGGCAGCCGGGAGTGCCGCGTCGCAGTCCGGGCGCCTCGCCGAGCTGCTCAGCAGACGCGAGCTGGACATCGCCGCCCTCCTGATTACCGGCAAGTCCAACCGTGAGATCGCTGGAGAGCTGCATCTGTCGCCCGAGACGGTGAAGGCCTACGTCGCCAAGCTCCTACGCAAGCTCGGGGCGGCGAACCGAGTCGAAGCGGTCTTGCGGTACATGGTTCTAGCCGGTAACGAGTAGGTGGTCAACGTTCGTTCACCCTTCCTGTAGACTCAGCCAAGTCGCAACACGAGAGGGAGTCATGTCGACCACCGCTACGTCCCCCACCCCGGCCGACCCTTCGGGCGGCGCCGACGAAATCGTCGTCACCTCACCCGTCGACGGGCGGGACGTCGGACGGGTCGCCGTCATGGGCCGGGTCGATGTGGAGCATCTCGCGCGGCGGTTGCGCGCGGCGCAGCCCGAGTGGGAGCACATCGGAGCCGCGGGCCGGGCTGTGTGGCTCAATCGCTTCCGCGACTGGCTCTGGGACAACGAGAGCAGGCTCATGGACCTGATCCAGGCCGAGACGGGCAAGGCGCGCGGCGACGCAGCCATCGAGCCGAGCTACGGCGCGCTGGTGCTCAACTACTACGTCAAGAACGCGGCGGGCTTCCTGGCCGACGACCGCCCCCGGCCGGCTCACCTCTCCCAACTGACGAAGCGCCTGGCGGTTGCGCACCACCCCTACCCGCTCGTCGGCGTCATCTCCCCGTGGAACTGGCCGCTGACGATGCCCATGCTCGACACGCCGGCGGCCTTGATGGCCGGCTGCGCGGTGCTCACCAAGCCGTCCGAAGTCGCCCCGCTGACCTGGGCGGAGTGTGTCCGCGGCTGGCGGGAGGACCTCGGTGCGCCCGATGTCCTCGGGATCGCGACGGGCGCCGGTGCGACAGGGGAGGCCGTCGTGGACGTCGTCGACATGGTGCAGTTCACCGGATCGGTTCGCACCGGCCGCCGCGTGGCCGCGCAGGCCGGCGGCCGGCTCATCCCATGCAGCCTTGAGCTGGGGGGCAAGGACCCCATGGTCGTGCTCGCCGACGCCGACCTGGACCGTGCGGCGCGTGGCGCGGTGTGGGGTGCCTGCGTCAACACGGGGCAGGGATGCATCGCCGTCGAGCGGGTCTACGTCGAGGCGCCGGTCTACGACGCCTTCGTGCAGAAGGCGGTGAAGATCGTCGAGAGCCTGCGCCTGGGCACCGACGTGGACAAGCCCTACACCTGCGAGGTCGGGGCGATGGCCAGCGAGATGCAGCTCGGCATCGTGGAGTCGCACGTCAGCGACGCGCTCGCCGCCGGCGCGCGCGCCGTCGCCGGCGGCGCCCGTGCCAAGCGCGACGGCCTCTACTTCACCCCGACCGTCCTCGTCGACGTCGACCACTCGATGGCCATTATGCGGGAGGAGACCTTCGGACCCGTCCTCCCGATCCAGAAGGTGGCGGACGCGGAGGAGGGGCTGCGGTTGGCCAACGACTCTGAGTTCGGGCTGTCGGGCAGCATCTGGACGAAGGACCACGTCAAGGGTGACGCGCTCGCGAGGCGCCTGGAGGTGGGAGGCGTCTGCGTCAACAACGTCTGCATGACGAACTTCCAGATGCCACTGCCCTCGGGCGGCTGGAAGAACTCGGGAGTCGGTGGTCGCTTCGGCGGAGCCGCCGGGATACGCAAGTACTGCCGGCCGCAGTCGTTGCTGCGCGACCGCATCGAACCCCGGACCGAGATGCAGTGGTACCCTTTCTCGCCCCGCAAGAACGGGTTCATCGGCGCCGCGGCACGCGCCGTTGACGCGGGCGACTGGCGGCGGCGCCTCGGGCGGCGCGGCAAGCGCTGAGCGCGGGGTCCAACATCGGCGGGGCGCCGCTCGACGCCCCGGCTGTCAGGTCCCCTCAGGCCTGTGCGTAGGAGTCGATGAGCGTGACAAGACCGGCGTGCAGTCCAGGATCGTCGGTCAACGGTTCGACGACGGCGGCGATCGCGGCATCGCGGAACGACAGGCCCTCGGCCATCAACATCCCGGCTGTGATCAGCGATCGCGTCGAGGAGACCTCACGCAGCCCCGCTTCGTCGAGGCGGCGGATCGCCTGTCCGAGTCGGACGAGCCCCTCGGCCTGCGTCTCGTCGACTTGCGCCTCGGCCTGCACGATGATCAGCTCAAGCTCCGGCGGGGGGAAGTCGAGCTGCACCCCCGCCATGCGCTGCCGCGTTGACGTCTTGAGGTCCTTCAGGACACTCTGGTACCCCGGGTTGTACGAGACGACCAGCAGGAAGCCGGGCGCGGCCCGAACGCGCTCGCCTCCCAGGCGCTCGAGGTGCAGTTCCCGGCGGTGGTCGGCGAGCGAGTGAATTGCGACCGTGGCGTCCTGTCGCGCCTCGACGACCTCGTCGAGGTAGCAGATGCCACCCTTTCTGGCGGCCCGCGTGAGGGGCCCGTCAACCCAAGTCGTGTCGCCGCCCGTGAGGACGAAGCGGCCGAGCAGGTCCGACGCTGTCATGTCCTCGTGGCAGGACACGGTGAACAGCGGCACGTCGAGACGGTGCGACATGTACTCGACCAGCCGCGTCTTGCCGCACCCTGTCGGGCCCTTGACCATGACGGGGACCCCGCGACGCCACGCCGCGTCGAAGACCTCCACCTCGTTGCCGACCGCCGCGTAGAACGGTGCCGGTCGGTCGGGACTGACGGGCTCGTGCTGGTCGATCATTTCTAGTCCTCCTTAGGGCGGGGCAAGGAGTGGGGGGAACCCACGGATCGCCGGCTGGCAGCCGCGTCACGCAGCGCGTCGCGGAAGAGGGGTCTGATCTGCCCGGCCAACTGGTCCGCGTGGGCGAGGCGCCGCGACGGCACGTGGCCCCAGACGTTGCGCATGACGTCCTCGTCGGTGGTCGGACGCACGCTCACGCAGGCGCAGCCGACACCTGCGCGGACGGCCTCGGAGAGGGACCGACGACTGTCCTGTTGGGCGTGGCGTTGCTCGTAGCCATCGTCGTAAGGGTGGCCGTCGCCCACGAGGACGAGCAGGGTGCTCTGGGTCCCGGCGTCGGTTCGCAGGAGGTGCGTGGCGTGGCGAACTGCTGCGCCGAGCCGGGTGAATCCGGCGGGCTCGAGTGCCGCGAGGCGTCGTTGCGCTGCGTAGTCGAAGCGGCCGTCGAAGTCCTTGACGCGCAGGAACCGCACCGCTTCGCGCCCGCGGGAGTAGAAGCCGTACGTGGCCACGCGATCACCCAGGTCCTCGAGCGCCGCAGTCAACCGCGCAGCGACAACGCGATGCTCGTCGAAGACTTGCTGCCCGGCCTCCCCCTCGGCGGCCGAGCCGGTCGCGTCCAGGAGCACCAGCACCCCAAGGTCCTGTGCGGAGCGGCGCTTGGTCTCGTAGACGCGCGGGTCACCCTGCTCCCCCGCGGCGCGTGCGGTGACGAACTCGACCAGCGCGGTCATGTCGAGGGTGTCGCCCTCCGCCTGGCGACGGTGGCGCTCCGGCGCGAGGCCGAGGCGCGCGAGCTCCCGCATCAGCTTCGGATCACGCACGTCCGCAGACGCTGGCTGGTCGGGGCGAGGAGCGGGATCGAACTCGGCCACGTGGCACCAGTTCGGGCGATAAGCCTGACGCCGGTGGTCCCACTCCGGGTAGCGTCGCCCGACCGGTGCGGCCGTGAGAGTGAGGTCGACCTCGGCCGGGGTGTGAGACTCCTGCGCTTGAGGTCCGACAGGCCCGACGGAGTGGCCGCCCGTCGGCACTTCGTCCCCGCCGGCTCCGTCCTCCCCGGGCGACCGACCCATGTCCAGGAACTTCTGGACCATCGCGGCGAAGGGATTGCGGCCCGGGGCAGCGAGGAGCTTCAGTATCCGACTCTCCTCGGCGTCCTCGTGCTCGTCGACCTCGCGCAGCAGCGTCTTGTCGTCGGTGCCGCCGCGCTGGTCTACTGACGGGGGGGCGCCGGTCCCGAGCGGGTCGGCCCGCAGGAGCGTGATGGGGCGGATCGTTCCGAGCCACGCCGGGGCCTCTGGCACCGCCTCGCGCGACCCCGCGCGGCGCAGGGAGTCGGTGGCATCGGCGGAAGGAGCACCGTCGAAGACGCCCGCCAGATCCCGCGTGACGCGCGGTGGCATGACGTGTTCGAGGAGCGCCGCGCAGCGCAGGGCCTCCAGCGTAAGGTAGCGCTGACGGATCCGGCGTTGACCGGCCAGACGCAGCACCACCCGGGAGTCGAGGCTTCCCGCCGCGAGGAGACCGGCCTGCACCACCAACGCGGCGCCGGGGTCCGCCGCGTCGCGGGGAAGGTGGATGAGCTCACCATCGGTCCAGGCGGCATCCACGTCATCGAGCACCACACCCACTCGCCGACCGGCGATCGCCTCGGCTAGCACGTTGAAGTGCTCGCCATCCTCCTGCTCCGGACGTGGCGGCCTTCCCGCGTGGAAGCGCGCCTCGCGTGCGCTCGCCACTGCTACGAACCACCACCCGTCGCGCCGCGGCCGAAGGGAGCGATCGTCGGAAAGGAGAAGCCTTCGGGGACTGTAACGCCGCGGTTCGAGTTAACGTACGGGGCGTCCTGCCGCGGGAGATTGATCTTGCCGTTGACCGGGCACAGCCGGTCGGTTCCGGCGCCGCAGAGGCCGTTAGTGAAGTAAGAGCGCTCCTGCAGGTCCTTCGGCCACGTGTCGGCCTTCATGCCGATGATGACGTTCGGGATGTTGTAGAAGACCAAGAACAGGATCTGCACCGCGCCGATCACCGCAAAGGCGCGCAGCGCCACCTTGTAGCCGGACATCGGTCCCCGGACCTGGTCGATGCCCCGCTCGGCGATGCTGCGGCCACGATCGTCTAGGAAGTACTTGAGACTGGACAGCCCGGTGAACGCTGCCGCCAGGGTGATGGTCTCGTTGACGGGGTACTTGTGGTAGGTGTCGCCGAACAGCGCCCAGTGCCCGCCGGGGTACTCGTAGATCCCGAGCGGCATCCAGAGGACGCCCTCGATCACGATGTCGAAGACGACCAGCGCCGAGAAGCAGCCGCCGAGCAGCCCCAGTGTCCCGACGTCGGGAAAGCGTCGCTTCGTCCGGCGCATGGCCCAGGCACCGAAGAACGTCCCGGCCAGGCAGCAGTAGACGTAGGCCGCCGGCGTGAAGAGGATCGGCTCGCTCGTCATCGCGCCCGGTCGGCCGAAGGACATCCACCCCGGAACCGCGTTGGCCCAGGAGCCGAAGTTGAGCATCGAGCTGTTGTAGACGAAGTACCCGCCGTTGAAGTTCGAGAGCAGGTCCTGCGGCCAGAGCGTCGCGAAGGCCAGGACCAGCAGGCCGTCGATGCCGATGTGGCGCTCCCGCCGCCAGGTACGGATCACGAAGCGCTCGAGGAGCAGCAACGCGATCGGGATCGAGATGACCTGCCAGCCGATGAGCTCGGTCGCCATCCAGCCGGGGACGTCGCTGACGCCCTTCGGCACCGCCTTGAAGTAGTCGCTTGTCACCCACGTCACAAGCACGTAGGCCCACAGGGCGACGAAGGCGGCACCGATCCCGGCCCAGACCTTCACGGCGGGCATTCGCTGCGCCGCGGACGCAGATATGTCGACGCGTCGGCCTTGGCCGCTCGTCGTGGCCTGCAGGTCTTTGATGCTCACGGCCATGGTGATCCTCCTCGTGAGCCGGCGGCGCCAGCGTTCACGCCGCCACAGCCCCGGCCAGCTGGCGCTGGTACTCGATGATGGTCTTGTTCTTGTTGAAGACGATCGCGCCGACGAGGCGGCCGCTGCGGAACGCTTCGACGACCAGCGAGCAGCGCTGCTCGTCCTCGGCGACGACCTCGTACGCATCGGCGCCGGCGATGTAACCGGCGGATTTGATCTTCACGCCGTACTGGTCGGACCAGAACGTGGGGACCACGTCGTGGCGCCGGCGCGCCTCAGGCGAGGCGAGCAGGTTGTGGGCCGCGGTCACCGCCATGTCCCGGGCGTTGGACCAGTGCTCGATGCATGTGGCCTCGCCGGTGACGGGATGTGGGAAGGCGGCCATGTCACCCGCGGCGGCGACGCGCTCGTGCCCGGGGACCAGGCAGTGCTCGTCGCACAGCAGTGCCCCACGATCAGAGAGCGCCAACCCGGAACCAGCGAGCCACTCCGTGTTGGGCTGCGACCCCGTCGCGACCAGCACCACGTCGGCCTGGAGCAGCTCGCCGTCGTCAAGGCGCACCGCCTGGACGCGTTCGTCGCCCTCGAACGAGGCGACCGACGTCCCGAGACGCAGCTGCACTCCATGCGCCTCGTGCAAGGCACGCGCGCGTCGGCCGACCTCTGCGCCGAGCGCCGCCATCGGAAGTTCGGCGACGTCGACGAGCGTCACGTTCGTATTGCACCCGCGTAGCGTCGCCGCCACCTCGCACCCCACGAACCCGGCGCCGATGATGACGACGTCCTTGGCGTTCGGAAGAGTCTCCTTGAGCGCAAGTGCATCGTTCATGCAACGGAGCATGTGAACGCCCCCGAGCCCGGGGCGCTCCGGCCAGCTGCGAGCACGGCGGCCCGTCGCGACGAGCAGCCCGTCGAAGCCGAGGACGGCCCCGCTTTCGAGCGTCAGCTCCCGTCGCTCCAGGTCGACGGCGACCACAGCATCGCCCAGGACCCACTCGACGTCGGGCGCCGCATCGTCGAAGAACAGCTGCTCGGGAGTGAAGCGTCCGTCGAGCAGCTGCTTCGAAAGAGGTGGCCGGTCATACGGACGATGCGGTTCGTCGCCTACGCCGACGATCGAGCCGAAATAGCCTTCCGCGCGAAGGGCCACGGCGGCACGATGCGCGGCGACGCCCGCTCCGGCAATGACGATCTTGTCCATGGGTCGAATCATCGCGCCCTTGCCCGAAACCGAGGCGAAACGGTCTGCCGCTGATCAGCGCCGTAGACCGTCGAGCAGCTCGCGCGTCGCCCGGGAGGGCAGCGCGTCGAGCACAGCGAGGGCCCGCTCGCACGCGCCGTAGGCGCGGATGACCCCGTCCTCGTCGCCCAGGGCGTGCGCGATGCGCATCGCCAGGCGGTATGCGGCCTCGCGGAAGGCGTCGATCGCAAGCACCGCGTCTAACAGGTGTTGCGCCTCGTGGTAGCGCCCCGCGCCGTAGGCGACCACCGCGGTCTGGTGACGAGCGTCGGTCACGAGCGCGGCGAGGTGACGCTCGCGCTCGTCGGCCCAGCCGGCACGGACGCCCGGGAGGTAGCCGCCGCGCTCGTAGGCCTCCAGCGCCGCGAGGGTCGCAGTGATGCGGGCATCCCCTTGCTGGCCGGCTGCCGCGGCCAAGCGCGTCTCGAGTTCGAGCGACTCGCTGGTAGCGGACGCCTCCCGGACTAGTGCCACCGTGCGCTGGTCGGCGTGGAGCACCCCCTCGGGGAGGACTTGGCGAAGCCCGTGGATGGCCTGTCGCGTGTAGGCCCGCGTCGAGTTGTCGCGGCGACCGTCGAACAGCGCGTGGAGCACGTCGTCGCGCTTCGCGCTGCGGCCGGAGCGGGTGAGCAAGTAGGCGAGAAGCTCGTAGCTCTTGGCGATGCGCAGGTGCACCTCGTCACCGTCGACGTGGAGGGTCCGCGTCCCGAACTCGACGAGGCGGATGCATCCTCCGAGCGCCGGCGGCGACCCGCCGCGTGCGATCAGGGCCCGGCCCAGCTCGTGCCACGGCGTATCGGCCTCCGCCTCGCCGTCGAGTCGGCGTGAGAGCACCGCGGGGAACTCGGCCAGAGCCTGCAGCAGCAGGTGGTTGGAGCCTTGGCGCCCTGCGGCGGACAGGGCAAGGTCCGCGGCACGGTCGGAGGCCTCGGGGTCTCCCGCCCGCCACGCGGCCTCGCTCAGGTGGACGGCGGCGGTCGGAAGCTCGAGGATGCGGTCGCCGGCGACCATGCTCGAGACGGTCGCCTCCAGGACCTCGAGTGCCTCGCGGTCTCGGTTGAGCAGGAGCAGCGCCAGGCCGCGCCAGCTCTCGCCGATCTCGAACACGAGGCGCACCCCGGTCGCCGCGCGCTGGAAGGCGGGAGCGTCGAGCGTTGCCAGCGCCCGCTCGGGATCGCGGAGGACCCGCAACGCGTGCTTCGCCTGGTTGAGCGCGTTGATCCCCGCCAGGGCGAGCGACCCGCTCTCGGCGACCACTCTGGCGTTCGCGAGTACGAGTCGCCCGGCCTCGTCGCCCCGTCCGAGGTCGAGCAGCAGCTCGGGGAGGGCGAAGACCGAGACCGCGGGGGTGGCGGTGCCGGCGACGCTGATCGCCTCGTAGAGCTCGAGCGCCTCCGAGGTCCGGCCGAGCGCTCGTAGTGCAGCTATCCGGTACGGCGCCTGGACGGCTGCCGCCCAGGGTGACTCCTCTGCCGACTCGGCGAGGCTGGTGAGCCGGCCGAGCGCGTAGTCGGCGATGAGGACGAGCGCGTCGAGGATGCCGCCCGTGAGCGCCGGTCGGTGCAGGGAAGCGGAGCCGTGGCCATCTTTCAGCACCCGCATGGCCCAGCGCACCGCGTCGTGCGCCGCCCCCGCGGGGACGCCCTCGAGGAGCGCCTCGACCTCGTCGTACCGAGCGACGTGGAGGTAGCACCAGACGAGCAGCCATCGTGCGCGGTCGGACGACGCCGACAACGCGTGACGGTCCTCCGCGCTCAAGGCATCGGCGATCGCGATCCCACGGCCGACCTGGTCCTGGCCGATGCTCAGCATGAGCTGGGCGATCGTGAGGCGCCCCGCTCCCGGGACCACGAACGGCTGCAGCTGTACGAGCCAGCGCTCGGCGACCGCAAAGTCGGCGCGCTCGATGACCGCGAGGATGCACCGTGACGCGGGCTCGAGTGCGGCCTCGAAGGCGCCCGCGCGCAGCAGGCCCTCGACCGCCTCCTCGTCGTGGCCCTCGACGACAGACGTTCGCGCGACGGCGATTCGCAGCCCCCGGACCGCTTCCGCGCTGCGGCGCTCCAGGAGCTGCAGGAGGTACTCGCGGAAGAAGTCGTGGCAGCGCAGGACGCCGCGTTCGGCGTTCCACGTGACGGGGAGGTGCGCCGACCGCAGGCGCTCGAGCGTCTCGGCCGAACGAGCTATCCCCAGAGCCTCGGCCCGGGCAACGCTCACTTCGTCGAACAGGGCGGTCGACACGAGCAGCTCGAGTTCCTGCGCGTCGAGTTCTCCGAGAATCTGAGAGGCCAGGAACGCGAACAGCGGATCGGTCTCGGCGCCGGAGGCCGCAGGCCGCACATCGCGCCGCCAGGATTCGAAGAGGACGCCGGCCACCCAGCCTGAGGTCCGGGCCACCGCGGCTGCAGGATCGATGTCCGGCCGCCCGACGCGAGCCAGCGCATCTGCGGCTTCCTCCGGCGTGAAGGCGAGATCGGGGTCCGCGACGACCGCGACGCGCTCAGGGCTCGGAAGGGCGCAGAGCGTGGTCGGGATGTCGCGCCGAGAGATGAGCAGGGCGCTCGAGGCGGCCGGGAGGTAGCGCAGCATCGCCTCGATGATGCCCCAGGCCGCGGGCGCCGATCCGAGTCGCTCCAGGTCATCGAGCACGAGGACGACCGGCGTCTCGTCGACCGCCTGAGCAAGCAGCCCGGCCGCCTCCGGGTGAGCGAGGCCCGCGGCGAGCGCCGGCCCCACACTCCCGACGACCGAGGGCGACACAGGAGCCAGCGCCGCTTCGAGGTAGGTGAGCAGCCGACCCGGCGCACGGTCGGGGCGGTCGACCGTCAACCAAGCGATCGGCCGCCCGAGCTGCACGAGGGCCTCGACCGCGACCGTCGTCTTGCCTGCCCCGGCCGCCGCCGACACGACGACGGCGCGCTTCGTGCCGAGCAGGTCGATCACGAGCTGCTCGGCTCGCGGGCGCGGCGAGAAGCGCTCGGACAGCGCGGGAACCGTGATCTTGCTGCGGATCACGGTCGGGCGGTCACGGCCTGCCAAGGAGTCGTGCGGGGACATGTGTGCCGCCGGAGCTAGCGCCCCAGCGTGATCACCCTAGCGTCGAACGAGCCGCCCGCCACCGCCCGCGTCCCCGCCGGCGTGGGACCGGGCGCGCCCGGCCGCGGCCGTCGTCGGCGACCGAGCGGAAGGCCGGCCGGCCGGCCGGCGACTGCGACCGTCAGGGCGTGAAAGGCACCTGCCGCGGCACCTGGCTTCCCTTGGGGACGACGACCTTCCCGGCGGCATCGATGAAGACGCCGTCCGAGCGCCGCAGCGGCATGTCCGGGTCCGGGCAGAGCCGGTTCGTCTCCGCGCCGCAGATGTGATTGGTGAGGTACGAGCGCTTCTGGTGGTCGGCCGGCCACGCGGAGCCGTGCGCCACGACGATTGCCGTGGGCACGTTGTACAGCGCGAAGAACATGACGTTGGCGATGCCCGCCACCGCGAAGAAGCGCAGGGCGGTGGACTTGCCGGACGAGAGCTTCAAGGCGCTCACACCACGCTCCACGATGGTCTCGCCGCGGTCGTTGACGTGGAAGCGCAGCAGCGCGAGTCCCGTCCCGATTCCCCCGATGAACACGCCCTCGTGCAGGGGGAAGGTGTGGTAGGTGTCGCCGAACAACTTCGGACCGACGCCCCCGGGGTAGGTGAGGATGCCGAGCGGGAACCAGATGAGGCCCTCGACCACGACGGCGCAGCAGCCGAGCGCTGCCAGGCAGGCCGCCGTCTGACCGATGACGCCGATGCTCGGACGCATGGCCTTGGCCTTGCGCATCACCGCGCACCCGACCGCGCTGAGCCCAAAGAGGTAGTAGATGTACGCCGGGATGGTGAAGAGGATGGGCTCTGATGCCATCGCGCCCGGGTCGGCGAAGGACATCCAACCCGGGAAGCTCTTGTTCCAAGCCCCCCAGTTGACCATCCAACTGTTGTACGTGTACCAGTTCTCGAAGTAGCTCGACAGCGGGTCCTGGCAGGACACGAAGAACAACGCGGAGATCAACAGGCCGTCGAAAGTGACCCGCCCGTTGCGCCGCCAAGGGCGGACGAGGACGAACCAGAACAGCGCCACGATGGCCAGAGGCCCGACCACCTCGAAGATGAGGCATGCCGCGCGCATCCATCCCGGAGGCACGGTGGGTCCGCTGGGAACCGTCTTGAAGTACGGGCCAGTTACCCAGTTGGCCCAGACGTAGATCTCGAAGGCCACAACTACCGCGCCAATGAAGGCCCACGCCTTTAGGGCGGGAGCCTTCTGCGTCTTGGCGGCTGTCTCGTCAACGACCGCGGGACGTCGAAGCACCGTGCTCATCGCAACTCGCCGCCTTGCGTCGCCGCCGTGGGCGGCACGACGACGAGCGATTGCCGCCCGCTGCGGGGTCCTTGTCGTCGAGCGCCGTCGATGCCGTGACCCACCGTAGAAGACCTCATGGTGACGGACGCTACGAGAGCTCTCAGGCGAGGGACAGGTCCGGGCGGACCAAGAACGAGTCGAAGGTTCGGCGAAATCGTCAACGCCCCCCGCGACCCAGCCTCAGCCGGCATGGCGCACGCTGCGAACGCTCCTCGTCGGGACGCCTACCCGGCCTCTGTCGCGGATCATCCGCCCGTCGGCTCCTCGCCGGCGATCCCCACGAGCTCGCGGAGTACGGCCTCGACCGCCGCGTCAATGCTCAAGGGGCCGACGACGCAGACGTCGATCGCCTCTTCGAGGCTCGCGCCCCCCGCCGCCAGTCCGGCCGCTTGCACGAGGGTCCGCGTCGACGGAGGGTCGAACCGCCGCTGCGCGTCTTGACCGGCGGCGCTCCGTAGTGCCGTGGCGACCGCCACCAGGCGTCGGGCCGCGGACGGGTCGATCCCTGAGCGATCGGCCACGACGTCGGCTTCGGCGTCGGGGGCGAGGTACTCCATCCGCATGGTCACGAACCGCTGACGCAGCGCAGGCTTGAGGTGCTTAGGTGAGCCGGTGGGTCGCGGGTTGTAGGAGGCGACGAGACCGAAGCCGGGCGCGGCGACGACCTCCTCGCCGGTGCGCTCGATGAACAGTGTCCGTCGATGGTCGGCGACGGAGTGGAGGATGGCGAGGGTATCGCTGCGCGCCTCGACGATCTCGTCGAGGTAGCACAGCGCACCGGTGCGCATCGCCTTCGTGAGCGGTCCGTCGCGCCATTCGACGTCACCCCCCGTGATCAGGTGCCTGCCCACGAGGTCGGCGGTGGTGAGGTCGTCGTGGCAGGTCACGGTGACCAACGACACGTCGAGTCGCGCCGCCATGTGCTCGACGAGCTGCGTCTTCCCGCAGCCCGTCGGGCCGAGCAGCAGGACGGGCGCGCCACGCCGGGCCGCGACCCCGAAGAGCCGGACCTCCGCGTTCAGCGAGACGTAGTCGACGCGTGACGAGGCAGCGAGCTCGGTCATGCGGTCCTCCGCAATTCGTGGGCCAGCTCGGTGAGCAGGGCCTCGACGTCGGCCACCGAGGGGCCCACCCGGCAGCCTCGCGCCCCGAACGTCGCTTCGAGCTCGTCAAGGTCGCGTGCCTCGGGCAGCACGTGGCGGACGCGCGTTCCTCGGAGCTCGAGCTCGGACACCGCCTTGGCTACGTCGGCCCGCCCGTACGCGCCGTCGTAGCCCTCGTCGGACGGGACGCCGTCACCGAGTGACACGAGCACCCGTGAGGAGGATGGCACGGCGTCCAGGCGTCGACCCACGTGCCGCAGAGCAGCGCCGAGTCGGGTGTACCCAGCGGGCTTGAGCGAGCGGCCGAAGGTGACGTGGGGCGCCGTTGCCGCTTCCAGCAGCCGCACCTCCACGCGCTCACGCGACATGCTGCGGAAGGCGTAGGCGGCAACGGGATGGCCGGCGGTGCCAAGTGCCGCGGCAAGCGAGTTCGCCTGCAGCAGAGCTGTCCGCAGGTACGCCCCACCGCGATGCGTCGAGGACGCCGAGGCGTCGACCAGCAGCGCGAAGGCGACGGGTGCGCCCTTGGGTTCCAGAGCGGCGAACAGCCGAGGGTCCTCGGCCAGCCCGCCCGCTGCGAGGTCGCAACGCCAACGGACGACGGCGTCGATGTCCACGTCACCGGCCTCGAGGCCGCGCCGACGCTCGCGCGACACGTCGAAGGCCGGGACGTGCACGGACGGCTCTGCCGCAGCATCCGTCTCCTTCGGAGTGTCGTCGAGCTCGAGGACGTGGGTGTAGGCGCGCCGGTAGCGGCTGGTCCGGTGGTCCCACTCGTCGTAGGGGATACCGAGCTGACGGCCGCCGCGCCCCATCAGGGCGTCGAGCCCTCCAGCCTCGCCGGGATGGGTCACGCGCTCGCCTCCCGGCCCCGACACCGGGATGGGCAACGCGCCGTGGCGCTTGGCGCGCTGGCGCACCGTCCAGCGCGTCCCGATGGCGGTCGAGCGACCGTCGCCGCGATCCACGAGGATGGGTGGAGGCAGACGCCCGAAGAGCGCAGGTGGCTCCGCGAGGGCTCCTGCATCGGCCCGTGCCTTGGACTCGCGCAGCAGGGTCCTCGGGTCGTCACCCGACGGCGTGGAGGACCGCTCGCCGCAGAACGCGGCCAAGTCGGCCCCCAACCCCGGCCACTGCCGCATCACCCAGCGCGCCGCATGCTCGCCCTCGACCCAGCGAAGCGCGCGCTGGTGCCGGCGACTCAACAGCGGCCAGTCGACGGACGCGACCGCCTCCTTGGTGGGGGAGGCCTGCAGCGCAAGCGCGACCGTCACGTCACGTAGCCGGTGTCCGCGGACGAGCGGGTACGGCACGGTCACCGTCCGCAGATCCGTCTGGTACCCGCGGGCGGGACCGCTGTCCAGGGCGACCTTGCGACGCCGTCCTCCTGACAGCGTCCGCGCCAGGAGGGCGGCGACGTCCTCGGTGGTCGTCCGGTCGAGCGCGGCCGACGAGCTCACTTCGTGTCCGAGAAGAGCTCTCGGTTGATGGTGTACAGGTACGGCATGATCAGGAACGGCGTCGCGTACATCAGGAGAATGAACCAGATGCCGATGTTGCCCCAGTCTGAGGCACCGATGCGGGCGTCGAAGTCCTGGTACAGGTTCGCGAGGTAGGCGACCCAGAAGCCGATGTATACGTAGGAGGTGATGATCATGCCCTGCAGCCCCCAGCGCCTCATCTTGATGAACGCCCAGCAGGCGGCGATCCGCATGGGGTACATCACGAGGACGCCCATGAACTCGAGCGTCTTCTCGCTGTAGTTCGACAGGCCCCCGACCGGGCCGCCGTTGTAGTCGATGTAGTATGCGCCGTCGACGAGCTTCCCATAGCCCGGCCAGAGCGTCTGCATCAAGCCGGTGTTGTGGGACCACAGCAGGTCCGTGCCCCACCCGAAGAAGTTGATCGAGGAGTCGATCAGGACGAAGGCGCCGATGATCGTCACGGCCCAGGGCCGCGTCATCTCACCCGCCTTCTGGGCCTTGTTCAAGTAGACGTAGGTCATTACGGCGAACGGCACGGCGAAGATGCCGAAGGCCCAGGAGCCGCCGAGCACGATGGTGATGAAGAGGTAGCGATCCGCCTTCTTCATCAGGGCGCTCTCTCCGCCCGGGGAAGCGGCCTCGGGCTCAGATGAACGGCGACCCGAGAACGGGCGGGGTACCGAGATGGCCATGTCAGGCCTCCGGGGTTGTGGTCAGCCGGGTCACTTGACGAAACCTCCGTCGTAGCCCCATCCGTACTTCAAGAGGATGACTGGCATGATGAACAGGCACTGGATGAAGAGCATCACCATGCACGCCATCGAGGCGTAGATGGTCATGCGCTGCAGGAGGGGCATCTCCCGCATCTCGTCCTTGAAGCTAACGAGCTGGTTCCCGCTGCTCGAGAAGTCCTCGGGCGCGTCGCCCAAGATGTCGTCGTGGTCCATCGATCCTCCTTTTAGAAGGTTCCGAAGTTCTTGAGGAGCCAGCCCCACCAGCCGATCAGTGCGAAGAGCACAGCTGCGGAGCTGAGGATCAGGCCTGTGTCCTTCAGGGTGTTCAATAGCGACGTTGCGAGCACGAGGTCCATGCAGGTCTCCTCAGCGAGGGTGGGGCGGGCCGTCCGACTTGGGAAGCCGCGAGACCAGGCCAGCAGAGGTTGGACTCGGGCACGGCTGCTCGGACTTGGGGATGTCGGGCAGGTAGTAGGGCCCGCCTGGGGTGTTGCAGCTCCACACCCGGCTGCTGTTCCACGGGCCGGCGCCGTAGCCGCGATCGGCGGCGAGCACGAAGCCCGTCCCGATAGCGACGATGAAGAACAGCACCGAGAAGATGAGGTACGCGCGAGTGGCTCGCATCTTCGCTGCCGAGGTGTCGAACACGGGGTCAAGCTATGCGCACCTCGGAGCGACCGCATCGGCGAGTTCGCCGAAAGCATGCGTCGGCGTTGTGCGCTTCGCGCAACGCCTCGGCGGTGGCGTCAGCCGGACGCTCGATCGACCAGCGGGGCGATAGTGAGCGCCACCTGCACCTCTGTTGCCCGCTCCTCCAATCCGTGCCCCAGGAGCTCGACCGCCTTCTCGAGCCGGTAGGCGACGGTGTTGGAGTGCACGCCGAGTCGGCGGGAGGCGCGAGCGCGATTGCGCCCCTCCTCGAGGTACACGCGAACCGTCTCAGCGATCCGACGGGTCGACGGGCTGACGTCCGCGAGGCGCCCGAGCTCGTCGACGACGAACGCCTTCGCGTGTGCTGGGTCTGCGCTGGCGAGGGCGGCGAGTGCGACCTCGGCGTAGCCGGTCACCGAGTTCGGCGCCGCTCCCAACCCTTCGGCGATCCTCCGCGCGTGCCGCGACTGCTCATGGCTCATGCGAAAGCCGTCGGGACCTTCGCCCGTCAGGCCCATCGCGCACCGGATCCCAGCTTCCGGTGGCGCGTCGAGGGTGCCTCGTCGCATGAAGTCCAGCGCAGTGGCCTCGTTCACGCCTGCGATCCATCCGGACAGCGTCCGTCCACCGGACGGGATCAGCAGGCATCGCGAGCCTCCTGTGCCTTCCGTCACCGATCGAGCGGCGAGGTCCAGCGCTCCGCCCACCTCTCGCAGGTCTTCGGCTCCGCTCCAGACCTCGAAGGCCAGTTGGGACGTGCGAAGGCGATGACCCAGGCGATGCTCGGCGACTGAGACGTCGACGGGAGCGCCGTCGAGGAGCGAGCGGACAATGTCCGCGCGGAGCGCCTCGACGCTGCGGCTCCATCGGTCACGCTCGGCGGAGTAGGCCAGCACGAGGGCCCCTGACAAGGCGTCGACGTAGGCGAAGACGTCCAAGAGCGATTGGGAGAGCGCTCGCACGAGCACTTCGGGCGGCGCTTCATGGGCCTGGAGTCGCGTCGACCATCGGGTTGCGAAGCCCGCGTAGCCGACGCGCACGACGCCCAGGAGGACTGGCAGCTCGATGCCGCGGTGCACGAACTCCTCGGCCCAGCGAAGCAGCGAGGGGGGCAGATGCGCCTTCGCCGACCCGCCCTGAAGGAGTCGCTGCGCGATCTGCGCAACCACCTCGGCTCCGGCACGGTGGGTCTCGGCCTGGAACTCCGCGTCGGAGGCCAGACCGGGCGCGCGGTCGTGCACTTCTCTGCTCAGCTCGGCGGCGATCGCGGCCGTGTCGTCGAGCAACTCGCGAGCCACCTGAGCGATCACGTCGTGTTCGGACGCACTCTGCATGACGCGCAGCGTACGCCGGTCAACGGGGTGCCGGGAGTCGGTTCCGTACCGGGAGGTGCTAGCCCGGATCGTTCGTTAGGCGTTCTGGTGAGCGCGCGCTTGGGGCGGGGCTGGGTGTGATCGGGTTTTCGGTGGCTGGTGGGGCCAGTCGAGGCCGTCGTTGGTCCTCGCGAGCGGGTTCGGGC